>ERZ1106969.2398-NODE-2398-length-9828-cov-24.172414_pt1 | contig 9828 bp, 9 predicted proteins | sample MGYA00403685_ERZ1106969 | MGnify/ENA primary metagenome ERZ1106969 (study PRJEB35170, sample SAMEA104062416) | human gut metagenome | biome: human gut; feature: human-associated habitat; material: faeces | place: Denmark | collected 2012-05-18 ... | reverse complement strand
TCCGCCATTCTGTGCAACAAGCTTAGAAGGGAAGGCCACAGCATGCTTTTCGATAGAATACTTAATAGCCATCTGTTTTTTCTCCTTTCATAAATTTTGGCAAAAAAAATAAGACCGTATTGACGGCCTGATTTATAAAACAAATATGTTATTTTGCATTATGCAAATAAGGATCCATATCTATTTTTCTTTTTGGTTTGTGATGGGTTTCCAAAATTCTTTTTACCTACCGGTTTCTTTCCTGTATTGTCATCATGAGCATCATCGTCTTCAACAGCAAAATTTAATTTGCCAGACTTAGCATATGACAGCAATATAGTATCAAGTTTGGATTTTAATTCATCAACAGAAAATTCTGCATGATTTTCTTTTAACCCTTTGAATTCATCTGATTCGTAAATTCCTTTGTAGTCATCTAATTCAAACAGTGCATTTTTAGCTTCGTCTGCCTCTTTCTTTTCATAAGAAGCAAGTTTGTCTGAAAGAGCAGCATAATTTGATCTCATATTCTGAAGCTCAGAATATTCGGAATCAGTCAGTAATTCGCGATGAAGGTTATATCTTTCGCCATCAAATGAAACATTATCACCGTCTTTTTTATATGCCTGTCCAAAGATTTTATTTCCATCCCAATTCTCGTATGTAAAATGAGAGTCATATACAGAATTGATAAAATACCAATCATTATCTGCTTCTTCATATGCGCCTAACAGGTTGTAAAGCGCACAACGAATATCACTATGAGAAAGTTCAAATGATTTTACAAATTTCTCTGGTTCTGCAGGATCACCTGCCGGAGCAGCATCAAATGCCTCAGCAAAAGCAGCTTCCAGTTCTTCATCTGAAAGACCTTCATATGTAAAAGTAATATCATCTACAGTTTTTTCATATTTCTTTAAAAGTTCTTCAAATTTGTTCACCTGATTGTCCTCCTTTCCATCAGCATTTCCTTTATTGAAACTAGAGAGTGTAATATTGATCTTCTCTAACATTTCAAGCAGTTTTGTGTTCATATCAAAATTAGCATATACAGAATTATTCTTCTGTTCAAAATCAGTAAGCTGTACATTGCTTCCTGCCATACCCGGACCAACATTTTCATTCAATAATGTCAATCCACTGACATAATAATCGTCCAAATTTAACACTTTATCTTTAGCATTAAATGATAATTCCCTAATACTCAATTCAACACTGCAGTCAACTTTCTGCCTACGTTGCATAATGTCAATTGCATCCTGGCAGTATCCTTCCCAGAGATATCCCTGTATTACAGCTCTATTAACTCCAGCTTCTTTATCGTATTCAATTGTATAGTCTTTCTTAATTACACCAACTGGACGTTCCTGATAAGTGATTTTTTCTTCGCCATTTTCATCGGTTTCCACTGTAAAATCATGTGATCCAAAATCTTTATTACCATCGGAATTTTCTACGATATTTGCCAAAATAGGGCGGTAAGGAATGGATTGAGTATTTTCCTGAAATGTATCTTCATTGATATTAGATTTATTTAAATTAACATGATCATGATATGCGGTAGCATTGAAAGGACATAAACCTTCTGTATGTTTATTATCGTCAGACTTTCCAAATGTAGCGACTGCTGGCATTTGTACACTGATTTCTGCATCAAATTCTTTACTGCTGAATTTAGCAAAATTATTCTGTATACAAAATTCAATCAAATCGTCAATAGTTAAAAATTTCTTCAAAATTTTCCTCCTTTCTTTGAGTAATTCTCCTCAAATAGAAGAGGAGTAATCAAATAAATAATTTATCTGAATAGACAACATCGCTTAGATTGCTAAACAGCATTTTGTTGTCATTTAAAAAAGTCCACTGTTTACCATTCTGGCTCACAAGATGAAAACCAGTCTGAATAAGCAATGAAGCTGATTCATCGTTTGTTGTAATTATAAATTTCTTATTATCCATAATTATTATCCTCTTATTTAGCTTTATCAGCCTTATCTTTTGATGCTTCTCCGTCGTCTGTAATTTCTGTAGAGTCTTTCGTTGGAGCACCACCAGTATCTGAACTGCCGCTTTGTGTATATGAAGTTTGTAATGGAACAAATAAATTTGAAATTCCAAGTACCTGTTGTTCCAATACATTTAATGCTAATGTTTCTTTTTCAGAAAATTGATTAAGGGTATTGTAAGCAAGTACTGTAGGGAGTCCTGACTGAGCAGCGGATAATAGTTCCTTCTTTAAATCATCTTTTGTATACGCAGAAACTTCAAAAAATTTTACTTTGGCAGGATTAGATACCCAATACGTAAGGAAGCGATTAACCCATCCTTGAGTCTCGTATAAAAGCATAGAAATTGCCATTTCTGTATCAGCTTTTATTGCTGCACTAAAAGCAGTAGTGCCTGAAATAGTTAAACTATTAAGAATTTGAGCACCACCAGAAGAATTAAAAAATGTTTCTGTAGCTTTTGCTACTTTATTTGTATCTGTAGCTCTATCATTATTAAAAGAAATCTGATCAAGCTTACCAGGCACAATAGCAGCAGAAGTATATTCAGGAAGACATTCATTAATCATCCGGTTAAAATACTCAATAACAATATCCGGATTGACTTTCCAGTCGTCAGGATCTTCACTACCAGTTATTGTTTCAAGCTCTAGCCAGATCATTTTATAAATATCTTGAGCATCAGCAATAGCCTGTAAATCATCCAGATCAATGAGATTGATAATTCCAGATAACAAACCAGAAAATGGAGGGACTACAGTTTCCCAATCTTCAGCCCTGGCTTTTAAACAGACAGCATATTCATCTGGCATAGGCTGCCACTTTCCATTCGTAGTATCACTTTCATAGGCACGGTACATCGACTGGAATGGTTCGCCCCATAATTCCAGCATGGTCTGTCTGGATCTGAAATAACTCATATCCATTGCAAAAGAGAAATCACCTGTACTATATATACCAGAAATTTTACAATAATCCGGGTCAAGCGGAAGTATGAACATACCTGTCTCGTCGTAATAAGCGCATCCGTAGAAAACATCCTCTCGGAAACAGATAGTGTAAGCTTTTAAGAACTCATACTGGAGATTCAACTTGTCCAATACATTTAATGTATCTTGATAAGAACTGAGCATAGCATTTGCGTCTACACCTGCAACCATGTCATATTCCGGAATAACAGATCTTGCATCTAAACAAAACATGTTTGCATTATATGCAATTAATCTATAATAAGCATGACATCGATAATAAAGATATCTTGATAAATTTCTTAAATTCTTTTCATTACTTCCAATATTTTGCAGGTAAGTACGAAGACTGTCCTTACTATAAGCTGTCACCGCTTTAGTGCTTGTCTTAGTGATATCACGAAGAGATTTTGCTCCTTCCATAGCAGCAGCATAATTTTCAATATTTTTTTTATTTTTTTGATACCAATCACGCATTTCAGCCGTATTATTCAGATGAGAAGGTGCTGGATCAATTTTTTTTGCAGTAGAAACTTTTTTTGCAGAAATATTTCCTTGTTGTCTAGCCAAGTAACAGCACCTCCTTTGAAATATTATATAATTATATTAAGTTTCGAACATAGAGTGTACAACGCCTTTTCTAATCGTAAGTTTTTGAACTAACGATTTGTCAACTTTAGGTTTACGTTTTGCAGTAATATTTTTCCGACGTTCAGTTTGAAGAGCATAAGAACACATACATGTAACGTAAGCTCTATCGTCATGAAGACGGTTAACTTTTTCAGGACACAATTCAAATGAATCTTTTCCTGATTGTCGTGGAATACGGATCATATTTACAAGTTCCTCTTTTAATGCATCGATACTTGCGAGAGAAGCTTCTTCTTGCCAATTTAATTTTTCAATATGGCTCTTAACATTTTGAAGTTTATCTAATTCTTTTTGAACATTGTAATCAATTTCTTCATCTGTCATTTTCTGTTTTTTATATTTGGCAATTAGATCTTTTTTAGTTTTTTCGTATTTATCCTTATCAATATCAAATATTGTAAGATATCCTTTGTTATCGTATGTAGCCGTAAACTCAATTTTATCCTGATTCATCATCTCAATCATGGCTTCATACATTTCTGATTTGTATTTAGTTGGCTCCATTAAATGGAGCTTATTGACTGCATTTGGGAATTTTTTAACATATTCTTCTGAATATTCTTTGTCAATCAGTCCTCTATGAGTTTTACCGGATTTATCTTTCCAATCAGGCATTAAATAGTCAGCAATATTAACACCACCACCACCAGAACCGGCATCAATATAAACTCCGAGAATATTGCTGTAGTTTTCATCCCCACCCTGGTTATAATCGAGAATAACTTGTTTCAAATATTCAATCTGGGCTGGTGTTTGCATAGGTTTCTTTTTCTTTTTATTGCTTATATCAATAAGATTTATACAATTTAAAAGTCTCATTTTATATTCAAGGTCCCCATCTTGATTTTTTTCAGAGTAAATTTCACAAACCAAAATTACCGAATTATCTCGACTTCGAGCTGGGTCATATGCAATAACAATTTTTCTTTTACCAGTATCGTTATATAACACTGGTTTACGAATCACTTCATTACGAGCAATAACTCCTCTACGAATAATTGCATTAGCGCCTGCGTCAGAAGTAAACTCACAATAATATTCTCTACGAGCTTTTTCAGGATTCGAACGCATTTCTGCAGCTACAGTTCCTGGTGTCAATAGTGGTTCCATTATTTCACCACGAATAGTTGGTTTAAATGCAACTTCACAATCAATATGAGCTACAAAATAATCAGGATCTCCCATGAGTTGTCTTTTGCTAAAATCTCTATATAACTTATAGAATTTTGTATCTGTAGAAGAAGCAGAAGAAATATAAAATAATTGGTTTGGAATATTTGATGGAATACATCTTAGACGGTTACGATCGATTGATTTGCCATCACGATCCTTACCAGACTTAAAGCTTTTATTTACAATTGCAAAAGCTGCATATACCGACATCATTTCTTCATCAAGGAATCCACATTCATCAAATACAACACTACCACGCATCAATTATGTTATCCTACGGGCTTTTTATCCCATAGTTCTTACAATTATCATTCTTGTAAGTTCGGCGTACCTTTTCTCCCTCGTTAAACGTTAGGTTTTCAGACCATCCTATATATGATCGAGATGCTGACTCTTGGAGATATTATATTCTAAATTAATAGGTTCAATCTCTACGCTCTGCATGTGACTACACTTTTAAATGCAGCCTTCCATTCGGGTTCCCATTCCAGATACTTCCCGTTTTCTTCAGCATTATAAAAAGAACCGCATATTTCTATGCGGCGAGGCTCTGTGTGGCATTGTATTTTTCTTTTGCTTTTAAATACTTTTTGTATTTCCTATCTAAATAGATTATGCTGTCTTTATAAATATAATCTAAAAATTTGATTTTGTCAGAAATTTTTGCTATATCTGGTCGATACATGGTTGTACCATATTCGTTTATATAGCTGTAATCAGCGATGTTAATGCCTAAATTACGAATAATATCAACTAGACCATTTTTTAAATCTTCAGAAGCAGTAATAAAACTAATTTTAAATGTTTTATTGGTTACTGTTAAACATCCATCACCGTCAAAATATCCTCTTATATAATGACGTATTAAATCTTGACTTAAATCCGGAAACTTAACAGAATATGACTTGTCGTTCATAAAACCAAGAGAATTTAATGAATCATACATTGTGGTTGAAAATATTCTTATTACGCATGTATGATTCTTTTTTTCTTTATCTTTTGTAGATATATCACAAGTCCTCCATCTATCCGTAATTTGATAATTACCGCCAATAGATTTATTAAATTTTCTTAAATGGTTGATATCACCATATTGTAACTCTACACCAACAGCAGCAGAATTTGTCTCTTCATTTTTACTGATCCACCCATCGGCAGTAAGAAAACCAAGCCAATAAGCTTTTTCTTCTGTATCAATTTTATCAAAATAATGATAATCACAATGATACGGATATTTTTTTAATCCCATTCGAGACGCTTGTAAATGAATCGCATTTTCAGTACGATTTAAAATTTTTGATAATTCACAATTATCTGTTTCTCGATAATTATTTCTTATATAGTTTAACTCAAATTCAGACCATGGGATATCTTTCTTATATAAGTTCAAATCAAAACACTTAGCTCTAACAGCTTGTTCTGTTCGCCCTAAAAAATCTCCCATTTCTTTGTGAGTTAACTCTTTAAAATTATCTTGTAGATATTTTTCTTCTTCCTCCGTCCAAGATTTCGCTTTAACTAGATTTAACTTATCAAGTTGTGCAGAAATAGAATTAAATGATCTATTTAATGTCTTGGCAAGTTCTGAATTTGACATATTCAGATAATTTTCTTCTAAAAATAAATTTTCAGCATCAGACCATGATTTATGGATCTGTTTTTTTAACCCAAGCTTTCTAATAGCATTATAAATACTACTTTCTGATTTGTTTAAAACTTGAGCAATTTGTTTCGTTGTTAACTCATTATAGTTATTTTTTATATACTCAATATCTTCATTTGTGTAATTTCGAATTTTTATCATATTATTCTTTCTCCTATTTAAATAATCGAATAATTGTAACCATTTGTCAAGTGACAAATAAAAAATAAACCTCTTTTTTTATCTACATTACTGTTAAGTGTTTGAGTAAATGAGCCATTATAAAGGGAATATGAGAATCCATTAGAAGAGTGACTGAAGCCATCTCCAGCAGCATTTTTAATTTCAATTTCTGCCTTAAAAATATAACCTGTAGAGCCGAGCATAGTATCAATATTATCATTAGCAAGCCTCTCAAGTGTTGTGAACGTTTGTTCTGCCTGCGATCCGGAACCGGAAGCAATATAAGTCCAATAGTTATTAAATAGCATATCTTTTGCCATGATCATAATATCTATCAATGTAGATTTACCAAATCCACGGGTGCACACTAACAAAACATTCGGACAGTTCCAGGCTCTCTGAATTACCCATGCCTGTGCATCAAGTAATTCTATATTAAAAAAATCATTTATAAATCTTACAGGATTGCATTGATAATATTTCTGAAGATTTGCAATTTTCATAAAACCTTCAAGTTTGCGTGAAGATAATGGATAAACTCCAGGCTTTACAAAAATCTTATTTCCCTGTTCACAATAATTAAGCTTCGGAAGCTCTTGAATCAGATCTGGATTCATCATCATCGGACACCTCCGTTTCTTCTTCATCTGATGAGAAGCAGGAGAATAGTTCATTTAAATCGACTAAATTATCCGGCTCTATTAAATCATGTTCTTCCATATAATCTTTAAGATCAATATTTTCACGTAATAAAATACGAGAAATTTCTTTGTAATTGTCCAAATCATCACGAAGTTTTGTTATCATTTCTCTTTGTTCTGCTAGCATATCAGAATATTCTGATTCATCCAGTCGGAGCTGCTTCAATATAGAAGCATTACTCATATCCATAACCTGACGCATGCCACGACAAGTTCCGATATCGAATCCGTTTACTTCACCTTCACGCAAATTCATTTCTTTGATTTTACGTATTTTGCCAGTCCAAGTATTTTCACCTTTTTTAGCATTTTTATTATTCTTTAAAGAAATACAACTTTCAGCAGCGAGATCCTTAATAATGGCAGTAAGATCTTTTTTACTCGCCTGTAGTGTTTTTATTGTAGCGGAATTTGTTCTAAGTTTTTGAACGTCAGACATATAAGTAGCAATAGCATTATCAATTTTCGATTGCTGTAAAAATGCTCTTACAATAGAAATAGCAGAAGCAGTACGCATCATATCGTCATTTGCGTCTTCACTAGAATCAAGCAACCCAATTAATTGAGAGTATAGAAATGGTTGATCAGACAATGCTTCTTGTTCAAATGGATCATATCCAATCAACCTGATTACATCAGCTTTATTCTTTTCAAAACCTTCATAATTATCCTGGGACTCCTTGCCTTTTATAACATCTGCAGGAGTCTTTTCATCTTCATATATAATTTTTTGTTTAAAAAAATCAGAATCCTTGAATTGTTTTCCAGAATATTGCTGCATTGCAATGGTTCTTATATATGTACTCCATGCATTTTGTTTTGCTCCTGGAATACCAGCATTTCTTTCAGCTGCTTGAACACTACTATTATAGACATTTTCTAAAAACGGTTTATTTAAATACTGCAGAGCAAGAATAATTGACTCTTTTGTCGGTTTATGTTCTTCTCCATTTTCATCTGTTCTTAATGCAATCTTTCTGGCGCATTCAGAACAAATAGCAGCATATCCAGACTTAACTAAAGGATCAGTATTTTTATAAAAATTTTCTCTATTTTTCTTTTTGGGTTTTCCGCACATATAACACCATGCGGTATCTTCTTTATATACTCGAATTTCTTCTTCGAGTACCTCTATTTTTTTCTTCATCTGAGTCGGAGTCATTTTTACCGGCTCAATTTTCTTAGTTGTTGCCATAAACAACTCCTCCTTGTACTCATAATAAAAAAATGGGTGTAGTAGGATTCGAACCTACAAAAACCTGATCCTAAGTCAGGCGCGTCTGCCAGTTGCGCCATACGCCCAGAAAATAGGAGAGCAAGAACGCTCTCCTGAAATGTATAATATAAGCAGCAACGCCACTCATACTATTCTTTAAGTTCAGTAGCAATACCAGATTTAATTAAAAATCTCGTTTCTGCATCAAGCACTTTTTCAATAACTTCTTTATCAAATCCAGTATTCTCATGTATAAAATTTAATATTTCGTCGAACTCGACAAACTGTTCTTCATTATTTGTTTCCATAAATATTTTCCTTTACAATTTATAATGATGTTCATCTACAAGACCATTTCCTTGTTCAAATACAAACATAGAGGCTCCTGCATTTGACACCTTATTAATTGAATAGCTATACGGATTTACGCCAATAATCGAACGTACAGAAATATATTCTGAATTGATCCCAACATCTCCAGTAGTCAAATTATGCCAATGGCCTGAAATAATATAATCCAAAGGCACTTGATATGTTTTTGAAAAATCTTTCAAAGAATCGCCTAGATTTTTTGTTTCAAAATGTCCTCCAAGAATTGTATATGTTGCAAGTTGTGCATATACAAGACCGGTTGGATTTTCTATAATTTCAACATTACGATTATCCTTCAAACGTTCTTTCATAAAAACTAATATGGATTTACTCATATCTTCATCTGGAAAAGCATTTTTAGGCTGTCCTACTAATCTCAGCTGATTGTGATTCGAACGTTTTACCATTTGAAATTTAATTCGAACATGATTACTTAATTCATTAAGCCATGTAGATAAAAAATCAGCATATAATATGGCAGAGTCAATAATTCCATATCTCAACTGCATAAGCTGAGAATTTGCACGAAGAATTCCATCTAAGGCATCGCCTAGTTCAAAAATATTTAAAACTTGAATATGATCTTTTTGAATTTGATCAATAACTTTATTGTATAAATCCCACATACGATTCTTGAATATTTCCGGACTATATGCATTTAAAATATTTCCATATAAATCTTTAATCTCAAACTCAACTCCAAAATGAGCATCCGAAATTGTAAGAAGATATTCTTTATTCATATGTACTGGGGGAATGTACCCTGGTACATTTAATGGCTGTAATTGATTAACAGCATTTACAATATGTTCGGCAATTAGTTCATCCCTAGAATACTCACGAATCCATTTATTAAATTCTTGCTTTTCAGTCTGTAATTTAATTGTGAACTTCCTAAATAATTGTCCCCTAAACCCGTTTTAACAAAATGTGGAAT
>ERZ1106969.2395-NODE-2395-length-9835-cov-21.953067_pt1 | contig 9835 bp, 12 predicted proteins | sample MGYA00403685_ERZ1106969 | MGnify/ENA primary metagenome ERZ1106969 (study PRJEB35170, sample SAMEA104062416) | human gut metagenome | biome: human gut; feature: human-associated habitat; material: faeces | place: Denmark | collected 2012-05-18 ... | reverse complement strand
TTCAGCCATAGTTACTTCCTTAATTAACTCTTCATAGATGCATTCAAATCCATGATTTTCTGCTGTATGATATTTTGTAATCGCTTTATCACCAAGATAATGTCTATCTTTCGTTCTCCATACTTTAATAATACGATTATCTAAATCACATTTGAATGTAAGGTCTTCATTAATCATTGAAAGTGATCTAAATTTATCAATAACTTGTCCTTTATTATTACTATACCATTTGATCTGAGATTCAAGTTTACGATCTCCGGTATCTCTTAGTACAATACCGTAGCTTCCCTTTGTAGAAAGAACGATATCGCCAGTACATAAATCATACTTGGTCATGTTTATTGCCTCCTTAAATATACATTTCAGTAGTTACTATTTTCTTCTGTAATGATCCGCGCGTCATCATTACAAAATAAGGATGAGAGGAGTCGAACCATCTGTTTCCGTTCACTGTCACAAGAACGACGTTTTCCCACGAAACTACATCCTCCATATCGTTTTAACGATATGTGACATTTTCAAAATTTGTTTCTTTTCATGCATGACCTGTTGTGCTGCAGTCACAACAGGATTATATGTTCTTTGATCAGCTCAATTCCCTACATTTTCTCTAAAGCTAGTACGTTTCTACTTTGGAAACAATCTCTAAATGTCACTGTCTTTCCAGCGCCATCTAATTTTACGTCCTAATCAGCAACGGCTCTTTCATATTGAAAATGGAGCTGATCAAAGTCACTCCTTCGTCAGGAGAAATGGAAACTCTGGGACTCGAACCCAGGACCAACCGGTTATGAGCCGGTTGCTCTGACCAACTGAGCTAAGTTTCCTTTGTAGTGGGCGTTATAATTACACCCACAATATAGAAATGTAACAATATCTGTAAAAAACTTATCTATGCAATTGTGTCAGCTACACGAACAGTCGTCACCATTCCGTTGCCCCATCACTCACCTCTACCTCGCTGACTCAATTACTTTTTTTTGCTTCGTAACTAATTACACATCTGCTTGTCCAGATCATCCTCACTTCCCACGCCTCATTAGCAAAAAGCACATCTATATAAATGTTTCCTTTCAATGCGTCCAAACCATACAACCAACACATTCGCAGCTTCCTCATCACTGGGTTCCAGTATTCCACCAACTTTTCAATCTTCTTTAATGTCCTATAGACGATATATAATATAAAGGTTAACCTCTCGGACTTATTTCTCCTCATTACTATTTAGGCCATCAAGTAAATCCGTAAGAATAGTCCGAATACGGATAGTGGGATTCGAACCCACACGATTTCTCCGAAGGGTTTGAGCCTTCTACGTCTGCCAGTTCCGTCATATCCGCTTGTTGTATAAGGTTACTACCGGCTTACCCTTATACAGTTTATTTATACTCGTAAGACCTGCTTCAAACGAGTTATAAGAGGTAAAAAGTAAAATGAAAGACATATGCTTATAACCGAACTTCTACATACAAAAGTTTTTATTCACCGGAATGTTTAATTAAATTTTTTATACAGAAAGATTATAATGAAGTCCCTTTACTTCTTTTCTTGCAAAAACAATATGATCAATTTTAATAGTTTTACATCTTTCCTTTTCTTCTTCTGTAAGATCTCCATAGCCATCATCTGGAACAATTTCAATATCTTTTCCATCAACAAAATCAATGTGTCTGTCAAAATCATATCTTACATCAACACCAGAAAATTTTGCATAGAACCATTTTCCATCTATTGTAAAATATAAACTATGATTAGCAGTCTTATCAAATAAATCAAGGCTTCTTTCTTCTGTATCTTTTTTACCATCTTTAGTATACAAAGTAGTTATATACGTAGTATTATTTATATGAAGAATATTCATGTCTTTAATTGCTTCTTCAAATTTCAACCCTGTATTAAGTTCAAATGCAATAGCTCTTAAACAATCATAATTCAAGCTGACTCTTTTAGAAAATGCAACTACCTTACTAATTTCTCCATAATACTCTTTATGTAACTTGTCTCTCATATATTCTGTAATCTCAGAATCTGTTGGATAATCAAATCTAAAATGATAATGAAATCTTCCAGGTCTATTTACCAAGTAATCACTCAGCATATTAAGATTATTACAAGTGATAACATATAACTTCTTTCCCTGAGCTAATCCATCAAACAATGTCAGTAACTCTGTTTGCGGATCTGCCATGCCATCTGATTTATTTACTCCTCCGAATGTTTTATCAAATTCATCAAACATTACTAATACTTCCTGTTCAATTTCTTCAATAAAATTAGCAATTCCAGGGATATATGTATCAACAATAATTACCGGCAATCCTTTTTTTACAGCTTCTACAGCAAGAATCTTAGAAAATAAAGATTTGCCAATTCCTTTAGCTCCAGATAAGATCACGCCAAGATTTTTATTGAAATTTGGAAAAGCATTTAATACTTTATTTACTTTTTCCATGTGTACACCGTATATTTTATCTTCATTTATTTCAATATCAGCATGCTTTTCTAAACAAAATCCTGTCATATTGGAACATCTGATTGAATAAATTTGTGCCGGAAGTTGATTATGTGTTACAAGATCATCTCCGTAGATTCTAAAAGTGGAACCTGTACTAATAATTTTACTCATTTTTATCTCCTTTTTGTATAATTAAATTATATTTCTTCCCACTGCTGGTCAGTGTAAGAATTAATTACATACTTTTGACTTGGTAACTTTATATAAATTCGATCTATTAATAGAATTTTGTGTAATGTCCAAATTATATTCTTTAATAATCTTTTTTAATGTTTCAGGATTAGAACCATGTCCATTTAACCCAACTTTTCTCAATAAATCACAATAACCATTTGAAGTATCAAGTAATTTCTGCAATTCGGCTGGAGTATATTTGTATAAAATACTTGCCAAACGGCGGTAGTGGGATTCGAACCCACACGAGCTACTGCTCAATAGAGTCAAAGTCTATTATGTATAACCAATTTCATCATACCGCTACATTCATTGTTTGTATAATTAAATTTTTTTCTTCTTTTTATTTAGCACAGGGAGCTTTCACTCCTCTGTGCTCTTGTCATCCTTGACTATGTATTTAGTATAGCACACCAAGTTGTGTTTGTCAACAGGTAAAGTTAATTTAATTTGTTTTATTTGAATTTGATATCGTACTTTTGACCACTTATATCATTTGCATGTATCTCGATTAATTTTGCAATTAACCTACGTTCAGCAAGATTCTTCCCAAACTCATAACTAAACTCATCTCCGGCCTCTATATTACAAGACGCACTAGCTTTTATTTCTTTATATTTAACCTGTACTCTCTTTCCATTTGTTCTAACAATACAAGTCAATGATACGTAACGTCCACAAAACGGATCTACAAAACGAAAATAATCCGGTTTCCATCTTCCCCATTCATATTTAGGTTTCATTTCTTTATCTAATTTATTAACATGTTCTTGTGTAATAAGAACCGGCACACTTGTTTTAATATCATTCTCTTTGCATAACGATTTATATTTTTCTGCTCCAAGATTGACATCAATTGATTTATATGTGTCGTCTTTAAGCTTTAAAACCATTGATAATGTTCCATCCGGACAAAAAATCCCAATAATAATACGGTCTACTTCATATTTATATTTTTCTCCAAATAATGTAAATCCCATAATTTTTCTCCTTTATTTCTTTAATTTAATTTTTGCAACCAGAATACCTGCCAGAAAAGCAATAATAAGGCATACAACAAATGTTTCTATATTTAAAGCAACCATAATTACTCCTTATTCAATGATCTTAAATGATACATCAGTACGTCTATTCATTGCGCGATGTTCATCAGTGTCATTATCAACAACAGGATTGCTAGATCCATTTCCAACTACTACAATACGTCCGTTAGAAATTCCATTCATAACAAAATAGTTTTTAACAGCTTCTGCTCTTTGTAAAGACAATTTCTGATTATATTCGTCTTCAGGATCCGATTCTGGATTCGGATCTGTATTACCTGCGATTTCAATAATTGAACCGTCAAGCACCTTTGCAATATCAATAAATTTGTTAAGTTCTTTAGATGCTGCAGCAGAATCAGAGAATTTTGCCGTATTCTGAATAAATGTAACAGATGCTTTACCCTGTAATAAAGCTTCAGTATCCTGAATTTCCTTTTTATTATCCTCTGTAACCTTTACAGTATTTGTATTAGACACTTCCGTTGCACTAAATTTATCTGAAATAGCATTAATATATGTATCATCAAAAATACTATTAACAAGATCAGCATTTACAGACTCACCAATTGATGTCCATACGTTGCACATATCTGAATAAATTGTCTTTGCAGTCCCATTTAATAGATCTAAATTATCTTTCCATGTTGTCAGTTTTGCAGACTCCGTATTTGCTACAATATCTTCATCTGATGCAGTATTAAACATAGGCATTACTTCACGGATTGCATTAAATTCTGTATTATACATATCTGCAGCTTCCAGAGATCCCTGGATAAATTTATCCACTACATCTGCATGTGCTTCTGCAAATTTCTTATCAAACAAAATTCCATCCATAACAAGATTTGAAGAACTTGTAGTACTAAATAATACATGTGCGTCTGTCATATTCTTTGCCTGAGTCAGGTATGGTTCCCAGGTTGCTGCAACATCAATCTGCCCGGCAAAAAATGCTTTTGCTGCATCATCTGGTGTTGAAAATAATACAAGATTATCAATAATCTTTGTTTTATCTTTATCAGAAAGATCAGAATTGTTTACAAACCATACTACAAGTGTTTGAGCTTCAGAGAATTCTGGTACACCAATTTTAGCATTTACAAGATCATTTACATTCTGAATAGAAGACTTCGCAATAATACCGTCGCCACCATTTGAGTAATTTGTAATATACGGCATCACCACTTCTTTTCCGGCATCAGTGAATTTCTTAGATAAGAATGCAGTTCTATTAATTGTATAGCCAGCTGCATTCAAATCCCCTTTAATCAGAGCATTACTTGATTGTGTTGCGTCGTTAATAACATTAATATTTACTTTTACGCCAAGTTTATCATAGATGGAACCTGACTGAGTTGTTAAGCCGCCATTAGCGTCAATAATGGATTTCCACATTACTATTGATTCAGTTCGTTACGCTGAACTGTTGATTTCCGTATAGGATATTTTATATTTGGATTATACCAACTGCCACCATTATTAATTCTATAAATCTGAGTAACAGCTCGACCATATAATTTAGCAATATACTTCATAGGGATGCTAGGATCTTCTAACAATTTAATAATTTCATCTAATTCATCATGAGTTAATCCTAATTCTCTGATAGGATATTCATCGTTTTCATCATAATATGTAACACCTTTATTAATGTTTAAAATTACATATCTTTCTACTTTAAACATTCTAGCAATATAATCTATACTATAAAAGCCATCTCGTAACATTTTCTTGATTAATTTAATTTTTTCATGATTTATAGATGGACATATTAAAGGTTCTCTGATAGGATAAGCGATATCATTTTTTCTCCAAGCTATTCCGGTATTAACATTTCGAATAGTTTTTATTGATACATTATACTTTTCGGCAAGCTTATCAAATTCAACGTTCGTTTCTTTTAAATCTTTCATCAATAAATCAACCTGCTGTTGTGTCAACTTACTTTGCGGATTATTCTCTCCGGAACTATCTTGCCCACCATTTTGAATATTATATCCGAACTCTTTCTCATTACTACGATATAATTTAATATATTCCTTTTCTTTTGTATTATAATCTTCTCCGAAATATAATGTTTCTACCGAAAAATTTTCCCATCCATATTTATGTATTGCATTATAGATAGGATGATTCATGCGTTTATCATTCCGATGCTCTTTAATACGTCTTTCTAAATTATTAGTTTGTCCTATATAAATCTTATGATTTATGTTATTCTCTATTTTGTATACATATTTCTCCAATTCTTTATATTCTCCTTACACGTTACAACACTATATTTTTCAATATAGATTAGAGTACATCACCATCTTTTATAAGATGCGCCTCCACTGGCTTTAACGAATTTAAAAGCTCTTACTCGTTGAACCTTATCCTGTTCGGATTTTGGAAGCTGATTCCCCATTCTTACAGCACTTAGCACCTTCTCATATTTCAATGAAAAAGCTTTTATTTCAGCTTATGCCATCTTACTAATTTTTTCTGCTTTCGCCACATTCACACTTATGCGTATTTCATCATTATGTTGTAGTTTAGTAAGCTTTAGGGTGGCTACGTATATAGCCTTAATTCCAGCAATTCAAAGGCGTTCGATCACATTGTCACCAATGTAAAAGGGCTAGAAATTAACCAATCCATTCATCTAATGATACATTAATAGCATTATCATCTGCGGTTTTCGGCTCATCCTTTTTTGTCTCAGTCTGTTTTACAATGTTTTTCTTATCCACATCCTCATTATCTGAAGTGGCTTCTGTTTTAGCGACTGTTTCTGATGTAGTAGTGCCGGATACTGATTTGTTTTTCTTCGTCTGAATCATTCCAGTCTGTGTTCCTGCAAAGATACCTCCTCCAAGCAGTGCTATAATCAGAACCATGATCAGAATTTTTGCTGCTTTAGTTAATCTAAATCTTTTTGCTTTCTTCATTTTACTACTCCTTATTTATTATATTTCTTTTTCAAGCTGTTCAGATAATCATTGCTGTTATTCTTTTTTGCTTCTGCTTCAGCCTTTTCAAGTTTAGTAGACATTTTATTATTGTGTACTACTTTAGATCCTTCCACAATGGCATCCAGATCTCTGTTTTTATCTCGAACAGAATCAAGCAATTTATCTGTTGCAGTGACATTTTTCAGTTCATCCATATCATCATAGACTTCCTGGAGCTGCTTCTTTACCTTCATATTCTCCACAACTTCTTTACTTTCACGCTTTAGACTTCTAAGATTCTTTTCACACCTTTCCTGTGTCTCTTTTGCAGCGGCCGTAGCTTCTTTATAGGCATTTACCAAACCGGTAACTCTGCGGATATCTGAAAGGATTTCTTCTCTTTCATCTGCTTTTAACTGTGCAAGCTCGATTTGATTTGTTTTCACAAGCGATTCACACTCAGCTTCAACATTAATAAGTCTTTTTCTTTTCCTATCGAGATCTTTCTGTGCATTGCTTAATTTTCCAGCGGCAATCTTATATGCATTATCCGCTTTATTATAAGATTCCTGAGCCTGGTCAATTTTTTCTTCGTAGATAGCCTCTGCTCCTTCTGGTGTGGTTGCCATATCTTTGATAAATAATCTAGTAAATCCAGACAGTAATTTTCTTGCTTCCGGAAACAGGATCAGTATCAATACAATAACAACCACTGCAACAATAAAAATCAGTTTACCAAGTTCCATTATGCATTTCCTCCAACAGTAAAGTTAATTAAATTTTTGATTCTATCAATTTCAGTAGTAATAGTTTCATCAGATGTTTTTGTTTCAGCTCTCTGATCAGCAATTTCCTTTTCCAGACGCTCGATTTCCATTTTGTGTTCTTCAATGGCATTTTCTTTTTCAGTAACAACAGCTTCAGAGTCACAAATAATCTTTGAGAGAATATCGCTTAAAACATCAACTCTTTTTTCTCCATCTGCCTCAACATCAGTTACTGTCAGGCCAAATACGCCAAGTGTTGCCAACACTGAATTTCTTTTTGTTTCTGTCGTCATTTCCTTTGGAAATGATTTTATTAACTCTTCCACTTTAAAGATTGACTGTGTTTTATCTGCCAGATTATTCTGGCTGTAAATATCATTAATCAAAGTGTCAGTGTTAACTGAATCAAGCTCTGCGTTGATCCCGGTTGTATCAAAATCAGTATCTATGTCTGGAATATCAGGCGTCTCATCCGGTATTTCTTCCACAAATAAGTTTTTTAAAATTCCCATCGTATTTCCTTCCTAAAATTTCAATATTTCATCACACATTATCTTTGCTTCTGATTCACTGTGTGTGACCATAATCACAGTATTATCAAGTAACCTATGCAAATCCATAATTAACAATTGCATATTACTTCGTGTCTCAGCATCCAGTGCTGACAACGGTTCATCCATTAAAAGAATCTTTGGTTTTGCAAATAACGTCCTGGCTAACGCAAGCCGTTGTTTCATACCTCCAGATAGCTGCTTAGGATATTTATTTTCGTTTCCATTCAGACCAACTAAATAAAGCATCTTCTTAGCTGCTTCTATATCTTCTGGTTCTACATGGCCTTTAACTTTTTTAGCAATTAGTATATTGTCAAGACAATTTAACCAATCAAAAGAAGTATAGTTCTGATGCATCATATATACTTCATTTTTACTTGCTTTTGTAACCGGATTATTATCTATGATAATTTCTCCAGATAACGGTTTGATTAATCCTGCAACCGTCCTTAACAAAGTTGTCTTGCCGCATCCAGATTCTCCAAGGATCCCGTAGATCTTATTATCAAAATTATAATTAAACCCAGATAAAAGTGGTTTATCTCTACTGTATCCTGTGTATAAATTATGAATTTCAATCATTTATATACCTCCACTTAAAAATTTTCCTTACTAACCATTTAGATACATAATCAAATATAACACTGATGATCATAATCACAATGATTGCCATAAATACTAAATCTGTTCTTCCTCTGGAAGATGATTGCTGGATTATATATCCAAGTCCATATTGAGCATTTATTGTTTCAGCTACTGCAATATATGTAAATCCAATTCCATACATCATAATGTAGCTATTTAATACTCCTGGCAATGATGCCGGAATCTGGATTCTCCATATCGTTTGTAATTTGCTCATTCCAATTGTAAGTCCGGTATCTATTAGATCGTTGTTCACTTCCTCCAGGCATAATACAACTGACGGCATCATATATACGAATGTTGCGATAAACAAAAATACAATTTTCATCATTTCATCTATCCCGAACCACATAATAAGCAATGGATAAAATGCAGTTACCGGAATATATCGCATAACACTGATTATCGGATTAAGAATATCCTTAGCGATTCTGGAATTATAAACCAGAATCGCTATAGGAAATGCTATTGCTCCAGATATAAATGTAGCAGCAGTTATTCTTAGAAACGAATATTCAATTGCCTTAATCAACTGTCCTGTATGTATCATGCCTATCAGATCATCAAATACCATAACTGGTTCCGGAACGAACAAGTGATTTACGTGTTTTGCTGTGATATTCCAAATAAGGAGTATCGAAGCAAGTAAAAGAATTCTTTTTGTAAATGTTTTCATTTTATTTCCCTTAAAGAAGATGGCGTAAAATATTATACAAAGCTTCTAATTTTCCGGTTTCTTCGTATATAGCTTCTACAATTACAGCTAACACCGCAGTACATATAAAACACAAAATTAGTAGTAAAATAAATATCACAATCACCATAAACAGAAATGCCGCAATATCTCCGAGTATTCCCATATATTACTCCTCTAACATAGCAGCCAATTCTTCAATACTCTTGCCTTCCAAAGCTTCATTCTGTTTTCTCTCAATAATTCTCATAATCTTCTGATTACGCTCTTTCTTATCTTTCGCGGCAAGTCTCTCTGCAGCTTCTGCCTGTTTTACCTGTACAACGAATTTCACAATCTGAATTTTATTTTCCAGCGCCTGGTCTGCTTCAGATTTAACCTGTAACAGACTTTCTTCATCACTCTGTTTTTTCTCTTTATTCAGCAGTTTAAATACTGAATCCAAATCCTGCAATTTCAGATCCCATAAATCCTCTACTGAAATCATTCCTTTGAACGGGAATCTGT
>ERZ1106969.2390-NODE-2390-length-9839-cov-24.101288_pt1 | contig 9839 bp, 8 predicted proteins | sample MGYA00403685_ERZ1106969 | MGnify/ENA primary metagenome ERZ1106969 (study PRJEB35170, sample SAMEA104062416) | human gut metagenome | biome: human gut; feature: human-associated habitat; material: faeces | place: Denmark | collected 2012-05-18 ... | reverse complement strand
ACAGATTTTCCAACTTATTGGGATTAGTCACACACACTTTTTGTCCTATAACCCTCCTTTTTTGAGATTAAAATTTATAAAAAGATAGAATTAAATTTAATGAAGTTTAAAAAACAATGGAAGATATTTGATATAAGTTAGTATATTATTTGGTATAATTATTTTGTATTATATTTAATAAATATAATGCTTACAACTGAATATAAGGTGGAGAGTAGTGGCTTATGAATTGGGAGGTTTATATGGGACATGAAATAGCAACAAAAAAATTATCGATGTTAAATTATGTTGAATCTGGGACTAAAAAAGAATTGTATTCTCATGTATTATTTGATGAGGCAATTTGTTTTGAATTTAATGCTCCTAGAGATGTATTAGTAGTTACAGATAAAAAGATTATAGCTATAGATGTTCAAGGGTTAACAGGCAAGAAAAAAGAGGTTTTAGTAATTCCGTTTTCAAAGATTACAGCATTTTCAACAGAGACTGCAGGTACTTTTGATTTTGACTTAGAAGTTAAAATCTGGGCGTCTGGTATAGGACTTGTTGAGTTTACCTTTTTGAAAGGTGTTAAAAACTTTACGGAGCTTACAAAACATTTAGCTAAGCATATCGTTTAATAAATATTAATTTTTATAGTTTGTGATGCTCTGTTTTGTTAGCAGAATACAATTTGAATAAAAATATCATATAAATTCTATAGAAGCGCCCCTTTTAGGGCGCTTTTATGCTATAATAATTCTATTAGACTCGAAAAATACATTGTAGTTATAAATGAGGTATTCAATGAATTATACTAGCACCCGCGGTACCGTTGCGGTAAATGAAACATATGCATTGTTGCACGGCTTAGCAGAGGATGGTGGTCTATATGTACCATCTTTATTCCCTACAAACTGCTTAACTTACAATGATGTGAAAGATAAAAACTATCAAGAGGTAGCAGCTGTTGTATTAGCTAAGTTGTTCCCATGCTTCTCTGTGGCTCATTTAAATGAAATGATCAACTCTGCCTATTCTGATGCTAACTTTAGCACACGCGATATTGCACCATTACATTCTATCTTAGAAAAAGTATCTGTCTTGGAATTATTCCATGGCCGTACACAAGCTTTCAAGGATATGGCATTATCTTTATTCCCTTACCTTTTAGTAGCTGCTAAAGAAGCAGAAGGTGAGAAAAAAGAGGTTCTTATCTTAACTGCTACATCTGGTGATACTGGTAAAGCAGCTCTTGAAGGATTTAAAGATGTGCCTGGTACACATATCCAAGTATTCTACCCAACAGATGGCGTAAGCCCAATGCAAGCTGAGCAAATGCAAAAGCAAGAAGGGGAGAACGTTAATGTAACTGCTATTCACGGCAATTTCGACGATGCTCAACAATTCTTGAAACGTTTATTTGTAGATAAAGCTACAGCCGAAGAGGTTGCTGCAAAAGGCGTTATGTTCTCTAGTGCGAACTCCATTAACATCGGCCGCTTGGCACCGCAAGTAGTGTACTATGTAAATGCTTATGCTGAGCTCGTAGCACAAGGTGCTATCCATGAAGACGAAGCTTTTAACGTAGTTGTTCCAACAGGTAACTTCGGCAATATTTTGGCTGCTTACTATGCTAAGAAAATGGGTATTCCTATTGGCAAATTGGTTTGTGCATCTAATCAAAATAATGTACTTACTGATTTCTTTGAAAATGGTACATACGATATGAATCGTCCGTTCTATACGACGATTTCTCCGTCCATGGATATTCTTGAATCCTCTAACTTTGAACGCTTCTTGTACTATATTTCTGGTGAAGACAGTGAACGTACAGCAGGTTGGATGAAAGATCTTAAGTCTACTGGTAAATTGACTGTTAACGAAGAAGAGTTCAAACGCGTTAAAGCTAATTTTGCTGGTGCTTACGTTAGTGATGAAGAAACAAAAGCGATCATTCAACAAGTATACAATTCCTATGGTTATGTAATGGACCCTCATACGGCGGTTGCTATGGGTGCGTACATGAAGGAATTAGAAAAACATCCTGAAGATGGTGCTCGTCATACTGTAATTGCATCTACTGCACATCCGTTCAAATTCCCTACACCAATCTGTGAGGCGTTGGACATTAAGGTGGGCGAGACTCCTTATGAAAGCTTAGATAATATCTCTGCTGTAACGGGTGTGGCGTTCCCTAAACAATTAGAAGCATTACAATCTAAACCATTGCGCTTTACAAAAGCAATCGATAAAGAGAATATGAAGCAAGAAATCTTGGATTTTGTAAATACATTCTCTAAATAATACAATGCCGCCTTTCATTAGAAGGGCGGCATATCTTTTGTTAAGGTATCGTATGATTTAGTGAATAGTATGTTTTAGGGGTGTATTAATTTAAGTTGTAGGTTTAAGTTAATATAGTAGTATTATTGGATTTTTTCTATAAAATATTACATGGAAATATATAGGGAGGTAGTATGGCTAAAAAAGGCCTAATGTATGCACTGTTGTCGGCTCTATTGTTGAGTACGATGAACTTGTTTGTAAAAATGCTAGGCTCTAATATTCCGTCTGGGGAAATTGCCTTCTTCCGCGGTTTATTTGGGACCATAGCAGTTCTCATCGTTATGTATACGCAAGGCATTCGGTTCTCTAAAGAGGATAGAGGATATCTTATTATGCGCGGCCTTTACGGTGGCTTTGGTATGGTCTGTAACTTTATTGCATTGGTGCATTTAAAGTTGTCCGATGCAACGATTCTATTTCAAACATCTGGCATATTTGTACTTATATTTAGTTCTGTATTCCTTAAGGAACGTGTGCCTAAAGGAGCAGGTAAATGGCTTCTTTTAATCTTTGTAGCCGTAATGGTAATGGTAAATCCATTTAGCTTTACTGGTTTTACTTGGTATGCTTTGGTGGCAATTTTAGGTGCTGCCTTGTCTGCAGGGGCCTATACGACAATCCGATTGATCTCTAAACGTGGTCAACATAGTAATTTTGAAATTATGGCTTATTTCATGATTACTGGTATGATTGCAGGTCTAGTGACAACTGATACATTGGTTATGCCACAAGGTACGGACTGGCTAATCATTTTGGCCATCGGTAGTATTAGCGTGGTGGCTCAGTTCTTCTTGACCGGTGCCTTTGTTACCACAAATGCCGTAGTGGCTCAATTCTTGCAATACGTTGGCGTATTTATTAGTTCCTTCTATGGATTCTTGTTCTTTGGTGAAAGCTTATCCATCGAAACCGTTGGGGCTGGTATTGCCATGTTTGTGTCCTCTGTTATGCTAGCACGCCTTAAAGAGCAAAGTGGTCCTTTGCGTGAAGGCAAGGTTATAGAGGATAAAATTAAATAAATGTCGAATATATACAATATCAAACGTTGTATGACAGTGGGGTGCTGATCACATTCGTGATTGGCACCTTTTAATATATGGATGCAAAAAATGATTTGCGCTAATATTTTATCGGGGTGTTATTAAAAATATACTAGGGCTCTTTCGTTTTGAAAGTAGCTACAGAAGGAGGGGCTATGTATATAAAATGGATGCATATTGAAAACTATCGCAACTTGGCTGATGTGACATTGAGCTTTCACAATGATATTAATTATTTCGTTGGTGAAAATGCAGTAGGTAAGTCTAATTTTTTAGATCTCTTAGAAATTGTCATGGAATGTCACGGTTTTAATGAGCGTGATTTTACAGATGTACATAAACCGATTCGTATAGATTTTGAACTCTCTCTTGGTGAATTAAATTATAAAAGTATGTTCACCCCTAATGAGGGGCCAACTTATCGACTGCGACTAGAGCAAGTGGTACAAGAGGTATATCCGCGCCTATATAGCGTGACTGATACTGGTGTTGAGCCTATGGCGCTATCTATGATTCGTCATGCTTTATATATGTGTCATCGAGATACTTCTGAACAAGAGTTGTTTACTATTCCATCCTCAGTTTATGTAGAGTTAGGAAAGCTATTAGAGGACTATGTGTCTAGATTGGAAATGGTAACCAATAATGTACAACGTGAAATCGTCAGTTTGCGTAAGGATTTAGATCCCTATTGTATGCTTAATATTCAACACCTCATAGAGGTGTTGTCCACTTCGTCCGCAATGGAACGGAAATACTCTTCTGATAATGTGCGTTTGATTATGGCCGTAGCCCTTAAGATTTTGGCGCAAATCTATATGAAGATTAATAGTGCTACCACGAATTTAGAGGCCCTTCTTGTATGTGATGAAAAGGGGCGTAAGTATTTACCTATTTTTATTAGTGTCGATGAGCCAGAGTTACATTTGAGTCCGTACTTACAACGAGCCGTGCTAAATTATTATCGCCAAATTGCAACGAATGAAAACAAAGAATTTTTGGCGTTGCTAAGAGATGTATTTAACATTGATGGTCTTTTAGGACAACTCTTTGTTGTTACCCATAGTACGGATGCGCTAGTTGACGACTATAGTCATATCATTCGTCTGTACCGTGATGAGCACAACATGGTTTGTGCTGCTTGTGGAGTGACCTTTAATTTCCCAAAGGAAGTAGAGAAGCACTTGATCATGCACTTCCCTGAGGCTAAAGAGGCACTTTATGCACGGTGTATCATTCTTGTAGAGGGTGAAACAGAGTATGGCAGTTTTGCTGGTTTTGGGAAAAAATTAGGTGTAGATTTTGATTACTTTGGCATATGTCTTATCAATGCACGTGGTGAGTCTTCTATTAGTAAACTACAAAAACTGTTTAATCGATTTGCCATCCCTACTGTGGCGCTCTATGATCGAGATGTAGAAGGGAAATACGCTAAAGCCCATAGCAATATATTCTATACAGATGAAATATGTTTTGAAATGGACTTTGTTACTCATCTATTATCCTTGCGTAAACGTTCCATTATGGATGCAATTATCAAGGATATAATTGATGATGCAAGGCCAATGGTGAAAAAGGATATGGCCCGACGAGGTTATGCTAAGCTAGGAATTACGAAAAACCAAATTGTACAACGATGCTTACCAAATATTTCAGATCGCAAATTAGATGATTTACATATCTATTATTTCTCTTGGTTCTATGCTAACAAAGGTGTTATTGTAGGGCGTCGTATCAGTCAATTCTTAGAGGCCGAAATGATACCTCCAGCTTTTATTGCAGTTATAGAACGGGCTAAAGCGCTTTCCTTAGGTACAAACATATATTAGATATAAACATATATTAGATATAAACATATAATAGTATATATAATATATGGGACTATAAATTATTTTTTCTAATTAATAGAGTCTAACCGATGTAGGATTAGACTCTATTTTTTACTTATTCCAAATAAAAATTTTAAAGAATTACAAGGTGGAATGGTGCGAAAAGTACGCATGGTTGCTGCTTTATTACAATAATAGATAGGGTTATGAAAAACTATATTAAAGAAATTCGAAAAACTACATCGAAAATTCTTGACATCTCTTCATCTTTCCTTTATGATTAGTACAGTTATTAACGCATTCTCAATTAAGTGTATCTAGGAGTAGTGAAATGAAAGATTTTTTGAACGATTTTAAAGCTTTTGCTTTCAAAGGTAACATGATGGACCTAGCTATTGGTATGATTATTGGTGCTGCTTTCACAGCGTTGGTTAACTCTGTTGTAAGCAACTTGTTCATGCCTGTTATTAGCTTATTCACAGGTGGTATTGATTTCAGCAACTTGTACTTGCCATTGAGCGCAGGTTCTAAAGATGCATTCATGGCTGGTGCTGATATTGCTACAGCTCGTGCAGCTGGTTCTGTATTGCCATACGGTACATTCATCACTGACTTGATTCAATTCTTGATCTTGGCATTCGTTGTATTCTTGATGGTTCGTGCATTGGCTAAAATGATGAAAAACGCGAAAGAAGAAGAAGCTGCTGAAGCACCAGCAACTAAAGAATGTCCATTCTGTAAAACAGAAATTCATGTTGATGCAGTTAAATGTCCTAACTGTACAGCAGATTTGAACTAATTCAAATTAAAATGCTAAATTAAAGGAGTAAGGCCTAGGCCTTACTCCTTTTTGTTGTATTAATGTAGCTTTCTAGTATAAAATATAAGTATAATAACAGATTTCTTATGGGAGGGATGCATATGGAACAAAAACCTCTAGTAGTAGTAAATGGACTTGTTCGCAAGGATGCGATTGCATATTTAAAAGAGCATGTAGAAGTGCGCCAATGGACTGAAAAGACAGTAATGCCTCGGGAGACGTTAAAGGAATGGCTCGTTGATGCGGATGGTTTATGGTGTGTTCGTCCTTTAGATGTAGATGGTGATCTTGTAAAAAATGCACCTAATTTAAAGGTTATTGCTCAGGCTGCTGTTGGTTATGACAATGTAAATATCGATGAATTAACAGCTGCAGGTATTCCTTATGGCAATACGCCAGGCGTTTTAAATGAAACCGTAGCAGAGCTTGCTTTTACCTTGATTGCCACAGCTAGTCGTCGTATTCTGGAAAATGCTAATTTCGTAAAAGATGGACGTTGGGCACAAAGACCATCTAACATTAAAGGATTTGATTTGAGCCGTCGTACCCTTGGTATTATTGGTATGGGCGCTATCGGTGTATCTATTTCTCGCCGTGCTCGTGCCTTTGGTATGACTGTTGTATATCATAACCGTAATCAACGTATAGATGACAAGATTCATAAAACTACGTACATGGAGCTGGATGATTTATTAGCTACTAGTGATGTAGTATGTGTGATGGCTCCATTAACAGACAAAACGTATCACATGTGCGATGATGCGTTCTTCAAAAAAATGAAGAATACTGCACTATTTGTTAACGTTGGACGTGGTCCAATCGTAGATACGGATGCGCTTATTAATGCACTTAAAACAGGGGAAATCGATTATGCAGCGCTAGATGTTACAGATCCAGAACCACTACCTGCCGATCATCCATTGTTAGAGGTAGAAAACTGCCTCATCGTACCACATATTGGTTCTTACACAGATAGAACTCGTTATGATATGTCTATTTTGACAGCGGACAATATTATTGCTGGTGTTCAGAAGAAACCGTTAAAGACTTGTGTAAACGAAGAAGTAAACTATAAAAAGCCACAAATGGACGTAGAATCTGCATTAGAAGAGCTTAAAAAGGCGGGCGTTGATTTGACTGACTTTGACTAAAATGATAAGACCTTAAAAAATATGCGGTTTTATGCAAAATATGGTAAAATAAAAGAATATTTATCCTATGGAGGTAAGAACGGTGGAACATAAAGACATTGAAAGAACTGTAGCTCCTGAAGAAGTTGTATCTGTTAACTTTATCGAAGCTATCATCAACAAAGATAACGAAACTGGCAAATACGGTGGTCGTGTGTTAACTCGCTTCCCACCAGAACCAAATGGTTACTTACATATTGGTCATGCTAAATCTATTTGTCTTAACTTTGGTATTGGCAAACAGTACAATGGCTTAACAAATCTTCGTTTTGATGATACAAACCCAACAAAAGAAGATATTGAATACGTAAACTCCATCATGGAAGATGTAAAATGGCTCGGCTTTGAATGGGATGGCGAGGTTCGCTATGCATCCGACTACTTCGGTGAAATGTACGAATATGCTAAGAAATTGATTTCTCTTGGCAAAGCCTATGTAGATGACCAAACTGCAGAGGAAATCAAACAAACTCGTGGTGATTTCTCTACACCTGGTATCAATAGCCCTTACCGTGATCGTAGCGTAGAAGAAAACTTAAAACTCTTTGAAGAGATGAAAGACGGTAAATACGATGATGGTGAAAAGGTATTGCGTGCAAAAATTGACATGGCACATCCTAATATCGTTATGCGTGACCCTGTTATTTATCGTATTGTAAAAGCTGAACATCACAATACAGGTAATGAATGGGTAATTTACCCTATGTACGACTATGCTCATCCTATCGAAGATGCTATTGAACGTATTACACATTCTATTTGTACATTAGAGTTCGAAGTTCATCGCCCATTATATGATTGGGTATTAGAGGACTGGGACGACACTGAAATTCCGCAACAAATTGAGTTTGCTCGCTTAAATGTAACTAAGATGGTTATGTCTAAACGTAAATTACGCGCTCTTGTTGAAGCTGGCCTAGTAGCTGGTTGGGATGATCCTCGTATGCCTACTATTTCTGGCTTGCGTCGTCGTGGTTACACTCCAGAAGCGATTCGTGATTTCTGTGATCGCATTGGCGTCGCTAAAGCTGATAGCGTTGTTGATATTGCTTTGCTTGAGTTCTGTATCCGTGAAGATTTGAAACTCAAAGCTACACGTCCTATGGTTGTTATTGATCCTGTGAAAGTTGTTATTACAAACTATCCAGAAGGTCAAACTGAACTTTGTACCGTTGAAAATAACCCAGAAAATGAAGCGTTGGGTAATCGTGAAGTTGTATTTGGTCGTGAAATTTACATCGAACGCAATGATTTTATGGAAGAGCCAGTTAAGAAATTCTTCCGTTTGGCACCAGGTAAAGAAGTACGCTTGAAAGGTGCTTATTTCATTACATGTACTGACGTTATTAAAGACGAAAATGGTAATATTACAGAAATTCACTGTACATATGATCCTGAAACTAAGAGCGGTAGTGGTTGCACACGTAAAGTTAAAGGTACATTGCACTGGGTTGAAGCTTCTACTGCAGTAGATATCGAGTCCCGCTTGTATGATTACTTACTCAAAGAAGACTCTGATGGTAAAGACTTCTTAGGTGACTTTAATCATGAGTCCTTACAAGTATTCAATAGTAAAGGTGAAGCTTGTCTTGCTACAACTGTGCCTGGCGATCGTTTCCAATTCTTACGCCAAGGTTACTTTGTAACTGATAAAGATAGCACTCCTGAACATATCGTAATGAACCGTATTGTTGGTTTGCGCGATAGCTGGGCTAAAGAACAAAAGAAATAATATTGTATTCGTGGTAGCAAACCATGATGCTAAAGAACCGCCCCTCGGTGGGCGGTTCTTTAATACTGTGTTGTTATTAGAAACAATTTGTTCGTAATAGATTATTAGAAATCTTTAACCTATGGTTGTTGTTAGAAATTGTAGCCCATTGTTAGAGTTACCTCTTGTTGTTGTATTGATAATGTATTATGAACATGTTTCGTTGAGGAGAACTATGAAAAAATTAGTATTACTTGCTACGGCAGCAGCTGTATTAGTATCTGTACCAGCTGTTGGTTCTGCAGCGAATATTAAGTCTATTTTGAATAGAAGCCAAACGGTAACATACCAAGGTGTTAAATTGCCTGAAGGTGTTGCCGTGTATCCGAACAATCCTAAAGCGCTATTTGCTGGAGATGTTAAAAAGGATGTAAAGTCTGTTCTTGTTGAAGCAGGTGCAACTTCTGCAGATGTATATACATTAAATATTAAAAACGAAAATGAAATGCATTATGCAGTGTATGCTAATGTAGTATTAGGTAAACAGTTATCCAGTCGCATGAGTGAAACAAAACATGTAAATACTGATCCATCTGCCCTTGGTGCATTAGCAGCTGCTATTAACAAGGGGGATAGCCCGGTACTTGGTACTTTCACAGTAGTAAAACCATTAGTAAAACAAGGTAATGCCTATGAGGGTACATTAAAATATAAAAGCGTAGCTAATAATAATTCTTATAATGAAATCTTGCATATTAATCTTTCTGAAGATAAATATACAGGCCCTAATGCACGCTTTATCGCTATTGATGAGGCTAATGATGATGCGGTTTTCCCTAAAATTAAAGGTTTACTTAATGCCAAAAAATAAATAATTATTGAAAATATATATCAATTATTCTTGACAATTTTTCTCATCAA
>ERZ1106969.2389-NODE-2389-length-9849-cov-37.451807_pt1 | contig 9849 bp, 5 predicted proteins | sample MGYA00403685_ERZ1106969 | MGnify/ENA primary metagenome ERZ1106969 (study PRJEB35170, sample SAMEA104062416) | human gut metagenome | biome: human gut; feature: human-associated habitat; material: faeces | place: Denmark | collected 2012-05-18 ... | reverse complement strand
TTGCGTATACTTTATTAAAAACGATATAATAAAGTATACATGCGTCTATAGCTCAACCGGAGAGAGCGTCAGTTTCCTAAACTGTAGGTTGGGGGTTCGATTCCCTCTAGGCGCACCAAAATTTGGGATATTTATGTTTTATAACTGATAAAAACTTAATAGACCACAATTCAGCCAACTTTCTGATTTGGCTATATATAAAGAAGGAAGTTACTAGGGTTAGTAACTTCTTTTTTTATAATAAGTGTTTTAGGGTGTGTAGTGTTTTATAGGGAGTTTATTATGGCAGATATTATTACTATAGAGAATAATATTAAGAAATATCTAAAAGATGGAATAGATAAAGAAAATTTTTTCTATGATTTTATATCTAATTACGACTTTCCTGTAGCTTCAATTACACGAGCAAGAAATGCAGGTAAAACAGTAATAAAAAATAAGGCGATGTATGAAGTGGTTTCTGAAGTATCATCTCCTATGGCTCGTGTTACTGATATGGTAAAAGAAGTATCAGAAGAACGAAATAAACCTCGTATTGTAATTGCTACAAACTTCAACGAATTAGCAGCCATTGATACAAAGACAGGTGATTCATTGATTACGTCAATAGCCGAATTGCCACTGCATGCAGATTTTTTCTTACCTTGGAATGGTATTGAAAAGGTAGATTATAGTCGTGAAAATCCTGCAGATATTAAGGCTGCGTCAAGATTTAAAGAGTTATATCATGAGTTAAGAGAAATCAATAGTTTTAAGGACCAAACAACAGAAGAACATGCGTTCAATCTATTTTTGATTCGGTTGTTATTCCTTTTATTTGCAGAAGATACTGATATTATGCCAAAAGGTATCTTTACTAATACTGTTAAAATACGTACTAATGTAGATGGATCTGATTTAAATCAGGTTATTTCTGAAATCTATGCATCATTAGATCGTGAAAATCGAGATACAGAGCCTGAATGGTTAAGAGAATTTCCTTATGTGAATGGTAAGCTTTTTTCAGAGCCACACGTTAATTTGGTATTTGATAAAACGACTCGTGAACTTATTATTGAGGCTGGTGAGCTACTTAACTGGAATGAAATAAATCCAGATATATTAGGAGCTATGATTCAGACCGTAGCTAATGGAGAGAAACGTTCAGTTACAGGGATGCATTATACAAGTGTAGAAAATATCCGCCGTGTTTTGTGTCCATTATTTATTGATGATTTAAATGAAATAAAACAAGATATATTTAATCGTATTGAGGATAATGAAGAAAAAGATATTACTGATAAGACCAGGGGGGCTAATCGAAGAAGCTTTATCAAAGAATTAGAAGCTTTATTAGATCGATTATCAAAAATTAAGATTTTTGATCCAGCATGTGGCTCAGGGAACTTTCTGATTATTGCGTATAAAGAATTACGGTATATAGAAATAGAAATTCTTGTTAAGTTAGATGAACTGTCTTCTACTGAATTAGATCAAGGAAGTTGGTTTAATGAAAGTAAGATCTCACTAAACAATTTTTATGGTATTGAAATTGATGATTTCGCACATGAAGTAGCAAGATTATCCTTATGGATTGCAGAACATCAGATGAATGTTGAGATGGAACGACAAGTATTCAATTTCAAATCATCACTTCTACCGTTACGTGATGCCGGACAAATACATGTAGGTAATTCCCTTCGTCTTGATTGGAAGAGTATTATAGACCTTGCTTCAAATTCGGAAGTATATGTTGTGGGAAATCCACCATATATAGGTAGTAAACTACAGTCTAAAGAACAAAAAAAAGATTTAGAAGAGTGTATTGGTAATTCATATCGTTGGAAAAAAATGGACTATATTGCAGGATGGTTTTTTAAGGTAGAACCATTACTCACTAGCGATAATGTGAAATGTGCTTTTGTAACAACTAATTCGATTTTCCAAGGCGAGCAAGTTGCTTTTATCTGGGGTGTTTTATTGGAGAGCCTTGACATAATTTTTACATATAAGGATATTAAGTGGTCTAACAGTGCTAGTAATAATGCTGGTGTTACGGTATCAATTGTAGGTTTAGCTGGTAAAGAAAAAAATATTATTGATAAATATATTTTTGACAATCAAGGACATAAGGAGAAAGTAAGATATATTAATGCATATTTAACGGATGGCAGTAATATTATTGTTGAAAGTATAAATCAACCTATAAATGGTTTTCCGAAGATGGTAATGGGTAGTATGCCTCGTGATAATGGTCAGTTAATTATTGAGACTTATGAAGATTATCAAAAGATTATCTCAGAGTATCCGGATTTAAAAAAATATATTAAAAAGTATATAGGAAGTTATGAACTCATTAATGGTAAAAATAGATATGTTCTATGGTTGAATTCATTTGAATATGGTCAAGTGAAAGATAATCCATGGGTTGACATGAGGGTTAAGGCTGTAAGTTCATTTAGGAAAAATAGCGATGCAGCATCTACAAGATTGGCTGCTTTGACACCATATGAATTTGTTCAAAAAGGTGAATGGAAAGAGGCATATGAAGCCTTTATAAATTCTGGAAAATCTGAATTTATTCAAATTGTTGTTCCTAGAGTTTCCTCTGAAAGTAGAGTGTATGTGCCAATGAGTATTGTAGGAATAGATACCATAATTTCAGACTCAGCTATGGCTATTTATGATGCCCCTATATATCTTCTTGGCCTTCTTGAATCTCGAATGCATATGACATGGATGCGTGCTATTGGGGGAAAACTAAAAACTGACTATAGATATTCTGCCGGACTTGTATATAACACATTCCCTGTGCCTAAGATTTCGGAACAAGCAAAGGCAGAAATTGAAGATTGTGTCTTTGAAATGTTGGATTATAGAGAAATGTCAGGGAAAACATTAGCCGAATTATATGATTCTAAGATAATGCCAAAAGAATTATTAGAAATTCATCAAAGATTAGATTTATTAGTGGATAAGTTGTATCAAACAAAAGCTTTTGTGGATGATCAAGAACGGTTGAGTCTTTTATTAAACATGTATAAGGATAAGGTGGAGTCTAATGAGTGATAAAGTTTTTGAGGTAACATATGGTCAGAGGGGTAGTAGTGTAAATACTGATTCTCTTGGTATGCGTGAGATGCAGGCCCGAGTGTATAAGAAAAGAAATAGTAAAAAATTATTAGTGAAGGCACCACCGGCTTCTGGTAAATCTAGAGCTTTAATGTTTATTGCGCTAGATAAATTACATAACCAGGGTATAAAAAAAGCTATAATTGCAGTGCCAGAACGTTCTATAGGTAAGTCCTTTGCTAGTGTTAAATTATCTGATCGTGGATTTCCTTTTGATTGGTATGTTAAACCTGAAAATAATTTAACTACTATTGGGAGTGATCGTAGTAAAGTCGAGCGTTTTATTAAGTTTATGCGGTCTACAGATGCTTCAGATAATGTGATAATCGTAACACATGCAACATTTCGCTTTGCTGTAGAAGACCTTTCTGATGCAGACTTTGATGATACATTGGTAGCTATTGATGAATTCCATCATGTATCTGATGATACTAATTCCGTTCTTGGCGAAGCTCTACGTGGTATTATCAAGAATTCTAATGCTCATGTGTTCGCTATGACTGGCTCTTATTTTCGAGGGGACAGTAAACCGATTCTCTCACCAGAAGATGAATTAGAGTTTGATCGAGTAACATATACATATTATGAACAATTAGAAGGTTATAGATATCTAAAAAGTTTTAGTATGAATTATAAGTTCTATCAAGGGACATATACAGATGCAATTCACGAAGTATTGCCTGAATTTATTGATAAAAAAACAATTATTCATATTCCGAGTGTGAACTCTGGTGAATCCACAAAAGATAAATATGGTGAGGTTGATGCAATCCTTGATGTTTTGGGAACGATTCAAGGACAAGATAGTACATCTGGAATTATTACTGTAAAAACTGAGTCAGGTAAGTTATTGAAAGTTGCTGATTTAGTGAATGAAGAAGGTCGTGATCGTGTTAGCAGTTATTTGGCTAATATGTCAGAATTAAATGATTTAGATATCATAATTGCTTTAGGTATGGCTAAAGAAGGCTTTGATTGGCCTTTCGCAGAATATGCCCTTACAATTGGTTATCGGAATTCTTTGACAGAGGTAGTACAAATTATTGGTCGTGTTACACGTGATAGTAGTAATAAAACTACTGCACAGTTTACAAATCTATTAGCTGCACCAGATGCCAAGGATGATGAAGTTATATGGGCTATTAATAATACAATGAAAGCGATTTCTGCAAGTTTATTAATGGAAAATGTTCTAGCACCTAATTATCGCTTTAAACCAAGAACATCGCCTGAACAAGTAAGCAGAGAAAAAGATATTTATGTTAAGGGGTTTGCTGAACCATCAACTCCTAGAACTAAGGGAATAATTGAACAAGATTTAACGGAACTTAAGGCTACTATACTTCAAGAAGGTAAAATTAGAGAAGCTATTGCAGCAAATGAAGATACACGAAATATAAATTTTGCATTAATACCACGTGTTATTGCAACCGTATATCCGGATTTGAGTAATCAGGAAATAGAAGAAGTGCGTCAGCATGTAATGGCAGATTTTGTTTTAACACATGCAGAACGAGATAAGGAAAATAGAAGTCTTATTAAAATGGCCAATAAATTTATTAATGTCAATGATTTAAATATTGAACTGATTGATAGTATTAATCCATTCCAAAGTGCATATGAAATTTTATCTCGTAACGTAGATGCGAAGACCTTACGATTATTCCTAAAAGTTTATGATGCTAAGAAATATGATTTTACCGAAGAAGATTTAAAAATTTTATACCCACAAATCAAGCAGTTTAAGCAAAGTCATAATAGAAATCCGGAGAAAAATCAAGATGATGAATATGAAACTAAACTATACTATGCACGTGTTCAATTACTTAAATTAAAACAGGAGCGAGACAATGGGTGATTTTAGTATAGATGATATCTTTAATGACCCGGATTTTGAAGATCTGGTTAAAGATATTGAGATAAAGAAATCTGCGGTTAGTTTAAATCCAGATGTTATTAAATTCGAAGAATTAAATAATTGGATTGAAGCAAATGGTGGAGAACCAACTATTTCGAGGTCGAATATTACAGAACGTAAATTAGCTAAATGGCTAGAAGCGTTACGCCAGGATTTTAATCGGATGGAATCCTTACAGGAGTATGATTACCTTAATCTTCTTAGAACTGAGCCCAGTAAATTAAGTCTAGATGAGATTCTTGATGATGATTTATTAGATGAAGATGAGCAGCTTTTGGCATCTTTAACTGATATGGGGCGCTATAAAAACACTGTTCATATGGCTGATGGATTAAGTCAACGTAAACGCATGAATAAAGGCTTTGAAAAGTTCCGTGAAATGTTTAGAAAAACGCAGCAAGAAATTGCTGATGGGAGACGAAGAGTAATAGACTATTCTGGAAATAGAATACGTGCTAATGCATTTTATATTGATAAAGGTGTGCTCCTTTATGTGGAACGTATTTATGATCCGAAGACAGGCCAAACATACAATGAGACTGATGGAAGAGAATTTAAAGTTCATACTATTTATGAGAATCAACAAGAAAATGATATTAAACTCTTAAGTCTAGTGTCTTCCTTATATGATAAAACTAGGTACGGAAAGATGGTTACTGATTTGGACGATGTAGATGAAAGTTTGTTTACAACAACTGGACATGTATATGTAGTTAAATATGCTGGTGAACATCAAGATTTACGTAATATAAATAATCTATATAAAATTGGATACACCAAAAATCTTAAGAATCGATTTAATAATACAGAAAATGAATCAACATATTTCTATGCGCCAATAAAACTTGTTGCAACTTATGAAATTCAAAATTTATCTGCATCTAGTGTAGAAAATTATCTTCATAAAGTATTTGCAAATCAACGTCTTATAGCCAATATAAAATTAGGTAATGGGAAATATGTAGAAGCTAAAGAATGGTTTGTTGTACCTTTGGAAGAAATAACAGATGCTGTGAATAAGATGGTTGTAGAGTTACAACAAAAGTAAATAGTTGAATAAGGGGAGAATGTATTATGGAAACTATAAATCAATTTGATTGGGTAGATTTTTATAAGGAATTTGCTAATACTTTATTACAATATAAGAATAATCGGGAGATTCTTGTAGAAAAAGTAGAGAAAATCTATGAACTAACAGGTATAGATATACCAACTTTAGAACGGAATAAGCAGCTTATTGATATAGATCCATTCACTATTTTTGGGTTATTTAATAAAAGCTCTATGACTGTTGATAATCGAAATAAGATTATTTCTACAGTTGCAAATCTATTTGATATAAAAGCACCTATACCTACATCATTTGACGGAATTCCATTATTAAATAATCAAAATGCTACCTATTATTATTTTATCGATGAACGAGATGAAGACGATATAGATACTCTTTGGGGACTTTATGAATCTGCACTTATGTATGCTAATGATTCGAGCTCAAAAAATGCTTTGATACTATCCCAGTACTTTGACCTAGCCATTAACAAAAAGGGTAATGGAAATAGTAAGATTACTATGGGTTTATACTGGATTGCACCAACTCATTTTCTAAATCTAGATCAGAGAAATACATGGTACATTTATGAGTCAGGAAAAATGCCGGTTGATTTAGTTAATAGTCTTCCAATTGTTGAAGATAAAATTTCAGCATCTAAATATTTTGAGATAGTTGATAAATTAAGGGCTTTTTTAGACAGTAATCAGAGTATATTTAAAAACTTTATAGAGTTAAGTTTTGAGGCGTGGAGATACTCAGAGGAGGTTAATCGTATGAAACGTGCTGAAAAGAAACAAAGCAAGACTAGAGCTAAAGGGGCCGCGTTAGCTGATGATGATATAGAAACAATACGTTACTGGATTTACTCTCCTGGAGAACGTGCTAGAATTTGGGATGAATGTTACAATGACAATATTATGGCTATAGGCTGGGATGCGATAGGAGATTTGCGTGCCTATAATAGCAAAGATGAAATAAAGCAAGTAATGAATAAGCATTATGACCCATCTAGATCTTATATTCACTCCGCTTGTGCTACCTGGGAATTTGCTAATGAAATGAAACCGGGAGATATTGTATTCGCTAAGAATGGTATGCATCTAATTATCGGTAGGGGGATTGTAAAATCTGATTATATATATGACCCTCAACGAAAAGAATTTAAAAATATACGTAAAGTTGAGTGGACTGATCGGGGTGAATGGGAATGCTCAAGACAGTCACCTATGAAGACTTTAACGGATATTACAGCATTTACAGATTATGTTGAGCAGTTAAATCTCTTTTTTGATAGTGATATGTTAGATGATGCTAAAACTCTAGAAACAAGTTACCCTACATATGATAAAGCACGGTTCCTTGACTCTGTATATATGGATGAAGACAGTTATGATACACTCGTATCACTTGTTAAAAGTAAGAAAAATATTATATTGCAAGGTGCACCGGGTGTAGGTAAGACATTTGCTGCAAAACGTCTTGCTTATTCTATGATGGGGGTAAAAGATCCTAATCGTGTTATGATGGTACAATTTCATCAAAGCTATTCCTATGAGGATTTTATAATGGGATTCCGACCATCCGAAAATGGCTTTGAGCTTAAGCATGGCGTGTTCTATGATTTCTGTAAAATGGCTAAAATTGATAGTGATAATGCATACTTCTTTATTATTGATGAAATTAATCGTGGTAATTTAAGTAAAATTTTTGGCGAATTATTTATGCTTCTTGAAAGTGATAAAAGAGGTGTAGAATTACAGCTGCTGTATGCTGATGAGAAATTTTCTATTCCAGAAAATCTTTATATAATTGGTATGATGAATACTGCTGATCGTAGTTTAGCCATGTTAGATTATGCGCTAAGAAGACGTTTTGCTTTCTTTAATCTTAAGCCTGCTTTTGAGTCTGATGGGTTTAAGACTTATCAACAGTCTCTTAATAATGATAAATTTAATAAACTTATAGAATGTATCAAGCAGCTTAATTTAGCTATTAAATCAGATGAGACTTTAGGCGAGGGATTTTGTATAGGACATAGTTATTTCTGTGATTTAGACAGATCTGAAACGTATGAATGGGAAGATTCTCTCAGCAGAATTGTTGAGTTTGAGTTAATTCCTCTTTTGAATGAATATTGGTTTGACGATGTTGATATGGTAAATGAATGGAGTAATAATTTAAGGAGCGCAATTAAGTGATACCTATTCGAAATATTTACTATATGTTATCTTATGCCTTTCGTATATTAGATCCTCAAGGTTATAAGCAAGTGTCAGTTGAACAGTTTGATAATGTATTAGAAATGTTATCCTCAGTTTTATCTAGAGGTATTTCTATTCAGATAAAGCGTGGAATTCAAAAGGGATATTTAGAAAAAATAGAACCATTATGCTTGCCCCGAGGGCGTTTTGAATTATCCGAATCTATAAAGACTAATTGTATATATAAGAATCACGTAGTTTGTTCTTATGATATTTTTTCAGAAAATATCTATATGAATAGAATCATCAAATCAACCTTAGAATTACTTATTCGATCAGATATTTCTAAAAGTCGAAAGAAGGAACTTCGTAGACTATTAGTATATTTTAGTGACGTAAGTTCTCTTGGTGTCAACAATATAAACTGGAATATGCATTATAATCGTAATAATCGAGCATATCAGATGTTACTCTCTATATGTCATATGATTATTAAGGGGTTATTACAGTCTAGTTCTGATGGTTCTAAAAGGGTAATGGACTTTTTAGATGAACAACAAATGCATCATCTGTATGAGAAGTTTGTCTTGGAGTATTATCGCAGACATTATCCTCAGATATCAGTTAGTTCTTCGGAAATAAAATGGGCAATTGATGATAGTGAAATATATATGCTTCCTGTTATGAAAACTGATATTATGCTTACTTATAATGATAAGGTGCTTATTATCGATGCTAAGTATTATTCTAGTAATACCCAAACACGATATGATACACATAAGATACACTCACATAATCTTTATCAGATTTTTACATATGTCAAAAATAAATCCTATCAGTTAAAAGATCATTCAGAGGTTTCGGGAATGTTACTTTATGCACAAACAGATGATGAAATTCAACCAAATAATACATATATGATGAGTGGAAATAAGATAAGTGTTAGAACACTAGATTTGAACTGTGAATTTTCTGAAATCTCAGCACAATTGAACAAGATTATTAGTGATCATTTTAATATTATTTGATTGTTACCTATGGAAGGCTCATAGCTTATAGCTATGAGCCTTCTTTTTGCATTATCTTGCATTTCTTATGAGCTAGAATTATAATATTAGAGTAATATTCATATTTTATTCATGTTGAATCATGGATAGTGCATAGAGGAGTGGATTCAGGTTTCATCAGATAACTTTGAATCTTTTTTTGAGTTATTGTTTTTGTTGTCTTAAAAGGGGTACAACCTATGAAAAAAGAATTGCTTTTAACGGCTATGATTACCGCCAGTATTACTACAACAGCGTTTGCCGCATCTAATTTAGATATTAGCGCTACAACTGCTGCGCCATTAAATATGCAAAATTCTATTGCCTATGGTGGGGATAATAAAGTTGAGCAGGGTATGTTCTCCCCTGTAAAAAATATATTGCTCGGTGGCGACAAGAATACAGTTCGACCTTCCGCTAATGATACTATCACCTCTGGTACTAATAATACTGTATCTGGCCCAGGCAGTATCGTAGCAGGTTGGTATAATACAAACTCTGCTACTCACAGCTTGGTAG
>ERZ1106969.2383-NODE-2383-length-9864-cov-22.304007_pt1 | contig 9864 bp, 12 predicted proteins | sample MGYA00403685_ERZ1106969 | MGnify/ENA primary metagenome ERZ1106969 (study PRJEB35170, sample SAMEA104062416) | human gut metagenome | biome: human gut; feature: human-associated habitat; material: faeces | place: Denmark | collected 2012-05-18 ... | reverse complement strand
CCTTAGTCTCTGCAGATGTTATATCCATATCATCAAGTTCAATCGTGACATTAATGTAATCATCCGGCTTTTGTTTCAGTTGGGACAAAAGAACAACCGTCTCCACATGTGTCGGTATCGGCTGGAGAACACATTTCCCCAGCCTCGCCAATCTTTGATGAACACATTTTTTCCGATTCATCTTTATCCAAATACTCTTTTCTATCCTGCTCCATCATGACACCTTTTTTCCTTTCTGTTTACTTCGATATTCTGCTTTTGCATCGTTTACTTTCAAATCCTGATTACATTTCAAAACAAAAGTCAGTTTATATGGGGAAGGATTCCCGTTTTCATCGTATCCACCGACAATTACCTTTTCCACAATGCTTTCAAACACAATACGATCAAATTCATCCAGAATGTCTTCATTTTCCAGTGTCTTACGGAGCTGATCCATACGCTTGCTTATATTTTTCTGCTGCCCGATATTTTCTTCCAGATAAGCCTTTTCTTCTGTCATCTGATGAAGTTTTCTCTGAAAACTCAGCTTCTTTTCATCATAATCTTCCTGCTCTATTTTACCATCAATCAGCAGATCTGTTAACCTGCTTTTTTTCGTTTCGATACTACTAATATCCTTTTCCAGCTGTTTCACTCTTTTTAATTCAGTATCGTCTTTCAATACATCTTCAATGGTGTTCAACACTGAATCAAGGACATCATCAAAGTTGTCTGCCAGAAGCTGGAACGCATCCACAAATGCATTTTCAATAATCACTTCATCTATGGCTTTGCAATTCGGACAACTGCTGATTCCATTCTTGATTGCATTCATACACTGCCATACTGGTTTTTTCGTTGTTGTTGTCTGGTGCCTTGTCCTCCGGGAAAGTTTATGACCACAGTATCCACACTCAAGCATGCTGCTGAATGTAAACTGTCTTGTATAACGTTCCCTGTTCCCGGTGTTCTCCATGAGCCTTGGTTTTACACGTTTCAATCGGATTTCGTCTGCTTTATCCCAGACCTCTCTTGAAACAATCGGTTCATGATGATCCCGGATGTAATACCTGTCTTCTTCTCCCATATTAGCAAGCCGCCTTTTGGATATTGGGTCAACTGTGAATGTTTTTCCAAGCAGGATATCTCCTTTATATTTCTCATTTTTGATAATCCTCATAACACCATGATCATGCCATTCTACTTTTCCCAGTTTGTTTTTTACACCCATTTCAGTCAATCTCTTTGCAATGGTAGAGCTTCCATAGCCTTGCAGGTACATATTATAAATAAACCTCACTGTTTCAGCCTCCTGCTCATTTACGGTGATACTTTTCGTATCCGGATGATAATCATATCCCAGACAGCCATTGAATCCTACCAGCTCGCCACGCTTCATTTTCATTTTTAAACCCATCTTTACATTTTCAGAAAGAGATTCCACCTCTCCCTGCGAAAGAGAACTTAAGATTGTCAGAAGCATTTCTCCATTCATATCCAGTGTGTTGATATTTTCTTTTTCAAACACAATCGCAATATTCCGGTCACGGAGCATGCGTACATATTTGATAATATCCTGTGTATTTCTGGAAAATCGGGAAATAGATTTTGCAAGAATCATATCAATCTCCCCATTCTGACATTTTCATATCATCTCCTGGAACCCTTCTCTTTTATCGACCTTTGTTCCGGTAATGGCTTCATCTGCAAAGATTCCTGCAGATACCCATTCCTTATTCTGCTTTATTTTCTGCTCATAATATGCTTTCTGGGATTCAAAGCTGCCAAGCTGTTCATCTCCATCCGTCGATACCCTGCAGTATGCTGCAACGCGGATACGTTCAATCTGTATGCCCGCAGTACGTCTGCCATTACTGTTCGGTGCTGCCTTTGTTGCCTCTAAAACCTGAACCTGTTTCATGCTCATAATTTTCCTCCATTTCTTTTACCTGCCACACTTTTCTTTCCTTATGTGTAACTGGTTTCTTTATTTGTGCTGTCATTTTATCTGAAATCTTAAATATGAACGAATGTTGTATTACCTTATCTTCCATTGTTTTTTCCTCAACTTTCTTTATTCTATGCAATTGCTTTCATCGGATCATCACTACGTTCCCCGACAATCAGATAACTATCCATCAGTTTCCGTCTGATTTTTTCAAATTCTTGTTCTGACAGAAGTTCTGAATGAAATAACTTTGTAATCACAGCTATTTTCTTTGCGTATTCCAACTCTTTCCTCATTGCTTCACTCCCCCTTTCCCTGTTATTTTTCGGCATCACTCCTTTCAGTCAAAATTTTGCACTTGGTTTGGCTTCCATTCGTATCATCTGCTGTCAGTGTTACAACTGACCTCTATCAGAATATTTCTGATTACTGGCAGCTTCTTCACAAACTTACCAGTCGTTTCCGGAGTATCTTCGACGCTCGCCTGAGAATAAAGCCTTACAGGGTCATGGCATCTGTGTTGGCAGATTATACAGCTCATGAAGTTTTCAATGTACATCAATTCGCTTTTTTGCGAATCCAACTTTACCGCCATTATAATTCGCTTTTCTGCGAATGTCAAGAAAATAATTCGCTTTTTGGCGAATGTTTCTGTTTACAAAAAAGTATTTTGGAAGTAAAATAGTATTATCAATAGGAAAGCAGGTATCTGATATGACGATTGGAGATAAAATAAAAAAAATCCGAACATTCCGGAAAATGACACAAGCAGAGCTTGGCGCAGCCCTCGGTTGGGGTGAAAAAGGAGCAAATCGTCTTGCCCAGTATGAGACAAACTACCGGGTTCCCAAAAAAGAACTGGTAACCGAAATGGCAAAAATACTGGACGTAAATCCTTGGACACTGTATGATGCAACGACAATGGATGCTACCGAATTCATGGAACTCTTGTTCTGGATCGATGAATTCAACCCATCCGCTATAAACTTGTTCCAGATGGAAACTTATCCCGGAGAAAAATGCAATTCCAGCGAAGATACCTCTGTCCGCTATCACGATAACGATAGCTGGCCTGCACATCCGCCTGTGGGATTATGGATTAATTATGGATTTGTCAATGATTTTATGAAAGAATGGGTTCTCAGAAAAGAAGAACTGAAATCTGGCGAGATTACCAGAAATGAATACTTTGAATGGAAAATCAACTGGCCTCAGACCTGTGATGGATGTGGGAAACATGAACCTAAAAAACAATGGAGAAACAATGGAAAATAACCACACGGACAGGGATTCATCGTAACCACCATTTTGATACAATCCAACGATTGCACCCCCTAATGCACCCCCTAAAAACAAGGAGATGCATCCCCCCTATCTGGGCATTGGATTAGGCTACTCTTCATTTTATGGAGGATTGCAGAGTGGTCTTTTCGTTCACGAAAAAAGAGATATTACCACGCTGGGGAAGCAATATCTCTTTCTTCATAATTATAATTCACTTGTCAAGTCTCGAACAGGAATCTGCCGATGTCTTTTTCTTAGTATAAACAAAATAATTTCAAAGAAAACCTTTTTTTAAAAGTTACTGTAAACATACTGGATTCTTACAAAAAATATCATAAATTTTTGATATAGAAATCAATTTGTCGACACACTAGATAAAATAACAATTTTCTTTATAATGACTTTAAATTATAAATTGGATACTTTTTCTTATCCTCCTCCGTTATCTTTCGTATAACTCGACAAGGATTCCCAGCCGCTATTACGCCATCTGGAATATTGCGATTTACTACACTGCCAGCACCAATTACCACATTACTGCCAATTGTTACACCAGGAAGTACTGAAACATTCGTGCCGATCCATACATTATCACCAACCGTAATCGGCAGAGCGATTTCCAATCCGAGATTTCTCTGTTCTGTGTCAATCGGATGCCCTGCTGTTGAAAACACGCAGTCAGGAGCAATAAACACATTATCCCCAAAGGTAACTTTGGCACCATCTAGAATTGTTACATTATGATTTGTATAAAAATTCTCGCCTACAGAAATATTCACACCATAGTCGCAATAAAAAGGTGCAGTTACAACAACATTCCCCTTAATCTGTCCAAATAACTTATGCAATACTTCTTGTTGCTTTGTAACATCCGATGGTCTACACATGTTGAACTCATAACAAAGATCAGCACATTTAGTACGCATATCAATTAAATCGGAATCATAATTCGCATCATATAAAAATCCAGCCTGTGCCTTTTCCCACTCTGTCATCATCCATCCCTCCACAATTCTAACATCCAAATAGTTCCACTGTTTTCTTCATTCTCTCTGCAACAGGGACTCCGAATGGACATCTTGATTCGCATGCCTGACAGGAGATACATTCAGAGGCTTTATGTTCCAGCAACATATAGTGAGACTTTATTGTTGCAGGTACTTTCGGCTGCATCGCCGCAAGATCATAATATTTATTGATCATTGCAATGTCTAGTTCTGCTGCACACGGTTTACAATGACCACAATAGGTACATTCCCCTCTGCAAGAATGAAATGGCGCATTCGCAAGCACTGATGCATAGTCTTTTTCTATTTCCGAAGCATTCTCATAATGCACTGCCTGATCAACCTGCTCTTTTGTATCATAACCACATAAAATCGAAGATACTCCGGGACGTGTAAGCGCATAATGGATGCACTGTATTGGTGAAAGACTCACCCCAAACGGCGAGCGTTGTTCATCAAACAATCTGCCACCGGCAAAACCTTTCATAACAGTGATCCCAACATTTTTTTCTTCACACAGCTTGTATAATTCTGCCCTGTCAGTATCAATGCCTGAAAGCTTCTGATCATATTTATATCCTTCTGAAAGTAAATCATCTAATTTTTCACTGGCAGGCAACATATCAAATGCAGGATTAATGCTAAAAAGAATCATCTCTATGAAATCCGATTGCACAGCCAGTTTTGCAATCTTAGGATTATGGGAACTCATTCCTATATGACGGATCGTACCTTTCGCTTTCAACTCTTTTACATATTCCATAAACTCAGAATTTTGAAGATACTTCCAGTCATCTTCCGTATCCACATAATGAATCATTCCAAGATCAATATAATCAGTCTGAAGTCTCATAAGCAGGTCTTCAAATGCAGGTTTCACATACTTCATATCCCTGGTACGTACATACTGACCATCCTGCCAGGTAGATCCCAGATGTCCCTGTACATACCACTTTTCTCTGTTTCCAAGCATAGCCTTTCCGATAATATCCCTGGATTTCGGATCAGGCATCCAGCAGTCGATGATATTTATGCCTTGTTCCCCTGCATACCTGATAAGTTCTATGGATTCACTTTCCGGGTGGCGCTCCAACCATTCACCTCCAAATCCTATTTCACTTACAAGAAGACCGGTTTTTCCTAGCAATCTTTTTTTCATATTCATTTCTCCTACATCCAACCATGATTTATATTTCTTCATCAGGAGCCTGTCCATCATGAGCAAGCCATTTACATTCCGTGATCTCCATATCAGTGAATGTTGCTTTGAATGATGAATCTTCAGCACTACATGCATAAATACCAAAGTTGATTTTCTCTTTTGCATGAAACATATGACAGATTCTCATCTGTTTGAAATTCACGCCGTCTACAGAATTTTCAATACAAAAATCATCTTCTCTGCGGCTGAATCTGAACCATATTGATTTAACAGATGCATCAACATCAACAGATGACCAGTCAGAGTAGCCGTTATTTGTTACTACGCTTCCAAGTCTCTGAATCTGATCATTTTCAAATTCCATAGATGCTTTTAACCAGTTGTCACTGTCAAGATACATTACGATACCGCTCTGGTCATAGCGAACCTTCGTGTCAAAATCAGTCTTTACAACAAATGAAAAAAACTGTTCCCCTGTTTCCAGCTGAAGAACTGGTGCATTATCATTTCTGAAATGATAATAGGTTCTTTGCCAAAGATCTGTATGTGGTTCTGTAATTATTTCCACCTTATCCTCGGTAACCTCATACTGTTTTGGTTCTCTGATCCATTTCATTTCTTTTGCATTTACCTTCATCTTTTTGCCCCTTGTATTTATAATTCTTTATTTTCTACTGCAATCTGAAACATACCTTCAATCAGATATTCAGTGAAACCAGGAACCATTTTGAACACTGGCATATATTTTTCCGGAATGCTCCTCCTGCAGTAATCCTTCACCTCAGACAAAATCTTGTTATTAATCAGATCTCCAGAAAAAACAATTTCATTTGGATTTTGAAATGCTATGATAGCACCTATAATCCTTGATATGATATCAAGGCACTTACCTTCCACCATCATATCCGGTACTTCATCCGGATTAATTCCAAAAGGCATAAATCCTGCAAGCCCTGCGATTCCATTATATCCGCTGATAATCTGACCCTTATGCATGGTTACCGTTCCCGGCAGAATATGGCTTGGAAATCCTGCAAGAGTAATAACCTCGTTCACCAGCTGCTTTTTTCTCCCATATCCATAAGCCATACAATGCATGTCGTTTTCCATTGATACTATCAATTTGAAATGTTCATGTAGTTTTCTCTTAATATCAGCGATTTCAAGTTCCTTAATATCACAAAACTCAATCTCTGCCCCGTCGATCACACCAGGAATCCCCAACACAATCTGTTTCATGCTGCTGCAATCAGAGATTAATCCATCAATCACTGAAATAACGTTCTCACAATCAATAGTTTCACAAACTGTACATTCTTTTCTTATGATATTTCCTGTTGCTGATACTACATAATAATCAACATTCCTCATTCCCTGATTGACTGCAAAACTCACAAGGATGTAATGCTCATGCTCGCCATCAATCTCATAAAGCCAGGAACTTCTTCCTACACCACGAAATTCTTTCTCTTCTCCAGTGACAAGTACTTTGTTGGCAGTCATATCATTTAACAAAGTATTACAGGTTGCTACACTTAAACCGGTTTTTACAGATATCTGCTGTTTTGTATATTGTTGATGATCCAACATTAATCTATATATTTTTTTCTTGTTGTCTTTTCGTATATCTGATGAATTTGCCATTTCGTCCTCCATGCACGTATTATTATAACCATTATAATAATGATTTTCAATATTAAAATTATAATAAAGTCATTTTGACATTAAATGGTGATGCCAGTGTAAAAAGCCTCCGCAGACGTTTTCAATCAGCCACATCCTTTTCTGAGTGGTCCAAACATACTGACAGTTTATCCAGACTCCAAGTTATATCAAGAAATACAAAACGGAAACCGACAAGAAGATGAAGAACTCGAAAAAATCCTAAATATTCCAACTTACTTTGCTGCAAAAGGAGCCAAAATACATTCCGAATCATAGGCCGTTTACCTAAAACCAAAGAAAAGCACCAGTTATTGCTAACCAGTGCTCATAATGGGTATTCAGTTTAATAAAGCGGAAGTTTTCGATTTGTTTCCTTTTTTATTGTATTATATACATGTAATGTGATAATCTCAATGGAGTCCTTATTTATCCTGTGCAAATCCGGCTCTCTTGTCCAATGAAATTATGTGAAATCCATTCTTTTATCCTTGTCAAATAGCTTTGGAACTACAATGTAATAACTTTTGGATCCTCTGTAAATGAATAAATCGTTGCCGTTCCATTCTCAAAGTACAATACGGTCATCAAATTATCATCCACAGAATACATACTGCTAAGCGCAGCGGTATTTTCCTCCATCATTGCAACTCTTGCCTCACGACGCAAGTCCTCTTTTACGGTTCCCTCTACACGTATCCATTTCCCCTTGTTCATACCGCAAATTTCCACTTTTCCATTCTTCAACATTTGCTGATATACCTTTTTCTGATTGTTTGTTACAATGTATAATTTCCCTTCAAACTCACATACTGCGCCAAACGGGCGGACATGAGGCTGGCCATTCTCCTCCGTTGCAAGATAAAACGTACCACAATTCTTTAAAAATTCATATACTTCTTTCATAATAATCATTTCCTTTCTGATTGATTTCATTTAATTGACTTGAATGTCGATCTCAAGTATACTGACATTATATGATCGTAAGTGCAAAATCACAAGTACGATATTTTATGATACCACTATCAGAAAGGATACCATTATGGCAAAGAAACAATTGTTTGGATTATGTCCATATGTAACTTCTCAAAAAGTTCTGACTGGAAAATGGTCAATGTATATCTTATATATTCTATCCCAGGAAGCACCTATCCGGTTTAATGAACTGCAACGGAGGATGCCTGTCGAAATGACACATACTACTCTGTCGAGGCAATTAAAAACTTTAGAGGAGGAGGGACTTATTCAACGCATTGAATATTCCCAGATTCCTCCAAAAGTAGAGTATTCATTGACCAGTATCGGAAAAAAATTTGAGAAAGTTCTCGATGCTCTTGGTGAGTGGGGCGAAGAATATATTGATTACCTAAATCAGAAAAACTGTTAGAAAAATTTCGAGTTATAAAACTCATTAGTCAACTTTTATCCTTTCTTCCCAGTGTACCTCTTGGCCTTTCTGGTTACAGTCCCATCTGCATGACGCTCAATGTTACTTCTGCTCTCACGCATTTTCTGGACGGCTCGGAACATCTCTCGTGAGATGATAGCAGGGTGATGATCCTCCTGGATGTATTTCTTATGCTCTCCGTTGTTCGGTATTCGCTTCTTCTCTGGAAAGTCTGGTGAGAAGGTCTTATAGAGAATCACATCACCGACATACTTCTCATTGGTCAGTATGGTTTCGATGGAACGCTTCGACCAGGTCGTTTTTCCCCTGGAAGTCAAAATGCCGTTTCCTTCCAGATACTTCTTGATGCCGCCCACGCTATATCCATCCAGGTACAGTTGAAATATCTGGCATATTACCTCTGCCTCCGGCTCGTTGATCACCAGGCTGCCGTCTTCAGCGTTGCTGTATCCGTAGCATTTCCGGTTATAGATTTGTGCATCCGGGTTCTGGGCTGCCTTATCCAGGCTCCACTTGATATTTTCACTCTTGTTCTCGGACTCTCCCTGGGCAATAGCCCCATGAAGGCTAATAGCCAGCTCTGCTTCCTTGTCAAAGGAATACAGCTGCTCGTTCTCAAAATAGACCGGGACATTCATCTTCTTCAGTTCCCGGACAATAGTCAGAACATCCACCGTATTTCTGGCAAATCGGCTGATGGACTTGGTGTACACAAGAGTCACTCTCCCGGCTCTGCAATCGTCCAGGAGCCGCATTAAATTCTTACGGTTATCTGATGTCCTGCCAGACTGAACATCCAAATAAACGTCATGCAGCCGCGCCTGATGGCTATTAGCCACATCCGAAATAAGGCCAGACAGCTGATGACCAGCGCTCACGACCTGCGTTTTGCTTGCAGTGCTGACACGGCAATAGATGCCAACCTCATATCTTGACGGCGGTAATGGCGGATGCTGTTTCAATTTTTTAACGATAGCCATAATGCCCTCCTACGTTATCGTTATAGAGTACACCCGTATAGGCTGTTCTCATTATAACTCAGATTAGGCTAACTGTATATAAAAATGTAAAAAACATTGAAAATACGGGGAATTTGGAGTATAGGGTAACAGCCTACTTTGCATTCATCGTAACCACCATTTTGATACAATCCAACGGTTGCACCCCCTTTTGCACCCCCTAAATACAGGAGATGCTCCCTCCATCCAGACATTAGGTTAGACTACTCTTCATTTTATGAAGGGTTGCAGAGTAGTCTTTTCTTTCTCAAAAAAAGAGATATCAACGCACCAGGGTCAATATCTCTTTCTTCTTATTATAATTCACTTGTCAAGCATCAAATCGTCAAACTGGAATTGAACAAAATCGCTGCGCGATGGCCTGCCAAGGCTGTGGCGCAGTTTTCTACTTT
>ERZ1106969.2381-NODE-2381-length-9894-cov-3.317817_pt1 | contig 9894 bp, 9 predicted proteins | sample MGYA00403685_ERZ1106969 | MGnify/ENA primary metagenome ERZ1106969 (study PRJEB35170, sample SAMEA104062416) | human gut metagenome | biome: human gut; feature: human-associated habitat; material: faeces | place: Denmark | collected 2012-05-18 ... | reverse complement strand
ATAGCAATATTGGAGCCAAATGTTTGTATGAAAATATCGGCTTTGTCAAACAAACCCAGGTGGTTTACTTGAAATAGAAATGGTAGACGCAATACTGATACTCTCTTTTAGTATAGAGTTGCTATTATCTTAAGTAGAAAAATAGTTTTAGAATAGAAGGAATACTTAATGGAAATTAAAATTAAAAACAAAATAAAAGTAGGCGATCAAACGGAGATTATCGAAGAAATCCACACTTGTGAGGTTATGGAAAAAGGAGATTATACCTATCTTGTTCACCATAATTCGGAGAAAGAAAAAGTGGTTATTAAGTTGAACAAGGAAGAGCTGGTGATGACACGCTTTTCTAATCCAAAATCCATTATGCGTTTTTCTGCTAAAGCACCTACCTTGCTCCAAATTCCGACACCGCTTGGTGTCCAGCATTTTCTGACAGATACTAGTCTATTTGCTCATGACCCAAATGGACAAACAGTTGATGTTCATTATCAATTGAAGCATCCAGAAACAGAAGATGTTTTTGCCGATTATGAATTAGAAGTTTCATGGTTTTAATTTGTTTAGAAATAGAATCATTTTGCTTGAAATAATGTTGAATTATGTTAGAATGTAAAGGAAAAATCAAGGGAGTAGCAGGCGACTTTAATCATGAGATTTGATTAAAGATTGCGATTATGTCGTCATTACGAAATTTTACATTTCCGGCATATTCTTAAACAGCGAGACTTGTTTTTAATTAAACAGGTCTCTTTTGGTATGATTTTTTATATAAAAAGAGTCTTGTTAGCCATATTTCCCTATTTAAAAGGAGGAGACCATTTTGTCGAAAGAACAAAGTAAAGCCTTGTTTTACACGCAAGGAGTGGAAGAAGTCCTAAAAAGCTTGGACACTTCCATTGATGGTTTGTCTACTGCACAAGCCAAGGAACGTTTAGATGCCTATGGCTATAATGAGTTGGATGAAGGTGAAAAACGTAGCCTTTTATCAAAATTCATCGACCAGTTTAAAGATTTGATGATCATCATCTTGCTTGTCGCTGCTGCCCTTTCTATCATTACAGAAGGCAGGCATGGTTTGACGGATGCCTGTATTATTTTTGCCGTTGTTGTTTTGAATGCAGCCTTTGGTGTTTATCAAGAGGGGCAAGCAGAAGCGGCTATTGAAGCTCTTAAAAACATGTCAAGTCCAATGGCTCGTGTGCGCCGTGATGGTAATGTAGTTGAAATTGATTCACGTGAATTGGTTCCAGGAGACATTGTTTTGCTTGAAGCAGGTGATGTTGTTCCGGCAGATATGCGTTTGATCGAAGCTGCCTCACTTAAGATTGAAGAAGCTGCCCTTACTGGTGAATCCGTTCCAGTTGAAAAAGATATTACCGAGACGGTTGAAGCAGAAGCCGGAATTGGTGACCGTGTGAATATGTGTTACCAAAACTCAAACGTTACTTACGGTCGTGGTACTGGTGTAGTAACCAATACTGGTATGTATACTGAAGTTGGTAAGATTGCTGATATGCTAGCTAATGCGGACGAATCACAAACGCCGTTGAAGCAAAGCTTGGAGCAATTGTCTAAGACTTTGACTTACCTTATTATTGCTATTGCCTTGGTGACATTCTTGGTTAGTGTATTTATTCGTGGCGAACAGCCCCTTGAAGGTTTGATGGTTGCAGTTGCTCTTGCCGTTGCAGCTATTCCTGAAGGATTGCCTGCCATTGTAACGATTCTCTTGTCACTTGGAACAACGACTCTTGCCAAACGCAATGCGATTGTTCGTAAATTGCCAGCAGTTGAAACCCTAGGTTCAACTGAAATTATCGCATCTGATAAGACTGGTACCTTAACGATGAACCAGATGACTGTTGAAAAAGTCTATACAAACGGTCAATTGCAAAATGCTGATACAGAACTTGGTGCTGACAATACGACCCTTCGTATTATGACCTTTGCTAATGATACAAAGGTGGATCCAGAGGGTAAATTAATCGGAGACCCAACAGAAACAGCACTTGTACAGTTTGGTTTAGATCACAATTTTGATGTTCGTGAAGTCTTGAAATCAGAGCCTCGTGTGGCAGAGTTGCCATTTGACTCTGACCGTAAGCTCATGTCTACTATCCATAAGGAACCAGATGGTTCTTACTTTGTAGCCGTCAAGGGTGCACCTGACCAATTGATCAAGCGTGTTACTCGAATTGAAATCAATGGGGAAGTTCGCCCAATTACGGATGAAGACAAACAAGCTATCCTTGCTGTCAACAAAGACTTAGCAAAACAAGCCCTTCGTGTCTTGATGATGGCTTATAAGACAACAAGTGAAATTCCTACTTTGGAATCTGAAGTTGTTGAGTCTGATTTGATTTTCTCTGGTTTGGTTGGGATGATTGACCCAGAACGTCCTGAAGCAGCAGAAGCTGTCCGTGTCGCTAAAGAGGCGGGAATCCGTCCAATTATGATTACAGGTGACCACCAAGATACAGCGGAAGCAATCGCTAAGCGTCTCGGTATCATTGATCCAAATGATACGGAAGATCGTGTCATTACTGGGGCTGAGCTTAATGAGCTTTCTGATGAGGAATTCCAGAAAGTCTTCAAACAGTACTCAGTTTATGCGCGTGTGTCTCCTGAACACAAGGTTCGTATCGTTAAGGCTTGGCAAAATGAGGGCAAGGTTGTTGCTATGACAGGTGACGGGGTCAATGATGCGCCATCACTTAAGACAGCTGATATTGGTATCGGTATGGGGATTACAGGTACAGAGGTTTCTAAGGGAGCTTCTGATATGGTTCTTGCCGATGATAACTTTGCGACAATTATCGTTGCTGTAGAAGAAGGTCGAAAGGTCTTCTCCAATATTCAAAAATCAATCCAGTACCTCTTGTCAGCTAACATGGCCGAAGTCTTTATTATCTTCTTTGCTACATTATTTGGATGGGATGTGCTTCAACCAGTGCACCTTCTCTGGATTAACTTAGTAACGGATACCCTTCCAGCCATCGCTCTTGGTGTTGAGCCAGCTGAACCAGGTATTATGACTCACAAACCTCGTGGACGTCAATCAAACTTCTTTGATGGTGGGGTCTTTGGTGCTATCATGTATCAAGGTGTTTTCCAAACTATCCTGGTTCTTGCAGTATATGGTTGGGGTCTTGTTTTCCCAGAACATCATACACAAGCAGAAATTCATGCAGATGCCCTTACAATGGCCTATGCAACACTTGGATTGATTCAGTTGCTTCATGCCTTTAACGTTAAGTCTGTTTATCAATCAGTCTTTAAAGTTGGTCTCTTTAGAAACAAGACATTTAACTGGGCAATTCCAGTTGCCTTCATCCTCTTGATGGCAACTATCGTGGTTCCTGGGTTTAATAATCTCTTCCATGTGTCACATCTAAGTTTTACACAATGGCTTGCGGTTATTGTAGGTTCATTCTTGATTGTGGTTTTGGTTGAAATAGTCAAAGCTATTCAACGTGCCCTTGGTAAGGATAAAGACGCTATTTAAGATATAAAGTCAGAGACAATGGTCTTTGGCTTTTTCCTATCACATCTTGAATTCATTAGCTGTCTTGTTTATAATGAAAGGAACAAATCATAAGTTAAGGAGAAGGTCATGAACGAAACTATTAAGACACAACTCAATCACCGCAGTATTCGTCAGTTTAAACCTGTGGCTTTGGCACAAGAAGAGGTTAACCTCCTGGTTGATGTTGCCAGACATGCACCAACAAGTAATTTTAGACAGGCTTATTCGATTATCAGTATTACTGATGAAAAATTGAAGGAACAAATTGCAGAAATTGCCAACCAACCCTATATTCCTAATACTGGGCACCTCTTTGTATTTGTTGTGGACCAAAGACGTAATACCTTGATTGCAGAAGCTAAGGGAGCCAAGGCTTTGGTACAAGGTAGTCCTGAACGCTTTATTTCAGCTTTTTCAGATGCTATGATTGCTGCGCAAAATATGGTGGTAGCTGCTGAGAGTTTAGGTATGGGAACAGTTTATTTGGGCAGTATTTTAAATGATAATGCTAAACTTTCAGAGCTCCTCAAACTTCCAAAGTATGTCTATCCAGCAGTTGGTTTAGCAGTTGGTTGGCCAGACCAGGAACCGCAGCTTAAACCTCGTTTGCCACGTCATGTCATCCATATGGAAAATTACTATAAAGATTTGGAAAATCCCTTGGCGGAGCTAAAAGACTACGACGCTGAAGTCCATGAGTATTATGATCTTCGCGATCTCAATAACAGAGTTGATGAATTTACGACTCAAATTGCCAAGACCATGGACAAATCCGTTGCCAATCGTGCTAACACCTTGAAGGATCTACAAAAGCAGGGATTTTTCATCGACTAAAAAACGACTCTCAAAGAGTCGTTCTATAAATCGAATAATGTCATAGATGAAAGGAACTCATTTGCTAGTTCCTTTTTTTCGTAATCTAAAAACTCTGGCCGTTTCTTGACTAGGTTGTAACGTTTGGAGAGGTTCCATGTTCCAGTAGGATTGAGTTCAGGGTGATTGGAAACAAAGTCAATGGTTAAATCCCATTCACGTCGGTATCCAAGAGGACGCGAGTGATAGGTTACACCGTCAATCGTTACCGTCCCATAACTTCGGTGGGCATGACCGAAAACAACATCTTTAACGCTGTGCTTGACGAAAATCTTATGGAATTGTTCAGATCCTAAAAAAGCGTTAAAAGGTTTAAAACGCTCGTGAGTCATGGTGAAACGATTGTGAGGAACAAAATGCATGGCAACTATAAGTTTGCTAGTGTCCAAATCATTTAGAATATCGTCTAGCCTCTTGAGACCATTGTAACAGATTTCTGGATCGTTACCCAATCGCTTGAGGCGTCTGTCGAACCAGAGTTGCTTCTTACGTTTGAGAATCTTATCCAACTTTTCACCAGAATAGGAATAATCATACCATCCATGAAAGGCCAATAATGTCATACTTCCTAAATCAATTACCTGAAAATCCAGATTATCAATAAGGTCATCCTCTAAATCAAGCATATCATGATTGCCTAAATTAGAGGTAACCTTGACCTCCTTAGAAAGTTTGTGTAGAAAAGGTTTCGTGTCGATAAAATAATGGTTAGAAATATCACCAGCGATATGTAGGTGGGTGACCTTTTGATCTTTTAGACACTTTATAAGAGTATCAATTTCATATGTCTCAAAATGATTTAAATCAATATGTAAATCACTCATTACTGCAAGTCTTGTCATAGAAACATTGTAACAAAAAGGTCGTACCTTGTCCTTAGATGAAGATGATAAAAAATACTTGCCCTTGTGCTCTGTTTTCATTATGATAAGAATATGAATATCAAGTTAGAAATACAAAAGATGGCCAAGGAAATTGGCATTTCAAAAATTGGTTTTACAACCGCTGATGATTTCGACTATCTGGAAAAATCCCTTCGTCTTGGTGTCGAAGAAGGGCGAACAACAGGATTTGAACATAAAAATATTGAAGAGCGTATTTACCCCAAATTGAGCTTGGAATCAGCTAAAACCATCATATCTATTGCTGTGGCCTATCCGCATAAGTTGCCGCAACAACCCCAAAAAACAGAATTTAAGCGTGGCAAAATCACTCCAAATTCATGGGGCCTAGATTATCACTATGTTTTGCAGGATAAACTGAAACGTCTGGCAAAAGGTATTGAAAAACTAACGGAAAACTTCGAATATAAAGGTATGGTGGACACTGGAGCCTTGGTTGATACAGCAGTGGCTAAGCGAGCTGGAATAGGCTTTATCGGAAAGAATGGACTCGTTATTTCGAAAGAATACGGGTCTTACATGTATCTTGGCGAGCTTATCACTAATCTAGAGATTGAACCAGACCAAGAAGTTGACTATGGTTGTGGGGATTGCCGTCGTTGTCTGGATGCCTGTCCGACATCTTGTCTCATTGGTGATGGTACGATGAATGCTCGTCGTTGCCTATCCTTTCAAACCCAAGATAAGGGGATGATGGATATGGAGTTTCGAAAGAAGATAAAGACTGTTATCTATGGTTGTGACATCTGTCAGATTTCCTGTCCATATAACAGAGGTATCGACAATCCCTTGGCTTCAGACATTGATCCTGAGCTTGCCATGCCTGAATTGCTCCCATTTCTAGAGCTGACTAATAAGTCCTTTAAGGAGACATTTGGGATGATTGCCGGTTCCTGGCGAGGGAAGAATATTCTTCAACGTAATGCCATTATTGCCTTGGCTAACCTACATGATCGCAATGCTATTGTCAAACTGATGGAGATAATTGATAAGAATAATAATCCTATTCATACGGCAACGGCTATTTGGGCTCTAGGTGAGATTGTTAAGAAGCCCGATGAGGCTATGTTAGACTATATGAGGGGACTCTCACCAAAGGATGAGCACTCCCAAGCAGAGTGGGAGCTTGTGTGTGCAAAATGGCAAATTTAAGTGATTTATGCTAGAATTAAGCATAATACTATAAAATGGAGGAAACTTATCCATGGAAGTGGCAGAAATTCGCCAAAAAATCTCTGAAAATCAAGAGAAGCTCGTGAGCTTCGGGAGGTCTCTTTGACTTAGATCGTTTGGAAGAGGACATTGCGCTCCTTGAAAACCGAATGACTGAGCCAGATTTTTGGAATGATAATATTGCGGCTCAAAAGACCTCTCAAGAGTTAAATGAGCTCAAAATGAAATATGAAACTTTCAACAACATGAAAGAGCTCTCTGACGAGACAGAGCTTTATTTGGAAATGTTGGAAGAAGATGATAGCGTTCAAGAGGAACTCGAAGAAACACTTGAAAAACTTGATAAGATTATGACAAGTTACGAGATGACGTTGCTTTTGTCTGAGCCATATGACCATAACAATGCCATTCTTGAAATTCATCCAGGATCTGGTGGAACTGAAGCTCAGGACTGGGCAGAAATGTTACTCCGTATGTACCAGCGTTATGGAAATGCCAAAGGTTTCAAAGTTGAGACTTTGGATTATCAGGCTGGTGATGAGGCTGGAATCAAATCTGTAACTCTTGCTTTTGAGGGACCTAATGCATATGGATTCCTCAAGTCAGAAATGGGTGTTCACCGTTTGGTTCGTATCTCACCATTTGACTCTGCTAAGCGTCGTCACACTTCATTTACATCAGTGGAAGTCATGCCTGAATTAGATGATACCATTGAAGTCGAAATCCGTGATGACGATATCAAGATGGATACTTTCCGATCAGGTGGTGCAGGTGGTCAGAACGTCAATAAGGTTTCTACCGGTGTGCGTTTGACTCACATTCCAACAGGTATTGTTGTAGCTTCTACGGTTGACCGTACACAATACGGAAACAGAGACCGTGCTATGAAGATGCTTCAAGCTAAGCTCTATCAAATGGAGCAAGAAAAAAAAGCAGAAGAAGTGAATGCCTTGAAAGGTGATAAGAAAGAAATCACTTGGGGAAGTCAAATTCGCTCATATGTTTTCACCCCATATACCATGGTTAAAGATCACCGTACAGGCTATGAAGTTGCCCAGGTTGATAAAGTAATGGATGGGGATATTGAAGGTTTCATCGATGCCTACCTCAAGTGGCGTATGGAAGAATAGTAAGGATATACTGTTTTAAAGTATTAAGATACTCTATCTCAATGAAAGGAAGACTTTCAGCTATTTTAGTAGTTGAATACTGATATTATGGCTCTTATTGAATTAAAAGACGTTACTAAGAAGTATGATAAGTCAACAACAGCCCTCAGACACATTGATTTATCTATCAATTCAGGGGAGTTTGTTTACTTGGTCGGTCCTTCTGGTGCAGGTAAATCAAGTCTAATTCGCTTGTTCTACCAAGAAGAAAAATTGACGAGTGGTTCTATGAAGGTTGGGGAGTTTGATTTAACTCGTCTTCGTAAGAAAGATGTACCACTCTTGCGACGTTCTATTGGAGTTGTTTTCCAGGATTATAAACTTCTTCCAAAGAAAACAGCTTTTGAAAATGTTGCCTATGCCATGGAAGTTATTGGTGAGAAACCTCGTCATATCAAGAAACGTGTGACAGAAGTCCTCGAGTTGGTTGGTCTCAAACACAAGATGCGTTCATTCCCAAATCAATTGTCTGGTGGTGAGCAACAACGTGTCGCTATTGCGCGTGCCATTGTTAATAATCCCAAGGTTTTGATTGCAGATGAACCAACAGGAAACTTGGACCCAGAGATTTCTTGGGAAATTATGCAGGTCCTTGAACGTATTAACTTACAAGGGACTACCATTATAATGGCAACCCATAACTCAACTATCGTTAATAATCTTCGACATCGTGTCGTAGCGATTGAGGAAGGTCGTATTGTTCGTGATGAAGAGGAAGGAGAGTACGGTTACCATGATTAGACGCTTTTTCCGTCACTTAGGAGAATCTATTAAGAACCTCAAACGTAATTTATTGTCGACACTTACGGCAGTATTTTCGGTTATGATTGTCCTTTCGCTTTTAGGTGTATTTGGTTCTGTTATTCTTAACACGCAAAAATTGGCTTCAGATATTGAAAAGAATATTCAGGTCAATGTTTACTTAGATCCAGATTCAACAGATGCTTCAGAAACAGTCAAGGAACTTTCTGGACAAATCGTTGCCAATAAGGACTACCATAAAATTTATAATGCTTTGACTAAAATCAAAGGTGTAGATAAGGTTACTTTCTCTAGCAAAGAAGAACAAAAGAAACAACTCATTGAAACAATGGGGTCAAGTTTCGAGACTGCTACTGGCGATGCCAACCCTCTGTCAGATGTTTACATAGTTCAAACTAAATCACCAGATGATGTTAGTCGTGTTGCCAAGGAAGCAAAAGCTATTCAGGGCGTTGATAATGCTAACTTTGGTGGATCAGATACCGAAATTTTGATGGCTACTATGAAACGTGTTCAATTTTGGGGAATCATTGCTACAGCTCTCTTAACTATTGTAGCTGTCCTATTGATTTCAAATACCATCCGTATTACCATTATGTCACGTGCGACTGAAATTCAAATCATGCGTTTGGTCGGTGCGAAAACCTCATACACTCGTCGTCCTTACTTGATGGAGGGTGCCATCATTCCTTCTGTCCTTATTTATGTTTTGTATCACATGGTTTACTCAACCTTAAACCCTGATTTTGTTAAAGGTGGTATTTCTATGTATGATGCAGACTGGTTTGTCTATGCAGTCATTGGCACCCTCTTCGCAGTCGGTATTATTATCGGTTCGATCGGGTCACGTATGGCCATGCGTCGTTATTTGAAATATTAAAGAAGTCTAGAGAGAACTAATTTGGTTCTCTTTTTGTTTTGTCAAGAGAATCAGAAAAAGCAGATTTCCACTTATATCTCAAAATCATGGCTCAAAGCCCAAAATCAATCCTAGATTTGGTATAATGTTTAAAAACATTGGAAAAGAGATGCATTATGACAAAGTTAGCTACCATTTGTTATATTGACAATGGGAAGGAGCTTTTGCTCCTACATCGTAATAAAAAGCCTAATGATGTTCATGAAGGAAAGTGGATTTCTGTCGGGGGAAAACTAGAATCGGGAGAAACGCCTGACGAATGTGCTCGTCGTGAAATTTTCGAGGAAACTCATTTGACAGTGAAAAAGATGGACTTCAAAGGTATGATTACCTTCCCAGAATTTACTCCGGGCCACGATTGGTATACCTATGTCTTTAAGGTGACTGATTTTGAAGGAAAACTCATTTCTGATGAGGAATCTCGTGAAGGGACACTTGAATGGGTACCATATGATCAGGTTTTAACTAAACAAACCTGGGAAGGTGACTATGAGATTTTTAAGTGGATTCTAGAAAGAATGTTCGTACCCATCTCATAACCCCAGTAATCGTTGATCAGATGAAAATTGT
>ERZ1106969.2379-NODE-2379-length-9900-cov-7.635449_pt1 | contig 9900 bp, 8 predicted proteins | sample MGYA00403685_ERZ1106969 | MGnify/ENA primary metagenome ERZ1106969 (study PRJEB35170, sample SAMEA104062416) | human gut metagenome | biome: human gut; feature: human-associated habitat; material: faeces | place: Denmark | collected 2012-05-18 ... | reverse complement strand
TCCGGAAAATATTTCTTCATGGCAGCCTGACTATAAGCTCCTTCCACCCCCTGAAATACGACACGGACATTCTGCTTATCAAGCGACTCCATCTCAATAAACGGAAGTCTTCCCAGTGCACCCGCCTCCACAAGCTGCTGATACTGCAATTTCCGGCTCATACTCATCAGCTGTGCGTACAGCTCCTGAATCCCCTTCTTGTTAAACTCACCGTTCACCTTGGATGCCACATCCAGAAGTTTTTCATGTTCTCTTTGACGGTCAAACACTTTTCGCCCTGCGCCGACTTTAAATCTTCCAACATCCTCGCAGACTTTCATTCTCTCTTCGTACAGTTTTGCAATCTGATCATCAATCCCATCCAGCTTTTCTCTGAGTTCTTCCAATGTCGCCATTTTTCTTCTCTCCTTGTCCTTTCAAACTTAAGCTGTATTATAATACATTTTTTTCGGATTGTACAATACCTGATTTCTAACTGCATAAATCCGCTCTAAAATGGGCAGTCTGTTGTTATGAAGAAAAAATTTATTTTGTGCGGCATCATCGGCTGGTGCATGGAAATACTGTTTACGGGACTTCATTCCCTTTTGGTAAAAGATTATACACTTGCGGGAAAAACATCCATCTGGATGTTTCCGATCTACGGGATGGCGTGCGTCTTTTCTCCGCTTTCCCAAAAACTGAAAACAAAAAGCACCTTTTTAAGGGGTAGTATCTACACTGCTTTTATTTTTGCCGGGGAATTTTTATCCGGTCTGTTTTTAAAGAAACACCGGATCTGTCCCTGGGATTACAGTCGTGCAAAATTCAATATCAAAGGGGTCATCCGTCTTGATTATGCGCCGCTTTGGTTTACCGCCGGCCTGTTCTTTGAAAAATTTTTGAAAAAATTTTAATTTCTTTCCGTTTTAAATGCCATGCACTAAGTAATGAAACCAATGGAATCGTCAATATCACTCCCATTGTGGAAGCAATTCCCTGAATTAACTCGATTCCTATGGAATACATATTGATGATCTGCGTTGTGGAATAGTTATACACGTACAAAAATACTAACGTATTAATCGACGTACCTGTAAAAGCTAAAATCAGTGTATTTGACATTGTCCCCATCATATCTTTTCCAACCCGTATCCCCGAAAAAAATAATTCCCTTGCAGAAAGCAGTGGATTGCGAAAGTGGATTTCATTGATAGTAGACGCTATTGACATCGCAACATCCATAACAGCCCCCAGTGCCGAAATCAAAATGCCCGCATACAACAATTCTCCAATTTTAATATTCGTTGTCTGACCTACATATGTCAATTGCTCAATATCTGCAACATTATATCCGGAAATATGTGTCCATTTTCCAAACAGAATTGCCAGTATCCCTGAAATTCCAACCCCCAGTACTGTGCCGACCACAGCAGTCACACTTTTACTTGAAATCCCTCCCAGTAAATACATGGTCACAACCGTCGTCAGAATTGCAACCAGCACTGCTGCCCAAACAGGAGATACCCCTCTGTAGATAAGTGGCAAAAATAGAAATACAATACATACAAATGTAAAAATCAAAGCGACAGCGGAATAGACTCCTTTTCTCCCTCCGATCAGACTTAAGGTCAGCAAAAACAGCAAAACAATCATACACAAAATTGCCGTACGGTCATAACTGTAGACGGTAACATACAACGAATCTTCCCCTTCATTCACTTCCGCGATCACTTTCATGCCCTTTTCACAATGTGTTCCGTAAAGATAACCTGAAGAACTGACAGCCTCCACAACTGTTCCACGAAACTTGCCACTTAATAATCGAAGGGAAACCAGTTGATTTCCAATCTGATTTCCCGACTCTGTTGTATTATCTTTTTTTATCTCCACTACTTTTGCTTTTTCAAAGGTTTTTCCTTCTGTTTCATACAGCCCTTCCCGTTCCACTTGATTTAACTGTATCAAAAATGCAGCAAACAGAATCGTAATTCCGAAAATGATAAACTGCCTTCTCCCTTTTTTCAGCCAATTCATTTTTGGTCACGCTTTCTCCGAGCCACGAGCACTCCGCCTCCGCAAAGTAACGCTGTTAACATCACGATCACTACCCCTACAATCGGTACAGCGTCTCCTGTTTTTACCGTTGTTTGTGAAGTCACTGGTTTTTTGTTGATACCTTCTGTATGCGTAGTCTGGTCGCTCATAGAACCACTTGTACCTCCGTTTTGTGACTGTCCATTGTCCGGTGAATCACTGGATGACGGTGGGTTTAAATTTTCCTGATGTTTCATCTCCAACTGATCCAATGCTGTTTTCAATGCAGTATATGCATTTGTCAGTGTTGCCGTATCTGCTGCCGGATCTGCATTTACAGTTCTGGCGCCTTCCAGAGCCTGCTGCATTGTTTGATAACTCTCGGTTGTATATTCTTCTGGATTTTTACTCCCAGCTTCTTCAATTAACGCGGAAAGCTGTCCATGATCAACTGATTTCACAAGCATAAACTGTGTATCGATTGATTCCTGTGTATCTGTGCGATATGTATTCACTGTCAATGTTGTTTCCGTAATGTCTACTACCGAATAAGTCGGAACATCCTGCTGCCATCTGTTGGCAATATAAGTCTGTTGGCGAGGTACCAGATCATAATATTTACTTCCTGATGAAGATCCTGCTGTCAGATACATGATTCTATCAGAATTTACCGCCGTTTCCTGATTCTCTGTCAATTCCATTACTGCTTCCTCATCCATCACCGCATGCAGATATTTCAGATATTTTTGTTCGCCCTCATCCTGTGTATCTTCTGAAATATTTCCCGGTGCCTCATAAAGTGTATCAGGATTTTCTCCCGCATCCATATCTTTTTCCAACTGTTCTTCAAATTCATCATCCGAATATTCCATTTTGAACTGACCGCCTTTTAACATTTTTGTTCTGGAATATGCGTGATCATGTCCTGCCAACACCAGATCAATATCATTTTGTTCAAACACAGGCACCAGACTATAACGCAAATTGGTGATTTCTGGTTCATTAGAATGTTCTGCAGATCCATAAATATCCTGATGAATTGTTACTATTTTCCATTTGCAATCTGTATTTGCCGCTACTGTGGATTCAATAAACTGACGATGTTCCTCCACATTTGTATCCTGCGTATTTAAAATCATAAACAGGGCGTCCCCATATGTGTAGTAATAATCTCCGCCTACTGTTCCATTGTCGCCAAGAGAACTGCTGTTTGCCGGATTAAAATGATACGTATAATTGGCATTGTCTGCATCATGATTTCCTACCGTTGTTGCGACGGGTACACTTTTCATAAGATCCGGGCTCAAATATCCTGCATATTCCACCTCACTGATTGTTGTATCCTGCACTTTTTTGGCATTTGTCTGAATCTGATCGCCAGAAGAAAGAACAAAGGATGCCAATCTGTTTGTTTTTTCATATGCTTTTGTCAATGTATCATTCCAGTTAAAGGTATCATTTCTAACTGCTTCTGACTGTGCTGCCGCAAAGGATGGTTTTAAAATATCCTCCGGAGTCTTTGCTTTTTCCGGATTGGAAGAACCAATCTGCGGATCTCCTACGAAAATAAAGGAAAAGGAACTTGTATCCGCATCCGTAGTAAAGGAGCAAATCTCTTTTCCGCCCACCTGATAATAGTACGTAGTTCCGGGCTTCAAATCCTTTATTACCACTTTGCTGCTCTTATAACCTGTCTGTGCCGGACTTTCTGATACTGCTGCACTTTGCCCATCACTTAGATCCGGAGTCTGTCCATATACAAAGGACGCTTCTTCCTCTTCTTTCGTATACCATGCAAAGTTCATTTCTGTTTCATCGGATCCAGGTGACATGGCGACCTGTGTCCAGTCTGTTTTTATTGTTTCCCATTCCTCACACCATGCATCCCATGCTCCGTTTTGTGCCGCTGGTGTTTTGCTTGCGTCTGTCATTCCATCTGGAGCTGCTGCTGCAGATACTGATAATGGCTGGTAAAGCAGTATGGCGGAAATCAACACCGCAATGACTCTCTTCTTCATTTTACATTTCTCCTTCTTTTTTCACTTTTGCATTGGTATTATAACACCTGATTTTTTTGTTTTAAGCTTCTTTACAAACCATTAACAAATTTTAAATTACAATTTACAATCTCTGTCCAGATTTTTTCTGCTTCTTTCTTAATTTTCGTATGAATTCTCTGTTGAAAAAACTCACAGTTTAGTATATGATGATTGAAGAGATTTTGCATAGGGAGGTACATCGAAATGAATACAGTTGATTGTATCAAAAGCCGCAGAAGCATCCGCAGATTCAAACCGGATTCTGTTAAACATTCATTGGTTGAAGAGATCGTTTCCGCAGCTTCTTTTTCCCCATCCTGGAAAAATACTCAGATTACCCGTTATATCGCAATTGAGGATCCTTCCCTTCTGGGAAAAATTGCTGATGACTTTACCCCATCTTACAATTCAGATATCATCCGCCAGACACCGGTTTTGATTGCTGTCACTTATATCAAAGGACGGTGCGGTTTTGAGCGCGACGGCTCTTATACCACTGAAAAAAAAGACCGCTGGCAGATGTTTGATGCCGGTGTGGCCTGTCAGACGTTCTGTCTGGCTGCGCACGAATACGGACTGGGTACTGTCATTATGGGCGTATTTGATGAAAGTGGAATTTCCAGTCTTCTGGACATTCCAAAGGAACGGGAACTGGCTGCATTGATTGCACTTGGATATCCTGATATCGAGCCATCTGCACCAAAACGCAAAACTGTTGAAGATTTATTACAATATCGATAATCAGATTCTGCTCTCAAACAAGATCTGATTTACAAGGAGGTTACATATGAGACATTTGATGAGTCCTCTGGATTTTTCTGTAGAGGAACTGGAAACACTGTTAAATCTGGCGGGAGACATTGAAAAACACCCGGAAAAATATGCACATGCATGTGAAGGGAAGAAGCTGGCTACTTTATTTTATGAACCAAGTACGCGTACACGTTTAAGCCATGAGGCTGCGATGCTCAATCTGGGCGGAAGCATCATGGGATTTTCTTCCGCAGATTCCAGCTCTGCCTCAAAAGGAGAGAGTGTTTCAGATACGATCCGCACCGTTTCTTGTTATGCAGATATCGTTGCTATGCGCCATCCAAAGGAAGGAGCGCCGATGGTTGCCTGTAAGCACGCTTCTATTCCTGTCATCAACGCAGGAGACGGAGGACATCAGCATCCAACACAGACATTGACGGATCTTTTAACCATCCGTTCTGTAAAAGGACGTCTGAATCATATGACAATTGGTCTTTGCGGAGATTTAAAATTCGGACGCACCGTACACTCTTTGATCCACGCTCTGGTTCGTTACGAGGGCATTCGATTTGTTTTAATCTCACCAGAGGAATTGCGTCTTCCAAGTTATATCCGTCAGGATGTTCTGGATCGAAATCACATTGAATACAAAGAAGTCGTTCGCCTGGAGGATGCGATGCCGGAGCTCGATATTCTGTACATGACACGCGTACAAAAAGAACGCTTTTTCAACGAGGAAGACTATGTACGTATGAAAGATTTCTATATCCTGGATAAAAAGAAGATGCAGCTTGCTCCTTCCGATATGTATGTCCTGCACCCACTGCCACGTGTGAACGAGATCTCTGTGGAGGTAGATGATGATCCGAGAGCAGCTTATTTCAGACAAGTGCAATATGGTGTTTATGTTCGTATGGCACTGATCCTGACACTGCTTGATATCCATGTAGAATAGCAAACAAATTATTTCATGAAAGAAAGAAGGTATCTGATTTGAAAAATACATTGAATGTAGGACGTATTTCCGAAGGTTTTGTTTTAGATCATATCGAAGCTGGAAAAAGTATGGATATTTACAAATATCTTCACCTTGATAAATTGGACTGTTGTGTTGCGATCATTAAAAATGCCCGCAGCAGTAAAATGGGAAAAAAAGATATTATGAAAATCGAATGTCCGATTGATTTTATGGATCTTGACATCCTCGGATTTATCGATCACAATATCACGGTCAACATCATTTCCAATGAAGAAGTCGTTGACAAAAAAATTCTGAAACTACCAAAAGAAATCACCAACGTGATTCGCTGCAAAAATCCAAGATGTATCACATCCATCGAACAAGAACTGGATCACATCTTTGTCCTGACAGATGAAGAAAATCAAGTATATCGTTGTAAATACTGTGAAGAAAAATATTCCGGAAGATAAGCAAAAGCGGGAATGTGGTTTTTCAGCCCATTCCCGCTTTTTATGCATCTTCGATTTCTGTACACTAAGGCAATATATGCCCTGCACTCAGATATAACTGGTACCATTCTTCTCTGGTCAGTCGGATATCTGCCGCAAGAGCGATCTCCCGCAGGCGTTTCAAATTCGTCGTACCTGCCACCATCTGAATCTTTGCAGGATGTCTAAATATCCATGCTGAAGCAATTCCTGTTTTTGTCGTACCATACTTTTCTGCCAAATCCGCCAACCCCTGATTTAATTCCGGATATTTTTCACTGTCAATAAATACCCCGTCAAAAAATCCATACTGGAACGGAGACCATGCCTGGATCGTCATATCATTCAGCCGGCAGAAATCCAGCACACTGTTATCACGATTGACAGCGCCGTCCGTAAGCATATTTGCCTCCAACCCGGATGCGATCATATTCGAAAATGGAATGCTGAACTGCAGCTGATTCACAAGCAGATCCTGTCTCACACATTTTTTCAAAAGCTGAATTTGCATCGGAGTATGATTGGAAACACCAAAATGTCTGACTTTTCCAGACCCTTCCAGGAGATCAAAGGCCTCTGCAACTTCTTCCGGTTCCATCAGTGCATCTGGTCTGTGAAGAAGCAAAATATCCAGATAATCTGTACGCAGTCTGCGGAGAGATTCTTCCACAGACTGTAAGATATGCTCTTTTGAAAAATCATACATCACACCCGGTACAATTCCACATTTAGACTGCAAAACAATATCTTCTCTTCGAAACTCTGTCTGCTCGAATACTCGGCCAAACAACGATTCACATGCACCTCTTCCATAAATATCTGCATGATCAAAAAACTGGATTCCCAGTTCCAGACAGGTGTGGATATACTCATCCACTTCCGTCTCGTCCATCCCCTGAATGCGCATACATCCCGCTGCAACTGCCGGAACTTCCAGCATACTTTTTCCAAGCATCTGTCTCTTCATCAGAAATGCCTCCTTCCTAGCACTCTTCTGCTATTTTATATATCAACCGTTCTGTATCTTCCCATCCAAGACAAGGATCTGTAATCGACTTTCCATAAACCTGATCTGCTCCGATTCGCTGACATCCTTCCTCCAGATAACTTTCGATCATCACACCTTTGATGAGGTCTTTTAATTTTGTATTATAATTCCTGCTGTGCAGTACTTCGCTGACAATACGGATCTGTTCTTTAAACTGCTTATTGGAATTTGAATGATTCGCATCCACGATAGCAGCCGGATTAATCAGATGCTTTTCTTCATACATTGTCTGAAGGCGTACCAGATCTTCATAGTGATAGTTTGGATTGCAAGTTCCATACTTATCCACTCCTCCGCGCAAAATCACATGAGCCAGATCATTACCGTCTGTGGTCACGTCCATTCCCCGGTAAATAAAAGTATGAGAACTTTGTGCTGCGATCACCGAGTTCAGCATGACAGAGAAGTCTCCGCTGGTCGGATTTTTCATACCTACCGGGATGTCCATACCGCTAGCAGTCAGTCTGTGCTGCTGATTTTCGACAGATCGTGCGCCGATTGCTTCATAAGATAAGATATCATCCAGATAACTTCTGTTCTCCGGATACAACATTTCGTCTGCACTTGTAAGACCACTTTCTGAAATTGCGCGAATATGCATCTTACGGATTGCAATGATCCCAGCCAGAAGATCCGGCGCCTGATCCGGTCTTGGCTGATGAAGCATTCCTTTGTACCCCTCTCCTGTGGTTCTTGGTTTGTTCGTATAAATCCGAGGAATGATCATCAGACGATCTGATACTTTCTCATTGACTTTCGCCAGACGATTTACGTATTCACATACAGACTCTTCATTATCTGCGGAGCAAGGTCCTACGATCACAACAAACTTGTCCGACTTTCCAGTAAAAATATCACGGATCTCAGTGTCTCTTTTTTTCTTGATTTCTGCCAATTCTTTGGAAAGCGGATATTCTGCTTTCAGTTCTGCCGGAAGAGGCAGTGTTGTATTGATTCTCATTCCCATATTCTTTTCCTACCTTGTATAAAATCTCTGTTGATATGCAAAATGCTGCCGCAAAGCGACAGCATCAAATTAAGCAAAACGATAAGCCGGGTTATGTCATTGGACAATCATCTATCTAGACCTGACGTTACCGCCAGGTTCAAGCAACCTACCTAAAGCGCGGCGGGCAACCGCATAGCTTTTATTCGGTCTTGCTTCGGATGGGGTTTACATGTGCCCCTTCTGTTACCAGAAGGGCGGTAGTCTCTTACACTGCCTTTCCACCCTTACCTGTACATTGTACAGGCGGTTTATTTCTGTTGCACTGGCCTTGGAGTCACCTCCACCGGACGTTATCCGGCATCCTGCCCTGCGAAGCCCGGACTTTCCTCGTCTGCGGCCTTTCGGCACATGCATCCGCGATTGTCTGTCTTACTTAACACTGTTCTTCATTATACTATGTCTGACTTTGAATGTCAAACATCTGTCCTTCTTTCTGAATCATTTGGATTCTGCTTCTATATTCTGCTGTGCACGGTTCCTGGATCAACCGGTCAAACACTTCATATTCTCCCCAGAAATGCATTGGAAACACCTGCATGGTATCCGTGTGGCGCATAAAGTAATCCAGTCCCCACACATATTGCTCCCCCAGTCTTAAATCCGCAGGCACAAATGCCACATGAATCGGCTGAGCGGGAAGTGTTCCGATCGACTTCTGATAATCCACTTTCATCTGTGTATTATAGGACTCCGACTCTCCTTCCCAGTGCCACCAGTTCAGATCACCTGCATGATAGATCACTTTTCCGTGATACTCGATCCAGAATGCCACCCCCTCATCTGTAGAGGGCAATGCACGTACTCTGACCCCTTCCACTGTTTTTTCTTCTTCCGCAGCCAGCCTTATCACCTGTTCCTGGTCATCCGAAACCGGAACATCCTCCGAGAAAAGATACCATATCCTGTTCGTAAGACCCTTCCGTTTTAAATTTAAAATCTCCGGATTATAATGATCGTAATGCCTGTGGCTTACAAACACAAACAACTTTTTCTCCGGATCTATTTTCGGAAGTCCTCCCGTATTATAATCAAACAAAAACTGGGCATCCTCCAACTCTAGAAAAAAACCACTGTGTCCCAGATATGTCACCCGCATCATACACATAACATCTCTACTGCACGCTTTAATTCCGGAAGAAGAAACTCCAGTACTTCTTTTGCCTCTTTTGCATCCTCCGGCAGATTGACCATCAATGTCTTATTGCAGATTCCCGCTGCACTGCAATCCAGAACTGCCTGCAGAGAATCGCGGTTACGAAATGCACGGATCGTTTCCGGGATTCCCGGAAAAAGACGCTCTGCCACATCCATCAGCGCATATGGTGCACAATCACTCTCCATTGGGCCGTTTGCCCCTGTTGTAAAAACCAGCTCCGCTGTCTGCTCCTGTGCCACTCTTTTCAGAACAGATGCCGCCACTTTCCGGTCTTTTGGAATCACACGCACTGCCGCCGTTTCAAATCCTGACTGCTCCAGCAGTTTTTTTAAGACCATTCCCGCTGCACTGGCCTTTCTTGCTTTATAACTTTCTGTATCTAACGTAAAAATAGCCGCTTTCATAGATTCGTACCCCTTTCTTGTACTCC
>ERZ1106969.2375-NODE-2375-length-9910-cov-2.384170_pt1 | contig 9910 bp, 9 predicted proteins | sample MGYA00403685_ERZ1106969 | MGnify/ENA primary metagenome ERZ1106969 (study PRJEB35170, sample SAMEA104062416) | human gut metagenome | biome: human gut; feature: human-associated habitat; material: faeces | place: Denmark | collected 2012-05-18 ... | reverse complement strand
CCGTATTCCATTAAGGTTTTTTGGAAGCGATCGACACGACTATTTGAGCTTTTACCATAAGGCGCTTCTGGGAACGGGTTCCATGGGATCAAGTTAATTTTACATGGGGTATTTTTTAACACTTGAGCTAATTGATGAGCATGCTCTGTGCCATCATTCACGTGATCTAATAACACATACTCAATAGTCACTTTACCATGGTTAGCATTCGATACTTCTAAATATCTGTGCACCGAATCCATCAACATTTTGATGTTATATTTTTTATTGATCGGCATAATTTCATCACGCAATTCATCGTTCGGTGCGTGAAGTGAAATCGCTAATGCCACATCAATCTTATCGCGTAACATATCGAGCGCAGGCACGACCCCTGAAGTGGATAACGTCACGCGTCGTTTAGATAATCCATACGCGAAATCATCGAGCATAATTTCCATCGCAGGTACAACATTGGCTACATTTAACAATGGTTCACCCATACCCATCATCACCACATTGGTAATCGGACGAACCCCCGTCACACCAAAATTACCGATAATTTTTGATGCACGCCAAACCTGACCAATAATTTCAGACACCGTTAAATTACGGTTAAAGCCTTGTTGTGCTGTTGAACAGAAAGTACAAGCTAAGGCACAGCCTACTTGAGAAGAGACACAAAGTGTTGCGCGATCCGCTTCGGGGATATACACCGTTTCAACTTGCTGTTCACCTACCTGCATCGCCCATTTAATGGTACCATCTGCAGAGCGTTGCTCAACCGCCACTTCTGGTGCTTTAATTTCAGCGACCGCTTTTAATTTTTCTCGTAATTTTTTATTAATATTGGTCATATTGTCGAAGTTATCTTCGCCAAAATGATAAATCCATTTCACTATTTGATCCGCACGAAATGGTTTCTCGCCTAATTCTGCAAAAAACTCACGCATCTGCTGACGCGTTAAATCCATTAAATTAATCTTTTTGGTATTCGTTTCAGATGAAAGGGGTTGTTCTAACATAAAGCCTCGTTATTACACATTACGGCGATGATGTTACTCAGAATTGAGCAACAAAAAGTTCGCATATTAAAAATGAGCCGAGATTTTACAGATTTACCGACGGATAAGCTAGCAGATTTGAAAAACAAAGAAAATTTTGACCGCACTTCTTTGCGATCGCTATCGCAAAAATCAAAAAAAAACAAAAGAAAAAAGTGCGGTTAAAAAACTTTAAATTTTTTCTCTTTCACACATCCCAAACCCTTACAAAAACTGATAGAATGTGCACTTCGTTTTATTCTCTGAGTTAGCTATATTGAAGATATGTTAAAAAAAGTTCTTTCTGTATTGTGTTTAGTGCCTGCAGTCGCAACGGCACAATCTTATATCGTATATGATTTCACTCATGATAGAGTCTTAGAAAGTAGCTCTCCCAATCATGTACAACCTATTGCCTCTGTCACCAAGTTAATGACGGCAAATGTGTTTCTTGAAAATAATCGAAACGCAAACTGTACTGCATCGATTACTGACGATGATTTCGATTACATCAAAGGCACTCATACAAAATTACCTAAATATACGCCGATTTCTTGTAATGAATTATTAAAAGCAATGCTCGTTCATTCTGATAACTATGCTGCTCATGCACTTTCTCGCTCTGCAGGCATGAGCCGTTTACAATTTATCCAAAAAATGAATGAAAAAGCTCGAGAATTAGGCATGCGCTCTACTCGCTTTTCAGATAGCTCAGGTTTATCTGACAGTAACATTTCAAGTGCAATGGATTTAGTCAAGCTAGCTAAATACTCGCTCAATAAAGCACAAATCAAAAATCTTTCTAATATGCCGAGTGCCTTCATTCAAGCCGGTGGACGTAGTGTTTTCGTCAAAAACACCAATAAATTAGTGCGCGAAGAAGTCTTCGATGCGGCAATTAATAAAACCGGCTATATTCGCGAATCTGGCTATAATTTAGTTTTCGTGAATAAGAATCCATGTAATCACTCGACCATTGGTGTGATTAGTTTAAATAACCATTCATCCGCATTTCGTAGTAACTTTACGAAAGGAAAATTAGAACAATATGGTTGTACTGCTGGGCGTAGCATGCAAAACTTTACCGCTGATGAAGCCCAATACGAAGAAGCCTATGATGAAAGCGGCATGGATCGTCTAATACAGCAAGTTGGTGGTTAATTATTTGAAAAAAGAGCGGTCAATTTTGTATAAAATTTTCCGCTCTTTCATTTTAAACATCTATTGATTTGATAATTATTTTCATTTAAAATGCCTTATAAAAAATGATATTATTCTGCAGAATGCTAATCAATCATTATTTTTAAGGAGATCTCATGAAGCATTTATTTAAAAGCCTATCTGTTATCGCTCTAGGTTTAGCAGCTTTACAAGCCGAAGCGAAATTTAAAGTGGTGACCACATTTACGGTTATTCAGGATATCGCACAAAATGTTGCGGGCGATGCCGCGACGGTGGAATCTATCACCAAACCTGGTGCAGAAATTCACGAGTATGAACCGACCCCTAAAGATATTGTAAAAGCCCAATCTGCTGATTTAATTTTATGGAACGGATTAAATTTAGAGCGTTGGTTTGAGCGTTTCTTCCAAAATATCAAAGACAAACCAGCCGTTGTGGTAACTGAAGGCATCACGCCACTTTCTATTTATGAAGGCCCTTATAAAGATGCACCTAACCCACACGCTTGGATGTCGCCATCTAATGCGTTGATTTATGTCGAAAATATCAAAAATGCATTAGTTAAATACGATCCGCAAAATGCTGATACTTATCAAAAAAATGCGGCAGCGTATGCAGAAAAAATCAAACAACTCGATAAACCTTTACGTGAAAAACTCTCACAGATTCCTGCCGACCAACGTTGGTTAGTGACCAGTGAAGGGGCCTTTAGTTATTTAGCGAAAGATTACGATCTCAAAGAAGGCTATTTATGGCCAATTAACGCAGAACAACAAGGTACGCCTCAACAAGTGCGTAAACTTATCGATTTAGTGAAAAAAAATCACATTCCAGTGGTATTTAGTGAAAGTACCGTGTCAGCCAAACCTGCTCAACAGGTGGCGAAAGAAAGCGGTGCTAAGTACGGCGGCGTGCTTTATGTAGATTCTCTTTCTGCTGCTGATGGCCCTGTACCGACTTATATCGATTTGCTCAATGTCACTGTATCTACTATTGTGAAAGGATTTGAAAAATAATGACCGCACTTTCCGCTTCGATTTCCGTTAATGATGTAACCGTTCGTTACAACAACGGGCACACTGCAATTTATGATGTGACCTTTGCATTACAAGGGGGAACCATCTGTGCTCTTGTCGGCGTAAATGGGAGCGGAAAATCAACGCTATTCAAAAGCATCATGGGCTTAATTAAACCACAGCAAGGCAATATTGCGCTTTGTGGTTTGCCAATTAATCGAGCGTTAAAACAAAATTTTGTCGCCTATGTGCCGCAAGCGGAAGAAGTCGATTGGCAATTTCCAGTCTCCGTTTATGATGTTGTCATGATGGGGCGTTATGGCTATATGAACTTTTTGCGTATTCCAAAAGCGGAAGATAAACAAAAAGTGCTCGAAGCGATGCAACGAGTAAACATCGAGCATTTAGCTGAACGACAAATCGGCGAGCTTTCTGGTGGACAGAAAAAACGCGTATTTTTAGCTCGCGCGTTAGCACAACAAAGTAAAATTATCTTGCTCGATGAACCTTTTACAGGTGTGGATGTTAAAACTGAAAATGCTATTGTGGAACTCCTTCGCCAATTACGTGCTGAAGGCCATTTAATTTTAGTCTCTACCCACAATTTAGGCTCTGTACCAGACTTCTGTGACCAAGTAGTAATGATTAACCGTACTGTAATTGCTGCCGGTAAAACGGAAGATACATTTAATCAGCATAATTTGGAAAAAGTCTTTGGTGGTGTATTACGACACATCAAATTATTGGGTGAAGATCTACATAATGATGAAGATAAACGTGCTGTCACCGTGCTTACGGATGATGAACGTCCCGTTGTCTTCTATGGTGAAACCAAAAATGATCCGCCAGCAACGGCTGTAAAATCCTGTCGTCTGCCTCCGTCTGACAAGGAATAAGCCATGCTTGAATATTTACTGGAACCTTTCTCCTATGAATATATGCAAAAAGCCATGTGGATAAGTGCCGCAGTTGGTGGCATTTGTGCCTTTCTTTCTGCTTATTTAATGTTGAAAGGTTGGTCATTAATTGGCGACGCGCTCTCTCATTCCGTGGTTCCGGGTGTGGCGATAGCTTATGCCTTTTCACTCCCCTATGCTTTAGGTGCTTTTTTTGCCGGAATTTTGGCCGCACTTTCCATTTTATGGATCAAATCCATTTCTAAACTCAAAGAAGATGCCGTTATCGGCTTTATTTTCAGTACCTTTTTTGCCCTAGGACTGCTGATTATTTCTCTGAATCCAACTTCAATAAACGTGCAAAATATTATTCTCGGTAATATCCTCGGGATTGCTGATGAAGATATTTATCAAGTAGCCATTATTATGTTGATTTGCTTGGTCTTATTGCTTATTTTTTGGAAGGATCTATTACTGATTTTCTTTGATGAAACGCAAGCAATAACAGTTGGACTTTCGCCACTGTTTTACAAAGTTCTCTTTTTTACACTCTTGAGTGCTTGTGTTGTTGCGGCATTGCAAACTGTCGGGGCGATTTTAGTGATTGCGATGGTAATCACACCAGGCGCAACCGCCTATTTACTTACTGACAAGTTCAAAACTCTTATCAAAATTGCCGTAGCATTAGGCGCAATCACTGGTTTCGTCGGTGTCTATTTAAGCTATTATCTGGATGGCGCAACAGGTGGTGTCATCGTAACATTACAAACTTTGTTATTCTTACTGGCGTTTCTATTCTCACCCAAATACGGATTAATCAGTCAAAAACGACGTAAGGCGGTGGCCCATGAGTGAAATATTCGCTATTTTCGTTGAGCCATTTCAATTTGCCTTTATGCAAAATGCGTTACTCACGGCATTAGTGGTTGCCGTGATTTGTGCACTACTCTCCTGCTATTTGGTTTTGAAAGGTTGGTCATTAATGGGCGATGCCATTTCTCATGCTGTCCTACCTGGCATTGTCTTAGCTTTTTTAGCCGGCATTCCATTAGTGATTGGTGCATTTGTCTCAGGTATTGCCTGTGCATTAGGCGTAGGTTATTTAAAAGAAAACAGCCGTATCAAAGAAGATACTGCGATGGGGATTGTATTTTCTGGCATGTTTGCCATTGGGTTGGTACTTTTCACCAAAATCCAAACCTCACAACATCTCACACATATCTTATTCGGTAATGTATTAGGCGTGAGCCGAGAAGAGCTGATTCAAACAGCAATCATTGCCTTGATCATTTTTATTTTGCTTGGCTTAAAGCGTCGTGATTTTCTGCTTTATTGCTTTGATCCTAGCCATGCTCGCGTTGCGGGGCTCTCGCCGAAATTACTGCACTATGGCTTGCTCACATTACTCGCGCTCACCATTGTGAGTACGATGCAAGTCGTTGGGGTTATTTTGGTTGTAGCGATGCTAATTGCGCCTGGCATCACCGCGCTAACCCTAACAAATCGCTTCGATAAGATGCTTGTTATCGCTATCATCAGTGCTGTAACTGCAAGCCTACTAGGCGTCCTACTTAGCTATCATTTTGATGCGTCCACTGGTGCATGCATTATTTTGTTACAAGCTTTATTTTTCTTAATTGCCCTGGTTTATAGCAAAATAAAAGTGCGATTAAATTTTTAAATAAAAAAGCTAACAGAGATGTTAGCTTTTTTATTAGGAATTGAGTTTCAGCAATGTCAGTACTTCATAATGCGCTGTATGCGGAAACATATCAAATAATTGAATTTGAGTAAGTTTATAATTGGTTAGATGCTGCAAATCTTTTCCCATGGAAATCGAGTTGCAACTAGAATAAAGAATAAACTGCGGTTGCATTTCATTGAGAAATTCAGCGAGTTCCTTTCCGATACCTCGACGAGGCGGGTTGACGATCACCAAATCCGGTTTATTTTCATCTTGTGCTAAAGCAAAATTAGCGGCATCCAAAGATTGGAATTTAACGTTGTTTAACCCTAACACCTGAGCGGATTGAGTCGCCGCTTGAATAGCAGATGGAGAAATTTCAATCCCGATCAATTCCACTTCTTGTTGATGTTTATCCTGTAAAGCTTTAGCACAATGAAGTCCAAAGCCCCCAACGCCACAAAAGAGATCCCAAAGTTTAGTAATCGGCAAATCTTGCACCCAATCTTGCGCCGTTGCATATAATCCTTGTGCTACTAGTGGGTTCGTTTGAAAGAAACCTTGAGGGCGAATAAAGAGCGGAATACCATTAAAACTTTCCAATAAAGTATGTTGGTTCGTCAAAAAGATTTCTTTCTCACCTTCTAAGATCGCTGCATGTTGGGGTTGGATATTCACACTCACCACTTCAAGTTGTGGTAATTTTTCCAATAGCCCTGCAAATTCACGTTGAATTAACGGCAATTTAGTTTCTGAACGTAATACAAAACGCAACATCAATTTTTTTGTATGTTGGCTTTCTGTGAGCAGAATATATTTGAGCTCACCTTTTTGTTTAGCCACGTTATAAGGGACTAAACCAGCGCGCCCAATAAAATCTTTTATAATTGGGAATAGCTCTACAAAGCGTTGCGGATAAAGCGGGCAATCACATAAATCCACCGCACTTTGTGGATCATTCGGGTCTTGTAAAATACCTAGAATGGGACGTTCCACCGCGCCACTTACCACCATTTTCGCTTTATTACGAAAGGCATACTCGGAGGAATAAAAAGGCGGATGCCAAATTAAATTATCACAATCTAATTTGGCAAGTTGTTGTTTAAGATCCTCTTCTTTCTTGGCGAGTTGCTGCTCATAAGGCATTTCAAGCCATTGACAAGAACGGCAATCGCCTTTTTGATAATGATGGCAATCAATCATTTAGAAGCAAGCCACTCTTGTTGAAGTGCGGTCAGTTTTTGATGATTTTCAATCCAACGAGAAGTTTTGATGAGTTCTGACCAATCAAAGGATTTTTGTTTAAAGAGCGATTTCAAGCGAGCTTGGCGTGCTGCAAAATGCTCTGTGGTTTCCTCTAACTTCAGATTATCAAGCACTTGGATTACACCTTCTCGTTCATTACAAAGCAATAATAAGTCACAACCAGCATTCAAGGCTTTTTCACTACGAGCCACAAAATCCCCCATAAAACCTGCGCCCTTCATGCCTAAATCATCAGAGAAAATCGCCCCTTGGAAGCCCAACTGTTTACGCAAAATTTCTTTTAACCAATAAGTCGAACCACTTGCTGGCTGGCTATCACATTGTGTATAAATCACGTGAGCCGGCATAATCGCATCAAGCTTACGCTGTTGAATTAACTGCTGGAATGGCAAAATATCATGATTAAAAATCGTCTCTTTTGCACGCTCATCATAAGGGGTTTCAAGATGAGAATCGGCTAAAACATGACCATGCCCAGGGAAATGTTTTCCCGTTGTTGCCATGCCTGCTTGGTGCATACCATCAATAAAAGCAGCCGCCAAATTGACCGCACTTTTTACATCACAGCCAAAACTACGATCACCAATCGCACGACATTCATGACCCAAATCCAACACCGGAGCAAAACTTAAATCAATATCTAGCGCCCCCATTTCAGCCGCCATTTGCCAGCCCGCTTCTTTTGCTATTTGCTGTTGCTGAGTTGAATCCTCAACTAATGCCGCAAAAGCCTGCATTGCAGGGAGCTGAGTGAACCCTTCACGGAAACGTTGCACGCGACCACCTTCTTGATCGACAGTGATCAATAAAGGCTTTTTCACTCGTTGACGAATGGATTTAATTAACGCTTGAACTTGCTGACGATCATAAAAATTGCGGGTAAATAAAATCAACCCAGCAACTAAAGGATGTTCCAGTAATTCAACTTCTTCTTGTTTGAGTTCATGACCTTCAAGGTCAATTAATAATGTGGACATAAACTATTGTAAGTAAAGACGATAATTGCTACTTTCTGTGCTTGGTTTTGGTAGTTCAAACACTTTCTTTTCTTGTGGTTGCAATAAAATATTGCCTGATTGGCTTTCTTGCTGATTCGGCCAAACTTGCGTTACACCTTGCGTGTTATACCAATAAAGATGGTAAAGAACATTGAGTTGTTGTGTAGTTTTATTTTTTAAAGCCGCTGTATTATCAGACAAATCAACATCTAAAGCCGGTGCTAAATTTGCCGCCATATTTAAAATTGGCTTATTGGTTCCCACAATATTTGGTGTAGATGAACAAGCAGTTAAAAATAATACCGTTGCTGTAATTAGGATCTTTTTCATTATTTCGCCAACATTCTACCTAAAGGTTCACCACCAACAAGATGCATATGAATATGGAATACTTCTTGTCCACCGTGTTTATTACAGTTCACAATTAAACGATAACCGTCTTCGGCAATGCCTTCTTCTTTAGCAATTTTAGCCGCGACAGTAAATAAGCGACCCAAGGTAACTTCATCTTGTTCTGTCACATCATTAACCGTTGGAATGACTTTATTTGGGATAATCAAAATATGGGTTTTCGCTTGCGGTGAAATATCGCGGAATGCGGTCACTAATTCATCTTGATAAACAATATTGGCAGGAATTTCTTTGCGAATAATTTTACTGAAAATGGTTTCTTGAGCCATGGTCTTCTCCTTGTTTTATATAAAAAAGTGCGGTCAAAATTTACCGCACTTTGCTTTTATTTTCCATCAGAAATTGATGATGAATGACATTTCAATCAACTTAGTGAGATGCACCTTCTTCTGAATCATCTTGATTAATAAAGGTATTATTAATCTCAATTTGTGCTTTTTCACGTAATGCTTGCATTAACTGTCCTTGCAATTCGCCTTGACGTGCACGAACAAGTTGAGTGCTAAATTTCGCTAATTCTTGCTCACTTAAAGTCGGTTCTTCTACACGTTCAAGAGCAACTACAACTACATCACCTTTGCTGTTACGAGCAACTTGGTAAGCCACTTTACCATCTTGTGGCTTAGCAATAGCAAATACACCCTCATAAAGCATTGGATCTTTATTATCCATTAACGTAAAGGTTTGTGGTTCACTAAAACTAATACCTGCTGGTAATTTTGTAGGATCAGTAGATAGTGCTTTAACCGCTTGCTCTGCTTTTTCAGCTAATACTTTATCGGCTTTTTCACGTTTTAAGAATTGCTCAATCGTTGATTTTGCTTCATCAAGGCTTTGTAAACCTTCATCTTTGTGATCCACAACACGTACCACTACAAATTCATTTTCACCTACAGTTAATGGTTCAGAATTTGCACCGCCGTTTGCAATATCAGATTCAAAAATAGCAGAAGTCACATTTGGGAAATTTAATGCTGCTGGGACATTATTTTTACTAAAGTAATCTGTTTCTTCCATTTTCACGCCTGCAGCTTCCGCTACCGCAGCTAAAGAATCACTGCTTTCTGCTGCTTTTGCACGAACTATTTTTTCTACCGCTTGGAAACGGCTTTCTGCTAAGTTTTTACGTACAGTCTGTGCGATTTGTTCTTTCACTTCTTCTAAAGCACGTTCTTTACGATCTTGCACTAAAATAATATGGTAAGCCCCATCCACATTAACCGGTGTGCTGAATTGACCAACATTTAATAATAATGCAGCATCTTCGAAGTTTTTCGGTAATTCGTTGTCTTTTACCCAACCTAATTCACCGCCTTGAGCACCAGAAAGTTTATCTAGGGATTTTGTTTTTGCTAACTCAGCAAAATCAGCGCCTTTTTGCAGTTCTTGATAAACGGCATCCGCTTCTTTCTCAGTTGATAATTGAATATGTAGA
>ERZ1106969.2353-NODE-2353-length-9977-cov-77.620137_pt1 | contig 9977 bp, 16 predicted proteins | sample MGYA00403685_ERZ1106969 | MGnify/ENA primary metagenome ERZ1106969 (study PRJEB35170, sample SAMEA104062416) | human gut metagenome | biome: human gut; feature: human-associated habitat; material: faeces | place: Denmark | collected 2012-05-18 ... | reverse complement strand
ATTTTGACGAGATTACCAACTTTTACAAGCCTTTTCTTATCCCGAACTCGCGTATATTTATTGTATTTGAAAATTAATATCTAATCAATATCGTTGGTAGAAATTCAACTGCCTCCATACAGTTGGTGCAAACAGATAACTCGCCTTTATATCCTAAAGGACCAGCATCGTGAGTATATTCATACAGTTGCAGTTTCTCTGACTTACATCCACAACGCATACAAGGAATTCTATAAGGTCGTGGTTCAAGATCTTTGCCCATTCTGTGAGGCATGACCGTTAGGTCTTTAAACAAATAAAGGTGAATGATCCAAGTCCCAATAACGAATCATAGAGTTTTGCAGTGGATTAGGACAAAGGATCAATTGCTGGACTTTCCCATTCTCTATTCTTGCCATCTGATATAGATTCTTTGAGCCAGATGGTTGGATGCTAAGTACCGCACGATTGTAGTATTTACAGTGTTTTACCTCATATTTCGTGGTTTCTGCAGGTTCATTCCATCTTTCAAGCCATCCTTTCCAATATGAAATGACCTCGTTCTTCCCTATGAATTCTTTAGCATCGTATAGAATCTGTACAACATCATCTGCAAGAAGTTCTTCCACAACAGAGAAATCATTAGACATCAGGGCTTCATGAAACAATCTGGAGAATCTTTCGTATTCTGTTTCAGCCTTCTCTTTTGGTTGTTCTGCTTTCTTTAGGCTTTCTTGTTGTGAAGACAGCAGGAAGCATCATTTCAACAGGTCGCATCCACAAACTCTTTAGCTTGTTGTCTTGAATAGTCGGTTCGAGAGCAGCCAAATTGCCTCCTTGGTTCAATAACAACCACGTATTTATCGATTGGCTCCTGATATATCAGTTCTGCAGACACAGGATTGTTTCCTTTTCCGATGGACTCAAACTTTCCTGAAATATATTCCATGTAACGGTCTTTACCTTTCATGGTTTCCAATACCCATACAGATATGTACTCGAAGTCATCACTCAGAATTGACTCGAACAATGAAGCATCAAGTTCATTCCATGCCTGACACACAATATCTGCAATCCTTTTTCCTAATTCATTATTCATACTCTCCTAATTTTATTGCAAATATAATAAAAAAAGCCGAAAGTTATCCCTTGCATTCCTGTAATCTGCATTTTTCAATTTCCAGGCCCAGTGTCCTGGCCGTTCTGAAAAAGCTATCCAGCATCAGTTTCATATAACCCTCCAAATCTGGAATCTGCGGTACCAGTAGGAAATGTTTCTTGATATGTACTGCCACGTCATCAGAGTCTATAATGCCATAGAATACAGAAGCTGTTCCTCTCGCATTGATGTCGTTCACCACCTGACGGACTCTGGCGAATTCGTCGATGTCAAACTTAGAGAAGCTATGACGCCAAGGCCAGATCAGGTTTACAAACATACAGTCATAGACAGCCTCCATCAGAAATATCACACCCTGATACTCGAATTGGATACGACCTTCCTCTGTGTACTTGGGTTCACTTCCAATATGCTCAATCGTGTTTAAGGCCAATTGCCTTGTGCTAATTGTTTCTTCCATAATCGTTTCTGCTACTTGTTTATTTTCTGACGTTTCTGATACAACAGGGCTATATTCATAGCTATCATCCTCATGATAGTAGCGGTAGAGATTGTATAACACTACAAAGGCAAAAATTCCTATTATATGCCACTCCATTATCAATATATCCGTTTAAAGTCATCACCTATTTGCTGCCAAAATATCCGAGAGAATGAATGCCCGTTTACACTCAGGATCCTACTTACCTTGAATGTTCGGTCTTCACCCATATCCGTTCGATAAGCCACTATATATTCGCCTCCATAGTAGTTGGAATAGCCGATATTAGTAATTTCACAGGTAAATACCTTACCATTACGGGTACAGTATTCAATCTCTAATGTCTGTCAAGAAATAATCGCTCTGTCTATATACTCTTCAATGCTCATTTACTTCCATGACGATTTCTTCCATTGATAATTCTTATTAGAATCCCCATATTTCTCCTTGCGGACTTGGGACTTCACCCATTGTTGATCACTTTTTGTCAAGACATTGAAGATACCGGCAATCTTCTGTTTGTCCTTGCCTGCCTTATATCGCTCCCTCAGCTCTTTACGTATCAAGGCAACGTTCCTGCTCTTCTTGTCCTTGAACTCTTCTATCAAAGCATCAATATCCAAGGCCTTGATACGTTCCTCGCGTTTTCCGACCTTGTCAGCAAACAGCACCTTGAAGGCGGTTTGCTTCAACGGGTGTCTGTCACCGAGCAATCTGCTCCTGTAAATGCTGACTAGTTCATCCCTTGTCAGATTGGGCATGATGGACTGGCACTCTCTCAACACATTCTCGTCCCACTGCGTGAAATGATACTTCCTGCATTGCGCCATGATGTACTCGTAATCTGTCATAATCTGTAATCATTTAGTTGTTACAGCGACAAAATTACTCATTCTTTGGCAGGCTTCCAAGCGATTCTTAACCGCAAGGCTTGTGGAATCGCACTTTTATTCCCAAACTACTAAGTTCCTTGGTAAACTGATTTTTTTTGCCTCACCCCTTTGTCCGTCCACATAATAGCTTTTCGCCATATAGTTGTCGAACTGTCCCACAAACGCACCGCGTATTCTAGCACACTTCTCGTTGATGGAGTTCAGTAGAGGGTTCGTTACGTCTTCTATGCTTTGAATAGCCATGTCGGAAAGTCCTAATGGTCTCAGCTTTGAGTAGATTTTAGTCAATTCCTGGCGATAGTCCGGCAAATGCTTGAATACGATTCCTTCAGGATGACGCAGGAACAGCAGATAGACCGCCTTCACCAGCGGCTCCATCTTGATTTCCATGTTGTTATAGTCGGGTAGAACGATACGCCAGTCCTTTGTAATCACCATCCGGCTAAGCCTGTTGTCTGGGTGAATCAACTGTTCCAGCAGATACTCAGCGATACCCCGTTGACGCAACTTCGCAATCCGCTCCCTAACTTCATCCATCAGGTCATCAACAGACTCCTCTTCCCCTTGTGAACTGAATCCCAATTCCGAAGGCGGCTCATTATCGCCGGCATCTCCCCAGTCATCATAACTCTGATTTTTGCTTTCCAAATATCGGTCGAATCTGGCCTTTTCGACAGATATCTGCTTGCCAATCCTGTGCAACTGGTCTGCCAGCGGCTCTCCGCTCGCTGATGACAGCGGGTAGAAACGGTTCGTCGCCTTATCCTTGCCGTCGTTCCCTCGGTGAATATCCTCCGTTCGGATGAATCCCTGCTTTATCTTCTTCCTGTCCGCAGGGTTATCCAGATACTGAAGCAGAAAGTCATTCCCTATCGCAACATCTGCCAGCTCTGCATCGCTCAGATGCGGAGCCCTGTATTGCAGCACCCGCTTGTCCTTCAGCCGCTTCATCAACAGCGGCAGATAGACGATGTGGAACCCTATCATCTGCCCCCAGCCCTCCAGCACCTCAGGCCGCTTCTCAAACAATTCCGTTAGCGCCTTGTCCTCTTCGCTGGCAATGTACACCAATTCCTTTGGCGACAATTTGCCGCCCAGCTTGAATTCTATCTCGTTATTCTCAATCTTCGTTTGGTCTTGCGGTGGCAGTTGCAGGTAACTGACTGTCGCTTTCTTCTCAAGCCGTTTCTCCAACACGAACAGTCCGATGAGCAGTCCCGCCACCAGCACGTCTATCACATTCCACGTTGCCCGTCCTAGCGCAATCTTATAGATGGGCTGAAAGAGTAGCGCCAGCACTACGAATACGACAGTTGCCACCGTCTTCTGCCTCATGTAATACTGGTATGCCATCACGCCAAACGCCACCATCGCCACAAACCGCACCAACTGGAAATACCCATACGGCATCGGGGCGAGACAGATCAGCATCAAGGCTGCGAGAATGAGATAGACCTGTTTCATTATCTACGATAGAATCTCTCTTGTTCCATTTCTTCTACTTCATCTTCCCATTCCTCTCCAAAGAGTTCTTCCATTTCAGACTCATATTCCACTTTCGCATCATGCCAGTCATAGAACATAAAAACCGTAGGGAATGACAGCCACACAGCAATGATAACGCAAATATACCAACACGTTGATTGAGACATTGCTTCGTCCCAGTCAATCTTTGTCTTCTTACAATAGACGAGCGAAGATAAAAGGAACACACATACCGGTATAGCATAGAAAAGTATATGCAGTCCTGTCGGCAAATATGAAATCCAATGGCTTACGTAGAAATATGTTTCAAGACCTACATATAAAGATACGATAAAAGCTGCGGTGAGTGGCTTGGGCTTCGATTTCCACATACCGACACCAATGATAATGGCCCAAATTGCAGCGTTAATCCAGAATGACATAACAGAAGAACTTATTTGAAAACACCATAAGCTTCAAATTCATCTGCCTTTTTCTTAATAACAGACAGAATCTCATCTTGTGGCATGTTTATGGGGAAATCCCACATTTGCTTGGCAGTCTCACCTCCTCCTAGATCAATGTGTGCTTGATACTTCACATTCAACAGTTTGAAAGTTGGCTGAATGATGACAGACCATAAACCGCACTCCCTGTTGAAAATGGGATCGGTAAAGGTTCCTCCAATTGTGACAAAGTCTTTCTTGTCTTGGATGATGCGAGCACTGCGGTATTCTAACAAACCGTCAATAAGTGGCTTATAGATAGTTTTAATTCCACCTTTTGCAGCTATAACGTTATGTTGCTTGTTGAAATCCATCAGGAATCTAATGAACACCCATGCTACAATAACAGCAATAACAACTAATATCCAAACCATAACTTAACTAACCAATTTAATAACGCCCCAAATGACAAGAGCAATGATGACAACTACTATCAAGCAACATCCTTTAGCCCGTTTTTCCTGCTCTTGTCGTGCATATTGTTTATAACACGACTTGCAAACATGATAGATGGCTCCACTATGCTGATTCTGTAATTTGTACATCAAATCGTCCTCTCTTACAGAGCACATAGGACATTTGCCATTATCAAGCAATCCCACACGTTTCAAGTGGGCTACTGCATCAGGGTCGAACACTATGGCCCCACCAAAAGTGGATTCATCAGGATGGTATTCCAGTTGCTTGCCCTGAAATTCCTGTCTGAAACCTGCATCGTTCAGCTCCTTGCAAATAGCGGACTCATATTCGTCTTGAGTCATCGCTTTTACTTGTTCTCTGGAATACTTCATAAATCACTTCTTTGGATATTTCCTCATTAATTCGCGATTAACTTTATTCCAAAAGTTTCCCAAATACTCACTAAACTGTATCAAGTTGTCATCTATTCCAAAAGGATCTGTGTGGTAGTGGTCAAAATCAATGTGTACAAATCTCGCATAAAGGGTTTCTGGGAAGAACATTTTTGTACGAGGATAGTCGCACTTCAACATTCCCATCATTTGTGATTTGTATTGGCTGACTCTAAACATGAACTGCTCCATGTCTGATTGATTGTATTGCCCTGTATTGCGAACCGCTTGGAAAATCGTTTCGAAGAATTCGTTTCTATCAGAGTTTTTGCTCAAATAACCATAGTTCTTTCCATAATCGAGAGTTATCCAGCCACAAAACATATAAATTTCGTCTTTGTCATACGTTGCGGCTCTTAATTTAGGTGCAGATTGAAGGAAATCAGTTGTCCATTTGGACGCTAACGGTATCATCTCCTCCGAAGAATATAGCGTATCGCTATTACTTTTCGAACCAAAAAGGAAATCAAATAATCCCATAATATCAAGATGTGTTTTTAATCAATTTTTATTAAGAACCCAATCTCTGACAAGATCAGTGATCAGTTTAAACAGTTCTTTTATCTGTGGTGGCAGAATGAATAGGATTGCTGTTAGCCAATAAAAAATCGTATAGGCTGTAGTGTGATATTCAGCAAAATACAAAATATTATTGTTGAACAAATGCCTAACAAAATTAGGAACAATAAACAAGCCATGAAATACTCCACTTATCCATGAGTAAGTGTCCGATACCTCAATATTGCAGATAAGCCATGCAATACCAACCTCTACACCTAATGCAATCGCTAATGGTAGACAAAAACCGAGAAGAAATGAATTGAAAAAGAATCGTATAATCTTCTTGATTTTAAAAGGGCCGTCTTTACGTCGGTCAAGTTCCTTTATGTATTGTCTACCACGTTCATCTATTGTAAAAGAAGACCATGTATCGCATCCAAACATATATCTGTCACTTGAATATCGAAGAGTACCATATTGTCTTAACTTGTTGTTAAACTCTTCTGAAGGTGGAATGTTGTCGGCAAATCCATAATCATACATATCAGGGTTATAGCCAATACTTCCACCTTGAATAATAGCTCTTCTCAGTACCGCTTCTAATAACGTTCTTGCCATATTATCCCTACTAAATTGTCAGATGCCTATAATATTATGTAAGTCAGTATTGATTTCCTCGCCTTTAGAGAGCCCCTGCCAGCGGTGCAATTCTTTGCCATTTGAGTCTACTAAGACAAAAACGGGCCAAACACGAATGTTGTATTTGGTTTGCAGCACTTCATCCTCGTCCAAGTTCACTCTTTTGACAGGGAGTTCCAACGGAGTTTCCCTCAGTAGTGCATCTTGGTTCTCTGTCATCTTTGAGTTCATGTAAAAGTAGAGAATACTCAAATTGCTGTTAATCTTCTTGGGATTTTCTTTATCCACTATTTTCAGAACAGCCATAAGGAATGATGTCAAATCGTCGCTGTCAGGTAATGTAATGCCAAAATTTGAATGGTTTTTGCCAACACATTCACAAATCATATTGCCCCCGATCGAACATTCCAAAGTAAAGAACCTTGCATGATGGCTCTTCCTTGAGCCAACAATAAGACCAGCCTTAGCAGCTGCCATAGTGTAGGGCTTGGAAAAACGAATCAATACGATAAACCTATCAGGGTTATTATTAACATTCGTTGTAGAAATGAATGTGTTGTCCCAGTCAAATTTCATATTAGGCTTTAGCCTATTATTGATAAAACCTTTCCAGTTCTTTATGTCAGACAGCGTTTGCTCTTCAAGTTTCCGGTCGTTATACAGCCCAACAACCATAGGAATGAAATCAAAAGCAAGAAAGAAGTTGCTTTGATATGCCTCTGTTGGGGATATTTTCTTCTTGAATGGATTCCACATACTCTTTAGGCACTTGATAATGATTTAGAAATTGCGATTCCTCTTAATGTCGGCTATAATGTCCATAATCATTGCATCGATAACCTCATGCTTGAACCCTAATGCTATTGCCGTAGCTTTGCATAAAGCCAATTCCCTGTCATCTATATCTCCGTCGCACATCATCAGAAGCACCATGTCTTTCAGATAGACCGCTCTTTGTCCTGGTGTTTCTGGAGGTAAGAATTTGATGCCTTTAGGCTTCTTGATACATCTTTCAAGATCGGAAGGCGTTAAGCCATCCCTTGCCATCACTGTGGCCAAAGCGGCCATTTCGTTATCTTCCAATTTGCCATCGGCAAAAGCAACTGCCACGAGATTCTTCAAGTGGCTTAGTTTTCCTCGGCTCTCGCGAGATTTGAATAAATCAATAAAACTCATACTCTCTAATTTTTGGGCAAAGTTAAACTATTTCTGTTATTGATACAAATATATCCAGTTCGCAAGCCTTGTGAAAACGCAAATTTCAGCGAAGACCAGTTCCTTTGGACTGACAATTGGAACGAAAGAAAGGTGTGTTCTTCCCGTTGTCAATCTGAGGTATCGGCAAACACCTTATTCATACAACCATGAAGCCCACACCTTAACGGTGCAAGCATTCACTTAAACTGTTGATGAATAATCCTCTAATTTGCCGATTTTCAGATTGCATCAAGTAAAAGCAAACACTTCCTTTATCCTAATGTCTCTATTTTCTTTTTATGTCATTATACACATTTCTTTTGTTACTACTCTTATGAACATTCTCGTTTGTCGACCTCAACTGAAGTTCATCAGCAGAATCGATTGTTGCTGCAAAATTACGAAAAATTTCACAAAGTGGATACTATTTCATCAGAAATTATGCTGTCCGGTAAAACTTAAATAGCATAGATATCCTTTCGGAATTGCCTTTATATAGGTAATTCCGCATTATTTTTTGAAAACCAAGCCCCCCTAATCAAATAAGTCAAGTTCTTTTGGTGGTGCATTTGCTCTTTCTGCCATTATTATGAGTTCATCATTCTGTGGATTTTCCATAAACGAGATGAAATCGGTATAATACATCAGTGTAAGCCTTAGCATGGTTACCAACTGCGAGAAGGATACATGTCTTTTTATCATTCTGGAGATAACGGTACATAGCAGATTGGCAATGAGTACCACCCATGTCTGTATCTGTATGGCATTTACACTGTCACCATAGAAGAAATGCAGTGGAAAGTTTTGTTTGAGCTGCTTGTAAAGGGACTCTATAGCCCATCTTCGCTTGTATATCTCCTCAAGGTCTTTTACATCAAGCTCAAAGTTATTGGTCAGCAGGACAACTGACTTATGGGAGTTATTACTCCACAGTTCTACCCGTCTTGCCTGATGTCTTATCTCTCCCTTCTCAAAGACAATCTCCTTGTCTGTATGCGTAACCAGCCCATCAGGACTTACATAGGTTGTTGAAGATAACTCTCTGTATGTGAGGCTCTTTTTCATCTTGGTCACATAGCATACGCCTTCCTCTGTAAGTCGCTGGAACTGTGCATAATCAACGTATGCTCTATCCATTGTAAGGGTTGCATCCTTGGGAAGATGCACTTCTTTAAGTAGATAATGATCATGCGTGGCGGCAGAGGTAAGCTGTACCACCATGGGAGCGCCAACATGGTATTTCATCACCGTATGAACCTTCATACCGCCTTTCTTCTTACCACTCTTGGGGTGTCTGCCTACACCCTTGAGGATGTTGTCAAAAAGAGTAATCGTAGTTGAATCCATCATATACAGAAGCTTTTCCCATATCTTCTGTTCACCTTTAGGGCGGCTGTCCGCTAAAAAAGAACCATAACGCTCTAAGAGGTGCGCATAAACCTTTGCAAAGAACTCTTGTGGGCGACGCTTATTGGCTTCAGAAAGCGTACTACGGCGAACGACATAGTCGATGCCGAGATGATGTAGTTTATTTACTTCAGCCTTCATGCCTATCTCCACTTCCCGCAGAGAATCAAAGTGTTTGAGAACACCGAAGAGCATTATGACAAGGTGAGTCCACCCATCAAGTCGCTTAACATAAGCTTCACTTTGGGGTGTTTCAAGGCTAATTTGCTTGATTTGTTGCTTATCGAGTAATTTTATTACCTGATGATAGACCGGCTGTCCGCTAAAATGTGTACTTTTGCCCATGTTATTGAAGTTTTTTCGCAGAAACAAAAGTAACAAAAAGAGGGTGTGTCAAAACTAAAATAAAAACTGACCAAAGTTACTATTTGAACTTTAAAAATAAAAGAGCCATATCAAACTCGGTATTCGAGTGGTGATATGGCTCTTTTTATTGCTTTTAAAAGCGAGCAAGTTTCAATTTATAAGCTCATGTTTATTAAAATGGAGTTTTGACACACCCTCTTAACTTTTATATAACAAAAATGTTTACCGGACAGCAATAAAAAGAAATATGCCATGGTTGTGGACTTTCTACGATCACCCTGAGTTGGACATACCAAATACCAACAATGGAATTGAATCACTTAAAGCAGATTTAAAGACAAAATTGAACCTACATAAGGGGATTAGTACAGAAAGAAGAAAGGTCTTCATTCAAGACTTTTTAAGCACACTTTTGTCACATAAAAGAAAACGTCTCTAAAATAAGCACACTTTTGTCATATAAGCCAAATATTCAGAGATGTAAAAGGAAGCGGACAAGATGCAAAAGGTGATATATGCAAAGATGGAAGGGGATCACAGGCATCCCGCACCTTTCTCTGTGTCCGTCAGAGC
>ERZ1106969.2349-NODE-2349-length-9996-cov-2.253596_pt1 | contig 9996 bp, 5 predicted proteins | sample MGYA00403685_ERZ1106969 | MGnify/ENA primary metagenome ERZ1106969 (study PRJEB35170, sample SAMEA104062416) | human gut metagenome | biome: human gut; feature: human-associated habitat; material: faeces | place: Denmark | collected 2012-05-18 ... | reverse complement strand
CGGAAAGAAGGGCCAGAGTCCAGAAGGAGGTGCTGACACGATGAATAAATACGAATTAGCGTTAGTTCTTAATGCAAAAATCGAAGATGATGAAAGAGCAGCAACTGTTGAAAAGATCAAAGAATTGATCACAAAATTCGGCGGTACAGTAACAAACGTTGATGAATGGGGTAAGAAGAGATTAGCTTACGAAATTCAGAAAATGAAAGAAGGATATTACTATTTCATCCGGTTCGAAGCAGTATCTAGCTGTCCAGCTGAAATCGAACAAAGAGTTCGTATCATGGAAACAGTTTTAAGATACTTATGTGTTAAACAGGACGCATAACGAATAGGAGGAACTCCATGAATAAAGTAGTTTTAATGGGTCGCCTTACAAGAGATCCTGAAGTGAGATATTCTCAGGGAGAAAAAGCGATGGCGATCGCTCGTTACACCTTAGCCGTTAACAGAAGATTCAAAAGAGATGGCGAACCAGATGCAGATTTTATTCCATGTGTTGCTTTTGGCAAAGCAGGAGAATTTGCAGAAAAATACTTCAAACAAGGTATGCGTATTGTAATCTCTGGAAGAATTCAAACAGGTAGCTATATGAATAAAGATGGTGTCCGTGTTTATACAACAGACATTATTGTAGAAGAACAGGATTTTTGTGAAAGCAAAAATGCGATGGGACAGAGTCAATCTTTTGACGGAGGCTATCAGCAAGCACCAGCTGGAAGACCAGCTCCAAGTGCAGCAGTTGGCGACGGTTTTATGAGTATTCCTGATGGAATCGAAGAAGAACTGCCTTTTAACTAATGATTGAATTTTTATAGGAGGTAATATCATGGCTTTTAATAAAACAAACGCTGATTCTCCAATGAGAAGAAGAGGCGGACGTAGAAGAAGAAAAGTATGTGCATTCTGTACAGAAGCCGATGCTGTAATCGATTATAAAGATGTAGCAACATTAAAGAAATACGTATCTGAAAGAGGAAAAATCCTTCCAAGACGTATTACAGGAACATGTGCTAAACATCAGAGAGCTGTTACAGGAGCTATTAAGAGAGCTAGACATTTAGCTTTAATGCCATACGTAGCAGACTAATACAATCGTATCGTATAGAATCACCCCGTATCATTTGATACGGGGTTTTTTTATGTGTTAGGAATTTATGTTTCTTATTATATAAAAAAGCACTACCTACAGGCAATGACACTTGATTCTACGATAGGGAGTCCCTCGTAAAATGAGTTATCTTATTATATAAAATCACTGGATGCTATGCACAAATCGTTTTAGCCCACAGATAAGAAAAATTGCATTAATAAAATGATATTATTTATAAGTTTATATTGAAATTGAAAATAATGTGTATTACAATGTAAATAAGTGGGAGTAAATAAAAATGTAGCATAAAATGGGATAGCATAAGATAACCGTATTGAGGAGGGATATAGTGCCACGAGAGAGGAGAAGAGAAAGCAGTACAGGAATTTATCATATTGTGTTGCAAGGGAAGGAAGGACTGGGATTATTTCGTGAGGAAAAAGACTGTCGTTCCTTTCAGTATCTATTGGATAGTAAGTTAGAAGACATGGGAAATGTGGACATGGAATGTTCTTATATGGGGAAGAATCATTTTCATGCCATTATAAGAACGGATTATGGGGATATGAGCGATTTTTGCAGTCGCTTATCCTCTAGTTATGCATGGGCATATAATGAGGAGCATAATCGAAGAGGCAGTATTTTTGCACGACGATTTTTAAGTGAGCCAATTGAAAATTCAAAAGAGTATGAACAAGTGATACAGTATTTAGAAAAACATCGAAGGAATGCCCATTGGAGAATGAATCCCTTTTATGAATTTGAAAATTGGAGGGAAGAAGTGGATAGAATCCCTGTTATTATGGATGTACCAGCGGATCTCCATCGACAGAAAGTAACCATTTTTGCAAGAATTGCAATAAAAGAAATGAGACAGATGGAGTTACTAAGAGTAGAAGAACTGGTAGAACAGGAAAAGATATGGATAGGAATACAAAAAGAAGCCAAGAGACTGTTTGGATATAGTAGAGATTTTAATAAAATTGTGAATGATTTCTTAAGAAATGGAAATAAACTTGCACCTCAACTAGAAAAGGGATACAATAAGAAACAAAAATCCACGGTAGAGGCAAACCATATTCTTCCTAAAAAATGGAGATAAAAATAAAAAACAAGAAAAATGAAAATCGCTTCTACTGGGAAGAGTGTAGGAGGCAAACAGGTGCAAGACAAAATAAAATCTTTGCTTCATAAAGAATCCATACGATATCTCATTGCTGGCGGCGCTACGACCGCTGTCAATGTTTTCGTATTTTATATCCTTCGTATTCTATGTCATATGAATTTGAATACGAGCAACTTTATTGCCATTTTATTGGCCATTTTATTTGCTTATGGAGTCAATAAGGGATTTGTATTTCGTTCAAAAGTTTCTTCCATTCAAGAACTATTACAAGAATTGCTAAATTTCTTTGGTGCAAGAATTGTAACAATGGTGATTGAGATGGTAGGGGTTGGAATATTCGTAGATGGTTTGAATTTCAACGAGATGGGGAGCAAAATAGTTATTCAATTTGTTGTACTCATATTAAATTATGTATTTAGTAAATGGTTTGTTTTTACAAATGCAAAGGGAAGAGTCGTTAGGGTAGCCAGTAAAAAGACGACGGGAACTTATCAGCTTTATTTATTAGCATTTTTAGTTCCATTTTTCTTTCTAGTGATTTGTTGCATTATTTTTGAAGTGGAGCCATTTGGGGATCGTTCTCTTGTAATTATCGATGGACTTCATCAATATATGCCTTTCTTCTCTGAATATCAGAATAAATTACAAAATGGAGAGAGTTTATTTTATAGTTGGAACTCTGGGCTTGGAGTTAACTTTATGTCTCTTTGGGCGTATTACTTATCCAGTCCTTTGAATCTGATTATCGTATTCTTTCCACAAAAATATTTAAATGGAGTGGTAAGTTTTCTTATTATTACGAAGATCGCATTATCCAGCTTTACGATGGCCATTTATTTAAAAAATGCTATTTGGGCGCAGAGACGACCTAGAAAGATCGTTGCGAAAGATTGGCAAGTGTTTCTTTTTTCTATGGCATATGCTCTTAGTAGCTATATGATTGGATATAGTTGGAATGTTATGTGGTTAGAAACGATGATATTTTTACCACTGATTATTTTAGGTGTGGAGAAACTGATTGAGAAAAACGATGGAAGATGGTATTGTCTGTTTTTATTCGCTTCTTTATACTGTAACTTTTATATGACATTTATGACATGCCTATTTCTCGTACTTTACTTTTTATTATATCCACATAAAAGTGTTAAGAAGTTCTTTCAAAAAGGATTTATTTTTGCAGGATATTCTTTACTAGCAGGCGCTATGGCAGCCATTGTGTTAATTCCAACCTATGCAGGGCTTATGACAACTTCCTCCGCTAAAATGCAATTTCCAAAGCCTGAATGGTATGTGGATTTCTTTACGATTTTAAATTCCCATAGCATTGGGGCAAAAGTGATTACCAATGCACAAGGGGATGGAGGAACAAATCTATATTGTGGAATTTTGACCATTTTTCTTTTGAATCTGTATATTATGAATCGAAAGATTAAATTGTCGGTTCGATTAAAACAAAGTTTCCTTATGATATTGCTTATCGTCAGTTTTAATTTGAACTGGTTAAATTATATTTGGCATGGATTTCATGATCAGTATGGAATTCCAAATCGTTTTGCCTATCTTTATATTTTTATGGCTATTTGCATGGCCTATCAAGTGTTGCTTTGGATTAAAAGCTATCGGCCATATCAAATCATATGGAGCTTTGGTGTGTTAGTTGGAATTATGATTTTATCTTTCTTATTTTCTGATACAAAAGAACCTTGGTATAGCTACTTTATTACAGGAGCAGTGGCCCTTGCTTATACGATTCTTTTATTATTGTATACAGGCTGGAAAATGAAAAAAGTATATCTACAATATTTATTAAGCAGTGTTATGATTGTAGAACTGCTAGGACATACGATTTTTGCATACAATTGTACCGGCCAAGTGAGCATTAGTAAATTTTTCTCTACCACAGAAGAGATGGCCAGTGCAAGAGAAGTAATGTTAAAGGATAAGGGGCTTTATCGGGCAGAGCTTGCGAAATCAAAAGTCCTCGATGAAGTCACATGGAATCGTCTTCCAGGAGTGAATCTTTTTGGTTCTACTGCTATTGGTGATGTGGTTTATACGATGGGAAGGCTTGGATTTTATTCTGCCGTAAATGAATATTTATATAAAGGGGCCACGCCAGTGACCAATGCCATTCTTGGAATGAAATACTTATTTGTAAGACCTGGAGAAGTGAGTCAATCTGATTTTGAATATTATAAGTCCGTTGGAACAATCGATTTATATCGAAACTATTCTGCGTTGCCAATCGGATATATGGTATCTGAAAAAGCAGAAGATATTTTATATCAGACGAACAATCCATTTGAGACACAAAATAACTGGATTGCATCTACAATGGAAGATACGGTTACTGTATTTGAAGAAGTGAAACAGTCTGGAAAAGTACAATTAAATGGATGTACGTCTACTTATGAGAATGGAGGTACTGTTTCATATGAAATGGTAGAAACAAAAGACGATAACATGGTCTATTATATTGTTCCTGAAAAAGACATGGATCTTTATGTATTTATTACGGGAAATCAAATTGAGAGAATTACCATTAAAAGTGGAGAAGAAATTCGTTGTAGTGACAAATTAAACTCTCAGATTATCCATGTAGGACAAGTGGAAGAAGGAGTGCCAGTCACCATTTATCTACGAATTAAAAGTGCGGTAACCACAGGACAAATACGAATGATGGCAGCATCTTTTAATGAACAAGCATTTAATCAATATTATGAGGCCATGAGCCAAAGTCCTTATGAAGTAAAAGAACATACTTCTAATTTTATAAAAGGAACCATCGATGTGGACGAGAAAGGTATTTTCTTTACAAGTATTCCATATGATAAAGGGTGGAAGATTACAGTGGATGGAAAAACGCTTGGGCAGGAAGAAACAATCGCCATAGCCGATGCCTTTTTAGGATTTCCATTGGAAGAAGGAACTCATGAAATAGAGCTAGCATATACTCCAGTTGGATTTATCGTTGGAAGAAATATCACTTTTATTGGAATAGGGATTTATCTTGGATGCTATGGATACCATATTTACAAAAGAAAAAATAAAAAGAAAAAATAAAAAGAAACAGGGGAAAAGAGTTAAAACGATGAGAAGTACCTTCTCACGTTGACAGGCAGTCGCCATATGTGGGCATAAATGCTCACATATGGCGACTGTCTTTGCCCAAATTAAAAAAAATAAAAAAATTTTTATTTTGTTGCAATAAAAAAAGGAAACTATGCATTAATGTATTAGAAAGGCCAAAAAACCGTTAATTTGAACCTTTCGAACCATAATTCTGTGATGGAAACACGAGAAAAGTTACAAAAATCTTACGATTTCTTGAATCAAAACAGAAATTTTCAAATGTTGGAGAGCGTTTGAAAACTGAATATATCAATTTATTGTGTAGAATATACAATCAAATTCTATATATTGTGTATGAAAACGTAACAAGTAATAAATTGAAGTAGTTTTTGCAAAATTACTGTTTTAGGAATAAATTAGCATATTCATATTGACGATAATTTACAAAACTGCTAGAATATATTCAGATATGGTTTCCTATAATTATGATAGGTAATTGTATGGTAACTACCAGAGATGAATCATTTCTGGTTCGCAAACAGACTTTATAAAGTAATATTAGTTACTTCTAGTCTTCCTTGCGAAAATGAAACAAAGACGTACATATCGTCAGACAAAGAAAGAGAGGAATTTAGAATGAGAAAATTCAAAAAAGCGTTAGCTTTCGCTTTAGCTTCTGCTATGATCGTTTCTGCAGTTCCAGCATCTGCTGCTGCAAAAACAAACTCAGCAAAAGGCACAAAATCTACAATCTACACATACACTGTAGACAAATCTAAAAAGGCAGATGCCAACAACAAAAGATCTTGGATCAAAGTAACAGCAAAGAAAGGTTATACATACAAACTTGTTAACAAAACAAAAGATATCGTATCTTTAACAAAAACAAGAGTAGAAGCTAAAAAAACTGGTACAGCTAAAATCAACGTAAACTTCTACAAAAACGGAAAATACGTTGAAACAAAATCTGTAAAAATCACAGTTAAAAAAGCTCCAATGATTGGTAAAGTAACTTTAGATAAGACTGAAGTTACAGCTGGAGAAACAACAAAAGTAAGCAATGCTGGAAAAGGTACAGCATACTTCTATTCTTCAAACAAAGACGTTGCTACAGTTGATAAAACAACTGGTGAAATCACAGCAAAAGCTGCTGGTACAACAACAATCTCTGCTGTAAATACAATTACAAAAGCTAGAGTATACCTTACACTTACAGTAAATGCTCAGTTTGGTGCAAAACAAAGTGGTGCAAAAGAAATCACTGTAACAGGAAGTGGATTCACTAAAGATACAAAAGTTGAAGTTAAAAGAGGAAATACAACTGTAGATATTGATACAGCTAAAGTAGAAGTTTCTTCCGATGGAAAAACAATGATTCTTCCTGTAAAAAGCACAATTTCCGCTGCAGAATATACTGTAACAGCTGGAGATAAGACAGCTAAATTCACAGGTGAGGCTAGTAAAGTAGCTAAAATTGATGTAAGTGATGTTGCTGTAGTAGATAAAGGAGTAACACTTCCAATCGCTAGCAATGCAACAGCTAGTGGGGCAACAATTGCTTATACAGTTCAGAACCAGTTTGGTGAAGATATTACAAAAACAACTAATGTACAGGCAAATGTAACTAGAAAATCTGAAACTCCATCTCAAGGAAAATTAAAAGTTTCATTAAATGCATACGATAAAGCAGGAGATGAAATTACTGTAGTATTTATTTACACAGAAACAGGTCTTTCTGTTACTAAAAATGTAAAAATTTCTAATGCTTCTACAGCAAATGAAGTAACAGTAAAAGGAATCTACAATGAATCTAAAAAAGAATTAACAGAAGATACAATGGATGGAAAGAATACTTTCTATTTATTATTAGATGTAGTAGATCAATATGGTAAAAATATGGCTAGCAAAGACTTTAAAGTTGGAACTGATATGGAATCTGACTTAATTGCATCTGCAGCTCCAGGAGCAACAAATGTTACTCTTGATACAAAAAAGGCAACAGTTAAAACAGTTGATGGAAAAGATTATGTTGCTGTACCATTAACGTTAGCTGATACAAATAATAAAGTTGGTACAGGTACAGTTAGTGTTGTGTTAATTACAAAATTAGGTCAATCATTCACTGGTTCATTTGAAGTAAAAGCAGGAACAAAAGTAGATACATTTACAGCATCTCCATCTGATGTAGTTGTTGCTGGTAAAGAAACAGTATTTGATTTTACAGCTCTTGATACATATGGAAATGATATTTCTGAAAAAGTAACAAAAGAAATGTTTGCACAATCTACACAAGATTCTTTATTCACATCTAAAGACTCAGGATACTTTAAATTTGTTAAAGATTCTAAAACAGGTAAAAACCAACTAGTATTTGATGCAACTGGAATTAAAAATGCCACAGCAGATAGAGTAGTTGTAGCATCTTTCATTACATCTACAAACAAGGTAGTAAATGTACAGTTTACAGTTAAAGCTAATGCTAATCCAGTTAGCTTAGAAAGCAAAGATGATTTTGCTATGATCGCTGTAGATGGAAGAGAATCTACTTTAAAAGCAAGTGATGTCAAAGTAACAAATCAATATGGTACAACTTATAAATTTGATAAGTTTAATACAGAAGAAAATGGATATAAATTGACATTAGAGAGCACAGAAGGTACTTCTGTTGTATTAAGTGGTAATGATGGTGCAGAAGCAACATTTAGAGCTAATGGAACAGAAGGTACAACAAAATTCACTTTAACTTTATACAAAGGAAGTGAAAAACTTTCAACAGAAGAATTCTCAGTTGTAACAAAGAAACTTAACGATGTAGTTACAAGTGCGAGCGATGTAACAATTACTGATATTCCAAAAATGTATGCTAAAAAAGATAGAGCATTAGAAGTAAAAGCTAAAGTAAATGGAATGGATGTTACATTAAAAGCAGGTGACGATTATACAGTAATTACTAATGATGTTACTAGTGTTGAAGGTGTTGTAACACCAGGTGCTATTAAAATTGCAAGTGGTAAAACTGAAGCAACTGGAAAATATACAGTCATTATTAAAAATGATGCTGGTACAGAAATCACAAAAGAAGTAACAGTAAGCAATGAAGCAAGAAAAGCTGCTACAGCTAAAGTAAAAGATAACGCTTCAGATGTAGCTGCAGGAGAAATTAAACTTTCTACAGTATTGGATCAATTAGAAGTAAAAGATCAATATGGCGAAGTATTAAAAACAGCAGAAATAACAGGTGCTCGTGTAGCATTTAGCGATTACCCAGAAGGTGTTACACCAAAGAACAATAATACAGAAAATGCTACAGTTACACTTACAAAAGAACAATCTGTAACAGCTAAAGTAACATTTGCCGGTGGTTATACATTTACAACAACTATCGTTGCGAAATAATTATTATGAATGTAAGGTTAGAATAATAAAGATATTTAATTAAAGTCTTAATTATTTTACTTTTTAAAAAGGAGCTATTCACTAAGTATTTAGTGGATAGCTCCTTTTTTGTATAAGATATAAGGTCATATCATAGTTGGAGAGATTTTGAAATCAAACTATGTATAGCTTTGGAGTCCCTTGTATTATAAATTTTCCAATGGAAGAAGTTGTAAGAGTTAGAAAATTAGTGTATGATAAAAAGAGATTTAGAGAAAAGGAGAAGAAGCAAATGACGAATGTAAAAAGAGAGTTACAAGAAACGTCTAAATCAAAAATTTTATTATATCCTCTTTTGGTAGTAATGGCAATTATTCCATTAATTGTTCATCAAAAGGCTTATCCAACTCATCTTGAGCAATATTCCTGGTACTCCTATGTAGAGACAGCATATGACTTTTTCTTATACTATAAAAGTGCTTGGCTAGTTATTATGGCAGCTTTGATGCTGGTTATTTTATGCTGGAAAATGGGGAAAGAGAAAGAATATAGAAAAATTCCTATGTTTATGATACCAGCAGGAATTTATGGCCTATTTATTATTATATCTATGATATTTTCAAAAGATAGAACTATTAGTTTACATGGTATTGTAGACCAGTTTGAACCAGGAACAATATTACTAGGTTATCTTATTTTTATGTATTATGCGTATTTAATAGTTAATACAGAAAATGATGTTAAGTTTTTAATGAAGGTATGGGTAATATCAATTGCAATACTTTGTATTTTAGGGTTATTACAAGTATTAGGACATGATTTTTTTGCAACAGATTTTGGAAAGAAATTGATTTCCACTGGTGAGACATGGAAAAATTTAGAGTTTAGTTTTGGCGAGAATCGAATTTATTTAACTTTATACAATCCAAATTATGTAGGTTTATATGCGACATTAGCCTTACCAGTTTTAGGAACACTACTATTGTTTACAAAAAATATTAAGTGGAAAGTTATCTATGGAATTTTAATGGTAGGAATGGTGATTTGTATTGTTGGTTCCCAATCAAAAACAGCTTTTGGCTCATTAGCAGTTGTTTTTATTTTTGCAGTTATATTTTTTAGAAAATTGATTAAACAATATTGGAAGTTTTTAGTTCCTATTGTTATTGTTATCGGAATTGTATTTTTTGTTTTCGACGCAAGTATTGGACATGAATATACAAACAGTATTAAATCTGCTATTAACACTTTTACTAGTAAAGATACAAGTAGCTCTATTATTACAAGAGTTGATACATTAGATGATGAAATCATAATTAATTATATGGAA
>ERZ1106969.2348-NODE-2348-length-9996-cov-4.945177_pt1 | contig 9996 bp, 13 predicted proteins | sample MGYA00403685_ERZ1106969 | MGnify/ENA primary metagenome ERZ1106969 (study PRJEB35170, sample SAMEA104062416) | human gut metagenome | biome: human gut; feature: human-associated habitat; material: faeces | place: Denmark | collected 2012-05-18 ... | reverse complement strand
TGCCAGCAAAGGATTAACTTTAGGGTTAATAAGATTACCACATTCATTAGCTAAAAGAGGAATGTTCCCAAATTCAGAAAAAATAGCAAAAGTAAATGAAAAGGTATTAATGCCTGTAAATTCAGCTATTGTTTTAACAACCCCATCCCCATGAGCTACCCAGCTTCTTTTATCCCACTGCTTACCTCTAAGGCCTCCATTATTAACTCCTTGTAGTCCATTTCCTTGATTTGTATAATATTGCTTTTCAGCGTATTGAGCATTGTAAATAATTCTGCTAGTTTCAATTTTTACATCTACATCTTTAAGGTAGCCTGTCTTGAATGGAACATAGTTATTAAATATCTTAGCGCATTCATTTGTAAATTTTACTTGTGCCGCACCATTTTTATTGAGATATCTCTTAAGTAAAATTTGCTGAGTAGGATTCATTTTAATTTTTATCACATCACTCATTATTTACACTCAACCTCCCAATGGCCACTCCACTCTTTAGTTCCAAGTATTACTACAACATCATCATATTCTTCATGTAGATCAGCTATACTATTAGGTTTTCTTCCAGTAATCTCAAAATCTATTTGACCTTTAACAATATAATCATTTAAACCCAAAGTAAAATAGTTGCTCATCTCTTCTGGAGGCAATTTATTAAATCTCTTTGGACTTATATATTGCTTACCTTCAACAGAATTTACATCTACAAAAATAAGAATGCTATCATCACGATTTAAACCTTTATCCGTAACAGTAGCATTCCTCTTTCCTTGCCAATTCACACTTTCTATGACTGTTCTCTGATATCTGTCAATATCATTTTCAATATCATAGTATTTATTGTAAATTGTTATATCTGTATTTTTAAATAATACTCCCATAAGCATCACCACATTTTTACATATGGAACTGGAAGTAGTAGCTTAATATCATCTGTTATTACCCAAGCTTCTGCATCTGTCTTAAATGAAAGTGTTTGTTCGCCTTCAGTAATACTTTTTATTCCTGCTACAATTTTCACATCGTCAAGTTTTTTAGAATTATTTATCAATCTTTTTATTGCCGGTCCAAAATTATCTTTAATATACTGATCACTAAAGTCTTTATTAAGATAATTCCTAATAGCAACTATAGACATTTGTTCTAATTCTTCATCTGTAAAAGTTAAAGCCATAAAAAACCTCCTAAAAAAAGAATGAGAGTTAATTTCTCATTCCTTATGATTGATTCATATATCCTTTTGCTTTTAAATCTGCAATTAAATTATTAAATGCAGTTGCTATCTGCTGCGCGGTTGCAGATTCAACAGTTAATGCATCTATTTTATTTAATTTATTAATTATTGCGTCTGCACCTTTGGGACCTGCTGGACCTTGGGCACCTGCATCACCCTTTTCGCCTTTTGCACCTGCTGGTCCTGTCGCTCCGGTATCTCCTTTTTCACCCTTATCTCCTTTCGGACCAGGAGTTAATTCGATATTAGCAATACCATCTTCGATATGGTCCATTTTTTCTTTGGTTATAATATCGTCATTATTCCATGTTTGTTTTTGATATGACATTCTATTCACCTCGTCCTATTCTTGCTTTACCTATCTTAGCTTTTCCAATTCTAGCTATGCCCTCATTTGTTGAGGGATTGCTAGGGTAATGTAATAGTCGCAATTCCTAATTCTTCTCCATGTGGTAATGTAGGTAATGCAGTGGCTGCTGCTTTAGTAAACTCACCTACTGGATCAATAGAAGTGTAAGTTCCAACAAATATTTTATTGTCTAACATTGATGTTTCTTCCATTTTACCATCGCCAATAAGTTTTACTTCTTCTCCAGTAAGTCCATAAATTGTTTCTCCTAATGTTTCATCACCAAACATAGCAATGCAGTTTTCAGGGAAATATCTAACAGTAGTAAATCCCTTTGCTCCTTCTTTCTTGTATTTACCCTCATAAATTACTATTTGTGGCAATTCTAATTGAACTAAAAGTTCATTTAATGCAGCTAAAGTAACAATTTTATCTGAGTTAACTCCATAAACTGCTTTTCTTACGCTATCACAACTACAAATAATTTTAACAAGTTTTCTTGATGTTAATGCTCTTGTTGGTCTATAACCGCTTTCAGCTTCAACTGCATCTGCTAATGTACTTAAATCATCTAATGGAGTATCAGTCGCTGGTGTTTTCCATGTGAATGTTTTTTTATTTCCGCTAGGAACTTTATAATCCATAGTTACTTTTACACCATTTTCATTTATAACAATCTTACCAGTAGATAGCAATTCCATTCTCATTGCTTCAACTCTAACTTTAACTGAATCTGTCATTTTTTCAGCATCATTATAAAGCTGAGATAGAACAAAGTCTAATTCTGCATTAGTTCTAGGATTATTGATTTTTATAATCTCTTTTTCAACAATCTTAATTTTTCTTTTAATAAGTGCTAAACTTGCAACACCTTTTTCAATTGCTTCTCTACTAGCAATTTGAGTTTCAGTGTCAAATGCATGTACTTCAGCAGTAACAGGAAGTCCTCCTGTTCCTAAGATCATGTCAAATTCAATGTCTTGAATCTTTCTTTCTGGGAATAAACTTTCTCCTAACATTGGAGTAACTTGTCTTTCTTTAAAATAATTAATTAATTCTTCTGTATTAAAAACTTCTTCTAATCTTGGCATATATTATTCACCTTCCTATCTAAATTTTATATTTGGCACTTTTGCTTTAGCAGCAGTTTTAGCGTCTGATTCAAACCCATCGAAAATTCTATCTTCTCTTAAATATCCTTCAACGATAATTGAAGCTGGAGCATCTCCATATGTAACATCTACAGTCTTATATAAAATTCCTATTGGATTTCCTGTAAAAGTACTTCCACTTGGAGTTACAACTGCACCTGTTTCATCTATAAATGAACCAGCTTTCACATACTTTTTACCATTTTCATCAGCTTGTTTAACATTTGAAGCTAATACTGTTCCACTAAAGGCAACTAAATTCTTTTCAGTAACTAAAATTTCTAAATCACTTTCATAAGTTTTCTTTCCAAAATACATATTCTATTCCTCCTTATTTTGTAGCCCAAGGATCACTTGGAGCTGATTTACTTGCATTAGCTTTAGCTGCTAAAGTTGCACCTATGCTTGTTTTATCTCCTTCTCCACCTATACCAGGTATATAAGAATTAGATTTCATTTTCTGTTCAACAACAGATTCTATCCCTTTAGACCAATCTTCTGCTAAATCATCTAAATTAGCTTTAGTGCTATCTAAATCTTCACCTAAAAACTTATCAATAGCTTTTAATTTAATTCCTTTTTCATTTGCATATTTAACAGCTTCAGTTAATAAATCTTTTCTGGCCAATTTTGCTTCAAGTTCTTCTCTTGCTTTTCTTTCTTTTGCTAATTCCAATTGAACTGGATCTTTAATCAATTCAGGATATTTTTCTTTCATTACATCGGAAAATTCATTTTCCCAAGTGCCCTTTTCTTTCATCGTTTTAAGTGCCTTTGCATGGTAAGTATCTCTTTCGCTATCCATAAATTGTTGGAAAGCTTTATCTGACTTAATCTTCCCTTTAAATACATCTAAAGTAGGCTCTTCACCTTTAAAAGCTTCCTCAATATCTGTACCTGCCAATAGAGAGTTAATATCTTCATCATCTTTAGCATTTTCAATTTTCTTTAATAAATCTTTTTTTAACATATTTCCTCCTATCCCCTAGACCGTTTAAAACGCCCTAGAACACGTTTTATTTTAAAAAGTGTAATTTATCGACTTGCACACTAAATACGCCCACAAGCTAAAATTTTGCATAAAAAATAAGCCTGTTTAACGACTATTGCTTAAAGTCAGTTATTAAATAAAAATCCTCTAATCTGTTCTGAAGACATATCCTTACAATTTCTAATCTCAATATCTGCATCTAATTCAATAATAACTTTACCATTTTCATTATATTTTTTTTCAATTTTATAATTTGTACATGTTTTTAGTTCTTTTCCATTTATTGAAATAAATGATTTTTCTTTTACATCTTTTCCTTGTGACACTGTTACTATCTTAACTTTATCCATCCTTTAATTCTTCCTTAAGCTATTTCTTCTTTCTACTCTTCTATAGTCCAAAAACAAGCACACCGAATATGTCTATTTACTTCTGGAGCTTGGTCTATTGGATATACTTTATCATGATACTGCATACATTCTTCACAGGTTCTGCATAATCTAGCATTATATCGAACCTTCTTAACACCAAGTTCTTTAAATCTTATATTTACAACTTCTTTATGTGCTTTAGCAATTTGATCTACAACTAATCTTTCTACATTTGAAGCATTAGTATTATATTTTTTTATTATCTGACTTTTTATTTGATTTACATTAACCTTCCCATAGATAAAATCTTTCATTTCTTTTTGTACATCTTCAGCTATCTCTTTACTGTTTCCCCATATTCTATCACTAAAAGTCATACCTTCAATTTTTTTATTTATTATTTTACTAAGTTGCTCTTTTGAAAGAGTTTTATTTCTATAATAATCATACTTTTTTTGAGTATTATCATTATTATTTACATAATAACTATATTTTTTTTGAGTAGTATCTTTTAAGATGGATTTTACAATATTATTTGTATGATTTATCTCACCATTGAATTTTTCTTTAATGATATTCTTTATTTTGCCATATTCAATATTTCTATATTTTCTACTAAGATTCATGAAACCATCAGCTATTTCATAATTAAGCATTATCATAGCTATTTCCTTTAGCAGATCATCTCTGTTCTCTAATTGCTTTTTATATACTTCCTTAATTTGTTCCTCAGCTTCTTCATAAAGTCCTTCTGTAAATTCTTCTTCATTAAGATTATTCTTCTTCATTATTACCAACTATCTTATCAAGATTTACCATTTCCGTTTCAGATTTTTGCTCTTTCTGAACTTTCTGACCTTCATATGGAACATTATTTATAAAGCTGAATAATCCTCTTCCAGTATCTTTAGAAATTAATCCTTCTGGAAGTTGAGAAAGCATTTGAGCAGTACTTAAATCATCACTTGGAATATTAGGCGTATAAATAGCTTTAACATCTTTATAATCATATTTTTTATTTTTCTTTAAGTCCAAATATAAAAATAAAAATCTAATTCTATTTTTAACTATATTTTTATGTGCCTTTGTCTGTAGACTGCATTTATTTTCTAATGCAATCAATCTAGATCTTAAAGCAACTCCAGATAAATTAGATTGTAATTTCTCATTATGGTTTATATGACAAGCTAATTGATACATTGTATCTTCATACCTATCCAAAGTATTTTGAATAAAGGTATCATTAATATTTTTTATTAACCAAGCTGCATCACCACCACTATCCGGAAATTGTATCACTCCTAATTTCTTCATTTCTGGTATTTTTTCTTCATCAACTTGTGCATTTTTAAACAACAAATAAGCATTTCTAAAATCGGATATTTCATTACCGATATCAGATAGATTAGTTTCAAATGCATCCTGCAAGCCTTTCATGTCCCTATATAAACTATCATCATAACCTTCTTCAGTTAATTTACCAATAGTTACTGGAACTTCTCCAAATATATTGGGAGTAGGGTCAGCAATTTCATTAAATTTACCATCATAATGATAAATATAATCAGCCGTATAAACATCAATATAAGTTACAGTTGTTTCAAAGTCATTTTTAAATGCATGGATAAAAAATAAAACCTTACCTGAAGCCTTATCATAATAAGCATAACCTTCGGTAGGTTTTATAATTTTACTGCAAAAATCTGCATTATCATCAATATAATAAAGTTCATACACTTGAGTAAATATTAATAAATATTTCATAACATCAGTATCATGTAATTCATCCCAATACGCTGTATAGTATTCAATATCTCCAACTATATTCTCATTTTCTGTTCTGGATTCATATGTTATATCATTACCTAACGTATAAGCAACCTCTTCCTTGATAAATTTCTTAATATAGTTAGAGTTTATCTTGAGATTAGATCTTTCTGTAATAAATAAATATTTTTTTATAGCATCTGTATTTCCTTTATAGTATTCATACATTTTTTCATATACATTTTTAAATACATGATAACTGCCATATGCCTTTTTAACTAATTTCAAGTGTTCTGGATTATTAAGGTCCAGTCCTATTTCTTTTTTAAATAATTTCTTTATTAAATCTGTTATTTTCAAACTGTTTTACCTCCTATAAACCAAAACTTCGCCTATCTAATATTTTTATTTTGCTTACTGTTTTTATCTGATCAACCTTAATCCAAAATTCAGCCGCAGTATCTGGAGCATCATCATGAACACTATATTTTTGACCAGCAAAATTCATAATCTGATTAATAAATTCTTCATCTTCAGAACAAAAAATAAATTCCCCACGATTAATGTAAGGAATTATAGTTGATATTTTATCATCTTTATTTTTTCTTTGAGCTTCATTGATAATTGTTATATTTCTATATTTCAAAATTGGATGCTCTTTTATTTTCTTTTCAAGTTGGTTTGCATCAGCACCATTAAAGGTATTTTTTTCAATACTCACATGTGTTACATCTGGATATTCAAGTAGTAAATCAATCATATGATCTATATACTTATCAAATTCCTGTCTCGCATTTATCTTTGCAAGTTCACCTTTACGAGCATATTTATGACCATTAGTAGCTGTGGAGCCTATCATATAAGAACTATAGTCATTTTTCTTTCCACCGGATGCAGCTGGATCCACAATAAGCATTGTTTTGATAAAATCATGAGTTTCGATAGTTTTTCTATCTTCTGTATGCATTGACTTAAACCACTTTTCACCAATAGCATCTACATCTCCTTGAACTTCTTGTTTAAATGAGTTAGGATTTTCATAATAATCTAGTGCTAAATCTAAGCAATCCCAAAACTCTGGCCATAGCTTACCAAACTGCATATCTTTTTCATGTTTATAATAAAATTCTTTAGCATCTTCCAAATGGTCCGGATTACTAAAACAGTTTAATATATTTTTAAATTTTAGCCATAATCCATTATTAAAATATTCATCAACATTATCAATGTCAACTCCCCTATATTTTTTAAATTTCCAAGTAGAGCTCTTAAGTAATCTACTATAAAAGCATTCTTTATGCTGCTGAGTTCCCCAAGCCATTAAAACAGTGCCTTTTCTAATAATCTTACCATTACGCTTAACTGGCCTTTGTTTAGCAAACTTAACATCATCAGAATATCTTTTCCACTTCTTTTCTCTAGCTTCTTCAGTTCTTACATCATCTTCTGATTGGTAATCATCCAAAATTATTAAATCTGGTCTAACATTCTTATATTTTCTACCTCTCATTGGAGATGTGGAAGAAATAGCTTCAACAAAAGTTCTATTAGTAAATTCAAGCTGAGTTGCATTACACTTATAATCTTTATTACCATCATCTAGTAATCTACCAAAAGCATCTTCCATATACTGATTTTCTATTACATTATCTTTTATATCTTTGATAAACTTTTCAGCAGTAGATCCTATATCAGAACAAATAAGTACATAAGTTTTATGTTTATATGCCATTGACCATATTGAAGGTCCTAAAGTACCAAAAGCACTCTTTCCAGTACCTCTAGATAATACACGTCCTAATTGTTCTGGACCATTACCAATAATAGATTCCTGAATATCATGCCATAATTCTTCATGTACATCAGCTAGTGGAGCTGCTGCATTATCTTCCTTAGGTAAATAAATATCTTGTAAAAAATACAAGCAAAAAAACTCCAAGTCTATTGCTCCAAGTTGCCATGCTAATCCATGGAACCCAAACAAATTCTTAGAGTTTTCTAACATTCTGCTATCAGTTAATTCTTCAGCTTTTTTGTCATCTATACCAATATCAGTATAAGATTTTTTAAGAAAGTGATAAAGCAGCCATTTATTACGTGATTCATCACTTTCAAAGTCATATGGAATTTTCAAGCTTTATCACCTTTCCTTCTAAAAATAAGATTCAATATTGTTTTCTTTTAGAATTTGATTTATTCTTTCAAATGAAAAATCTCTTATATTATTTTCATTCTTTAATTCATCAATCATTTGAGTAATTGTTCTTCCTTTTTTATCATTCTTTATGATTTTATTTATATCAATCACTCTAGAAGCAAATGGAGGTCTATAATAAAAATTTTCTAACCCCTCTTTTATATTTAGCAATTTCCCATAAGGAACAATATCCCAACAACATATCAACCATCTAATAGCATTATACAATTCTTTAGCAAGTGGATCCCATTTCTTTTTTGATATATTATTGGTTCCATTTCCTCCTTCACCACCTCCACCAGGCAATTCATTTCTTAGTGGATTAAATAATTGTGGTTTATCAATATTAGCAAGCTTTATTAAATGTTCACCTGCACCACTTCCACAAGTTATTGTTTTTATAACACTTCTATCAGTTTTTAAAATACATTCAAATTGATAATATTTATCTTTTATAATTTTATGCGCATCACTTTTTTTAGTTTGCCCATTTAATAATTTAGCATATATTATTAATTTAATATCATAATCATTTACTATTTGTTCCCTTTTTTCTTCCCCCATACAATCTATATGCTCCAATTCTTTCATACAACAATCCCCCTCTTCCATAAAATACAATATTCTACAGAAAGAGTTTATTTCCTCTTTTCACTATTATTAAAACACTGCTGCCACCCTTTGTAGGGATAATAGTAAAAATATATTAGCTCACAAGTTTTTATGCTGGAGCACCCTTCACAATTTTCAGAAGATTTAGCACAAACAACTTTATTCTTATTAAATTTTACATTCAATTTAACTTTTCTTCTTTTGTTACTCATGATAAATCTCCTTTTTATATTAAGAGGGATTATTAGGTATATAAAAAATGCTCTATATCTGATATAATATAAAGCATCCTTTGACTTTTTAAAAATACCACAAAAATTGTGTAACTGGTCAACGTCATTTCCACTCGTTGGAAGTTTAGAAGGTCCCCCCTCCTAATAATCTATTAATATTATTTCCCAACTCACTAATCCAAGTAATCTGCAATTTCTTCGTTAAATCAAGGTTTCCCGAAATTTATTTCCACATATCAATACGTATAAATCCCACAGTTGAGCCATTCTTATTTTTCTGCATATTATACATACGAAATAACATGAATAATATGTATTATTTAATGCATAAATATCATTTTATACATATTTAATTACATATTTATAAATAATTATTTCCCTACTTTATTACCTGTAGATTCTTAATATCATCAAGCTCTTGCTTTAATGTATTCGCATCCTTATTATCATCAATATTATTACCTCCAGTAGAGCTATCACCATTGTTAGCTGTAGCTTTACCTAAGGCCATTTCTATAATGAACTTATTGGCCTGAAACCTTACTCTTTGATCAGTCTTCTGATTTGCCATAGAGTACATATTATCAATACAAGTCGTAACATTAGACACAATCTTATCTTGAGCTGACTTTTTTAGTTGCCCTCTTCGCCTTTCAAGTTCAGCCATAACTAATGGTTCTTTTTTCCATGCATAAATAGTAGGTCTTGATACCTTACATGCATCTGCAATATCTTTAATATTAAAGCCACTTAAGAGCATATCAATCATTTTATCTTTTTCATTAGTTATTATATGAGATTCTACTGCCATGGTATCACCTTCTTTCTTTACACTATATTTTACACTTATACTCGTTCTCACAATGTTTTAATTATTTACTCGATAGATTTATCATTTAAAAATATCTACTCTCTAATACGATTATAAACGTAATTTAAAAGCACCTACTAAATTAATAATAGATGCTTAATTATTAAGAGGGCATTTTCTCTTTAGTTCCAATAGGAAGAATTAACTGCCATGTCTTAATTAATTCTTTCTACAATACTATAATATCAGCTTTAAACCCTCATAAAATGTAATGTTTATATAC
>ERZ1106969.2342-NODE-2342-length-10018-cov-9.456288_pt1 | contig 10018 bp, 6 predicted proteins | sample MGYA00403685_ERZ1106969 | MGnify/ENA primary metagenome ERZ1106969 (study PRJEB35170, sample SAMEA104062416) | human gut metagenome | biome: human gut; feature: human-associated habitat; material: faeces | place: Denmark | collected 2012-05-18 ... | reverse complement strand
GCCTAGACAGATGATTACCCAATGACATAACCCGGCTTATCGGTCTGATTGCGTACAAAAAAACAGAACGGATTTCTTCCGTTCTGTTTTTTTGATATTTGTTTTATTATTTATTGCGTTTACCTGTGTATTTCTCTTCGCAGTATTTACATCTGTAAACTTCTTTCTCTTTATCTGCAAGAACAAAGATCTGGTCGAGTCCCTGTTCAATGGAAGTGATGCAGCGTGGATTCTTGCATTTGATCACGTTGACAACCTGATTCGGAAGTTTCAGTTCTTTTTTGGCAACGATCTTCTCGTCCTTGATTACGTTTACAGTAATGTTATGATCGATAAAGCCGAGAATGTCAAGATCGAGATTCTCAACCGGGCATTCAACCTTGATGATATCTTTCTTACCCATTTTGTTGCTGCGCGCGTTCTTGATGATGGCAACGGTGCAGTCAAGTTTATCAAGCTTCAGATCATGATAGATAGTCATGGCCTTGCCTGCTTTGATATGGTCTAATACATAACCTTCGCGAAGTGCTCCAACATTTAACATGGTAATTTTACCTCCAGTAATGTGAGAATCAGGGCCATACGTACATATACACCGTACTGTACCTGTTTGAAATAAGCTGCTCTCGGGTCTGCATCCACCTCTGTTGAGATTTCATTTACACGTGGAAGCGGATGAAGAACGTACATGTCTTTTTTTGCAAGTTCCATTTTCTGTTTGTCCAGAATGTAGAAATCCTTCATGCGGACATAGTCTTCTTCGTTGAAGAAACGTTCTTTCTGTACACGTGTCATGTAGAGGATATCAAGATCCGGTAAGGCATCTTCCAGTCTCTCTACTTCCTGAAATTCGATATTGTTCTTTTTCAGAACATCCTCGCGGATATAGCTTGGGATGCGAAGCTCTTCCGGTGAGATCAGAATGAATTTTACATTTGTGTAACGTACAAGTGCTTCGATCAGGGAGTGAACTGTACGTCCGAATTTCAGGTCGCCGCACAGACCAATGGTCAGATTGTCCAGACGTCCTTTCAGGGAACGGATGGTAAGTAAGTCGGTTAATGTCTGGGTAGGATGTTGATGACCACCGTCGCCGGCGTTGATAACAGGAATAGAAGAAGCCATAGAAGCTACTAACGGAGCACCTTCTTTCGGGTGGCGCATAGCACAGATGTCAGCGTAACAGGATACAACGCGGATTGTATCGGCAACACTTTCACCCTTTGAAGCGGAACTGGAATCAGCTGATGAAAAACCAAGAACTTTACCGCCAAGGTTCATCATAGCAGCTTCAAAGCTGAGACGGGTACGGGTGCTTGGCTCATAGAATAAAGTTGCAAGTCTCTTGTCGTCACAGACATGTGCGTATTTATCAGGGTGTTTCTCAATATCGCTGGCCAGGTCAAGAAGAGTATTTAACTCATCAACAGACAGATCCAGCGGACTCATTAAGTGTCTCATTTCATACCTCCATATTTTACTGGTTCAGGAATTTTTATTTAATCCTTCATAACATCATATAATAATCAGGTGCTTTTTTCAAGAGAGTTTTCCAAGTATTTTCTCAAAAAAAAGTCCGGCTCCGAACCAAAGGGGAGCGTAGTCCGGTCTTATCAGTCCCCGGTAATTCAGGGGAGTGTTGCTGTAGTCCCAGGGACACATATGAAAACAGCGCAAAAGAGCACCGCTGATAAATTCCACGAAGAAAAATCCGACAGTATAAATGCAGCCGCGGACAAAAAGCGGGACAGCAGAAAGTTTACCGGAGAGCGGGCGGATGATGGCACCGCATCCGTAAATGGGAAACATTAAAAGGGAAGTTTTTCCTGTCATGGTAAGTTCTCCTGAAAGGATGGAATGCAGTCCGGTCCAGAGGATTTCCATGCACCAGCCCGTCAGACCGCAGAGAATGAAAGCTTTTTTCATAGGTAACGCTCCTGTATAAATTTCTATGATTCTAGTATTGCCTGCCTTGAAAAAAACATACACGTAGGATATAATGAGAACACGTTATTACACTATAGCAATGAGGTGCCTTATGCGCAAAAGGAACGTGTGGAGGGGATCTCATGGAAATAAGAGGAGTTTATTATGAATTATCAGGAAAGCCGGGAGTACATAGACAAAATCACCCGGGAAATTCCCAGTGTCCTGGGACTGGAGCATATGCGTGAGCTGATGAAACGTCTTGGAAATCCACAGGATGATCTGAAATATGTGCATGTAGCCGGTACCAATGGCAAGGGTTCTGTCATTGCTTTTTTGTATTCTGCTTTATCAGGTGCGAGATATCGCATTGGAAGATATGTTTCACCTACCCTGTATTCTTACAGAGGCAGGATGGAAGTTTCGGGAAGCAGGATCAGCAGAGAGGACTTTGCTGCTTATATTACACAGGTGTCTGATGTTATTGCTGCTATGACAAAGGATGGTTATCCCCATCCCACTGCATTTGAAATAGAGACTGCGGTGGCATTTCTGTTTTTTAAAAAAGAGAATTGTGATCTCGTTTTGCTGGAAGTGGGAATGGGCGGAAATCTGGACGCCACAAATATTATTAAGAATACGCTGCTGGCAGTGCTGGTATCGATCAGTATGGATCATATGTCTTTTCTTGGAAATACTCTGGCACAGATTGCAGAGAAGAAAGCCGGGATCATCAAAGACGGCTGCAGAGTGGTGACTGCCAGACAGAAGCCGGAAGCAATGCACGTGATCGAGAGGATCAGCAGAGAACATGGTGCAAAATGTACCATAGCAGATGCTTCTGAGGCAGAGGTGCTAAAGGAAAGCTGCCTTGGACAGACAATCCGGTACAGGGGTGAAGAGTATGAGATTCCGCTGGCAGGTGTTTATCAGAAGGAAAATGCAGTAGTTGCGCTGAATGCTTTAAAAGTATTGGATGAGCTGGGCTTTCCCACTGCTGCGGAGCAGAAAAAAGAAGGGCTTCGCACAGTAAACTGGAACGGACGGTTTACAGTTATCTGTAAAAAACCGCTGTTTGTGGTAGACGGGGCTCATAATCCTGCTGCTGCGGATATGATGGCAGCTTCAATAGAGCATTATTTTAAGGGAAAACGGATCATCTATATTATGGGAGTGTTTGCAGATAAGGATTACAGAAGTGTGATTCAGAAAACTGCGCACTTTGCAGACCGGATACTTACGATCCAGACTCCGGATAATATAAGGGCGCTGCCTGCCGGAGAGCTGGCGAAGACTGTCAGTGAATACAATCCCAATGTACAGGCAATGGATACGATTAAAGATGCAGTGGAGGAGGCTTTTTCACTTGCCGGGGAACAGGATGTGATCATTGCTTTTGGTTCTCTTTCCTTTATCGGAGAGATGACTGATATTGTAGAGAATTTGTGAAAGTAAAAAGGTACAACATAAATGATAGATTTACAGGAATGCAGAAATGAAATAGATAAGATCGACAGCGATATCATACGTCTTTTTGAACAGAGAATGAAGGTGTGTGAGGATGTTGCAGAATATAAGATACGAACAGGAAAGAAGGTTCTGGATCCGGAAAGGGAGAGACAGAAGCTGGAGGTCCTGAGAGGTAAGGCGCATGGAGAATTTAATCAGCTTGGTGCGCAGGAGCTTTTTCAGCAGATCATGGCGATCAGCCGTAAGAGACAGTATCAGCTTCTCACAGAGCATGGAATCGAGGACGATGAGAAACTGGAAATGGTAGATGCACTTCCGCTGAAAGATGTAAGAGTTGTCTTTCAGGGTGTGGAAGGTGCATACAGCTATGCTGCAATGAGGGAATATTTCCAGGACGATATTGAGAGTTTTCATGTAAAAACCTGGCGCGATGCAATGGAAGCAGTTGTGGAGGGAAGAGCAGACTATGCGGTACTTCCCATTGAGAATACAACTGCCGGTATTGTGGCTGATATTTATGATCTTCTTACAGAGTATGAGCTGAGTATTGTAGGAGAACAGATCATCCGTCCGGAGCATGTACTTCTGGGACTGCCGGATGCTGAACTGGAGGATATCAGACAGGTATGTTCTCATCCTCAGGCGCTTTCCCAGTGTGGAAAATATCTGGAATCTCATCCGGACTGGAAGAAGAAAGAGATGGAAAATACTGCCGGTTCTGCCAAGAAGATAAAAGAAGACAATGACAAGACGCAGGCAGCTATTGCCAGCAGACAGGCAGGAGAGCTTTACGGACTGAAGATCCTGGCTGAGAATATCTGCTATAACGGACAGAATGCCACACGTTTTGTAATCGTGAGTAAGAAACCAATCTATGTGAAGGATGCACATAAGATCAGTATTTTCTTTGAACTGCATCATGAGAGCGGAACTCTTTACAATATGCTGTCTCACATTATTTATAATGGACTGAATATGACGAAGATAGAATCCCGCCCGATCACAGGGAAGAACTGGCAGTACCGTTTTTTTGTTGACTTCGAGGGGAATTTAAAGGACAGTGCAGTGAAGAATGCCCTGAGAGGGATTGAGGCAGAAGCTGACAGAATGAGAATTTTGGGAAATTATTAAAAATCATTTCCATAATGCCAGAGCGTGTTTGAAAAATCATTTCCACAATCTGCACGTCCCACTTTGCGGCATATTTTGCGTAAAGCATTTTTCAAACACACTCTGGTACATCGTTTTCGAAATAATTATACCACTCACAGCAGAACAATAAGATAAAACAACAAGGTAAGAAGGAAGTAATAAAAAATGGCTAGATTAAATGAATGCATCTTATACCGTAACTTTGAACATGGAGAAATCCTTGATAAAATGGCAGAACTGATGAATGCCTGGGAAAAGAAAGCACCTGATCTGAAAGAAAAGGAAGGGCTGTTTTTTGAGTGTGCCAACGGACTGGTGGAAACTGCCGGCGCTTATGGCTTTTCCGGAAATTTATGGCACTGTTATCTGACATTTCTTCTGGTAAATAATGAAAATGCATTCAGTACAGCCTGTGAGATCAGAGGGGCTGTCAACGGAAGTATTAATGAACTGGCATTGAATGATTTCGGTGTGTTTAAAGAACTGTATGATTTTGACCTGACTGTACTGGATGAGGCATTTGGAATTTCCTGCTGTAAGGTTCTCGGTGATTATACCAACACCGGAAGTAACAGCAAGATGTTTAATTCCCGTATCAGAGACCGTATCTGTGATCTGAGCAAAACGCTGGCAGCAGCGGAGTCCACAGAGGAATTCATGAAGGATATGGTACAGTTTTATAAGGATTTTGGTGTGGGTAAGCTGGGATTACATAAGGCTTTTCGTGTAGGACATGATGAGAATGACAATGTGGAGATCCAGCCTATCACAAGGATCGCTCATGTGAAATTGGAGGACCTGGTCGGATATGAAATCCCGAAGCAGAAACTGATCGAGAATACAGAAGCTTTCGTAAGAGGCAGAAAGGCAAACAACTGTCTGCTTTTTGGTGATGCGGGTACAGGTAAATCCTCAAGTATCAAGGGAATCCTGAACCGTTATTATGATGAGGGACTTCGTATTATCGAGGTGTATAAGCATCAGTTTCAGGATCTGAATGATGTGATCGCCCAGATCAAGAACAGAAACTATAAATTCATTATCTATATGGATGATCTGTCATTCGAGGAATTTGAAATCGAATATAAATATCTGAAGGCAGTGATCGAGGGTGGTCTGGAGAAGAAGCCGGACAATATACTGATCTATGCAACAAGTAACAGAAGACATCTGGTAAGAGAGAAATCCAGTGACAAGCTGGAGATCATGGATGATGACGATCTGCATTCCTCCGATACAGTGCAGGAGAAGCTTTCACTGGTTTATCGTTTTGGTGTCCGTATTTATTATGGTGCACCGAGCAAAAAAGAATTCCAGACAATTGTGAAAGCTCTCGCAGAGAGAAACGGAATTACCATGCCGGAGGACGAACTGCTTCTGGAAGCAAATAAGTGGGAGCTTTCCCATGGAGGACTTACAGGACGAACTGCACAGCAGTTTATCGACCATCTGCTGGGTGTGGAGAAGGAATAAAAAAGCAAATAGATGAATGGTAAAGGGGGAACGCATATGGCAGTCATGACATTTGCAGCCATTGATATCGGATCTTATGAAGTCAGCATGAAGATCTTTGAGATGTCAAAAAGAATTGGTTTTCGTGAACTGAATGATGTCAGATACAGTCTGGAAATCGGAAAGGGTGTCTATTCTGACGGAAAGATCGATTCAGAAATGCTGAATGTTTTATGTGAGGTGCTGAACGACTTTAAGAGGCTGATGCAGGACTTTGGGGTGGAAGAGTATCGTGCCTGCGGCACCAGTGCATTCAGAGAACTTGTGAATCCGCTGCTGATCATTGAACAGATCTATCAGCGTACAGGAATGAAAATTGAAATATTAAGCAGTGCAGAACAGCATTTCCTTGGGTACAAATCAATTGCTGCCATTGAAAAGGGATTCAAAAAGATGATCCAGAAAGGCACCGCAATCCTGGATGTGGGCGGCGGAAGCCTTCAGGTTTCCCTCTTTGACAAGGATGCTCTGGTCACTACCCAGGGACTTAAAATGGGAAGTTTAAGAATCCGCCAGCGTCTGCAGGAACTGGAGAAAACAACCATTCATTATGACAAGCTGGTTGAGGAATTTATCCGAAATGACCTGATGAGCTTTCAGCGTCTGTATCTGAAGGATAAGGATATCAGGAATGTGATCCTGATGGGAGATTTTATTACAGATATGATCTTCCAGGAGGAAATGGAAGACAGGATCATTACAAGGGAAGAATTTATGAAACGCTATGAGGATACAGTTGGAAAATCTGTTGACCTGCTGGCACAGGAGATGGAGATTGATCCGGAATATGCATCCCTTGTTGTGCCGACCATGGTAGTGTGCAGAAATTTTATTGATATTTTCAATGCAGAGTCTCTCTGGGCACCAGGTGTTTCCCTGCTGGATGGAATTGCCTATGATTTTGCAGAGAAGAAAAAATTTCTCAAAAGTGTCCACAATTTTGAGAATGACATTCTGGTTACATCAAAGAACATTGCGAAACGCTATTCCAGCAGTAAGAGCCATATCCAGGGAACTATGAATCTTTGCCTGAATATCTTTGACAGTATGAAGAAGGTTCATGGTATGGGAACAAGAGAGCGTCTGTTACTGCAGATCGCAGCACTGCTTCATGACTGTGGCAAATATATCAGCATGGAAAAGGTTTCCGAGTGTTCATATCAGATCATTATGTCTACAGATATCATTGGGCTGTCCTCTATGGAGCGCCAGATGATCGCATGTGCGGTTAGATTCAATAATTCTGCGTTTGTTTATTACGATGAACTTTACAGTATGGGAATCGCTATAGACAGAGAGAGCTATATCAAGGTGGTAAAGATGACTGCAATCCTTCGTCTGGCGAATGCCATGGACAGAAGTCATTATCAGAAAGTAAAAGGAATCAAAGCAGTGCTCAAAGACAGAGAACTGCAGATGATCGTGGATTCTGCACAGGACATTTCCCTGGAACTGGGACTGCTGAAAGATAAAGAGGCATTTTTTGAAGAAGTATTTGGCATTCGTCTGGTTCTCAGACGCAAGGGCAGAGCGTAAAGGAGGATGAACTTATGGACTTTGAAAAATTTGAAAAGAAAGAATATTTCGTGAATCGCGAGCTGAGCTGGCTCAAATTTGATGAGCGTGTTCTGAGTGAAGCAAGAGATAAAAATCTTCCTTTGTTTGACAGACTGAAGTTCTTAAGCATTACCGCATCCAATCTGGATGAATTCTTTATGGTGCGTGTGGCGTCTCTTAAGGATCAGGTACATGCAGGATATCATAAAACAGACATTGCAGGAATGACAGCTAAAGAACAGTTGAAAGAAATCAGTGTCCGTACCCATGAACTGGTTCATGTACAGTATAATACACTGAACCGTTCTCTGATCCCTGCGCTTGAGAAAGCCGGAATGCACCTGGTGGCAGCCCATGAGAATCTTACAGAAGCACAGAGTGTATTTGTAGACAGATACTTTGAGGATAATGTATATCCGGTACTTACACCGATGGCGATGGATTCTTCCAGACCGTTTCCGCTGATCAGAAACAAGACATTAAATATCGGTGCTCTGATCTCCAAGAAGGAGAAGAGTGATAAACTCAGCAAAAAGGATAAAACAGGAGAACTTCTGTTTGCTACAGTGCAGGTTCCGTCTGTGCTTCCAAGGGTGGTGCAGATTCCGTCAAAGAAGGATGGAGATACCACAGTGATCCTGCTGGAAGAGATTATTGAAAGAAATATTGACAAACTTTTCCTGAGTTATGATGTGATATGTGCCCATCCTTACCGTATTATGCGTAATGCGGATCTTACCATCGATGAAGATGAGGCAGAGGATCTGCTGGTGGAGATCCAGCGCCAGTTAAAGAAACGTCAGTGGGGTGAGGTTATCCGTCTGGAAGTAGAGGATAAGATGGATGAACGCCTGCTGAAGATTCTGAAGACGGAATTTGATATCAAAGAGGCAGATATTTTTGAGATAAACGGACCTCTGGATCTTACCATGCTTATGAAAATATATGGTGCGGATGGCTTTGATGATTACAAGACACCGAGATATCAGCCGGCACCTGTACCGGAATTTCAGAATGAGAAGGATATTTTCCAGGTGATACGTGAGGGCGATGTATTCCTGCATCATCCTTATATGAGCTTCGATCCTGTTGTAAATTTCGTACGTCAGGCAGCAAAAGATCCGGATGTTCTGGCTATTAAACAGACTCTGTATCGTGTCAGCGGCAATTCACCGATCATTGCTGCCCTTGCGCAGGCAGCAGAAAACGGCAAACAGGTTTCCGTACTGGTAGAGCTGAAAGCACGTTTTGATGAAGAAAATAATATTGTATGGGCGAAGAAGCTGGAGAAGGCAGGATGTCATGTAATTTATGGTCTGGTAGGCCTTAAGACACACAGCAAGATCACACTGGTTGTGCGCAGGGAAGAGACAGGAATCCGCCGTTATGTGCATCTGGCAACCGGAAACTACAATGATTCCACTGCCAAACTCTATACAGACTGCGGTATCTTTACCTGCGATGAACGTTTTGGTGAAGATGCAACAGCAGTATTTAACATGCTCTCCGGATATTCTGAACCGAAAAGCTGGAATAAGCTGATCGTAGCACCAATCTGGATGAAGGACAGGTTCTTAAGCCTGATTGAACGTGAGGCAGAGAATGCGAAGAAAGGACTTCCGGCGTTAATCCGCGCAAAGATGAATTCTCTCTGTGATCCGAAGATTATTGCTGGATTGTATTATGCATCTTCCTGCGGAGTTCAGGTGGAGCTTCTGGTAAGGGGTATCTGCTGTCTGAAAGTAGGAGTGCCGGGAATCAGTGAGAATATTCATGTCCGTTCTATTGTAGGGGAATTTCTGGAGCATAGTCGTATTTTCTATTTTGAAAACGGCGGAAACCCGGAAATCTATATGGGAAGTGCGGATTGGATGCCGCGTAACCTTGACCGTAGGGTAGAGATTGTTTTCCCTGTGGAAGATGAGAAGATTAAGAAAGAGCTGGAGCATGTACTTGATCTGGAGTTTAAGGATAATGTAAAAGCTCATATCCTGCAGCCGGATGGAACTTATGTGAAGCCGGATAAACGAGGCAAAGCCCAGATTAACTCTCAGATGGAATTCTGTATTGAGGCAACTGAGAAAGCAGCACTTCATAAACACGAAGAAAAGAAATCCCGCGTATTCATTCCGGCAGAGCCTGCGGAGGATATAGAGGAATAAAAAACAGTCAGAAACAGAAATAAATAACTGGGAAATGCCATGGAAAGCGGTGGAGCTGCCATGGCATTTCTTCTCTGGGACAAAAAAATAAAAATTTTTTTGTGGCAAAAACCGCATAAATACAGGGATTTTTGAACGAAAAATTCGAGAAAAATAAAAAAATTGAAATTTTTTTAAAAAAGTACTTGCATTTTAGAAAAAGATGGTGTATATTAAACGAGTCGACAGCGAAGAGCAAA
>ERZ1106969.2335-NODE-2335-length-10052-cov-18.321096_pt1 | contig 10052 bp, 9 predicted proteins | sample MGYA00403685_ERZ1106969 | MGnify/ENA primary metagenome ERZ1106969 (study PRJEB35170, sample SAMEA104062416) | human gut metagenome | biome: human gut; feature: human-associated habitat; material: faeces | place: Denmark | collected 2012-05-18 ... | reverse complement strand
TCATCAGGACCAGCGTAGTGACAGGAATCGGAAGTTTGTCCTTTTTCATAAAATAGATCTGCATAGGCTGTCCACCGGATGCAGACGGAGTAATACAGCTGAAAAAGAATCCGACAAAGGAATACAGGGCACAATGTCCCATTTTTACTTTCGCCCCGAGAGTCTTCATCATATAGAAGATGATCACGGACTCACCAAGTATGAACAGCACCACGCAGACGATACTGATCAGTAAGTAAACCGGATCTGCCTGCCGTACTGTATGGATAATCTCTCCCAGATCCTCTCCCTTAAATACCATATATACAGTAAGAGAAAATACGAGGATCAGAAAGACTGTGTTGAATATCGCTTTTTTCTTAGTTCTCATTTCTTACACTTTCTTGATACAGTTTTTTACAGCATTTCTCTGGTTTCTATACTTTCTTTTATGTCCTGGTGTCTGTCATGAACAGAATCCTTAAGTAAAAATACTATAGTTTATCTATTATATCATACCCCGGCATTTCTGCATATCATAAATTATGAAAATATTCATTAATATTCATCCTAGCAAACATGGAGGTATCTGTATGAAACCACTGCTGGATATTACAGATGTCTGTCTCTCCTATCATAGTTTATCAGGGGAAACCCCTGCCCTTTCTCATATATCCTTTCAGCTGATGCCCGGCGAATTTCTCGCTATTGTCGGACCGTCAGGCTGTGGAAAGTCCACACTGCTGAACCTGATCTGCGGGCTGATCCGGCCGGAACAGGGGCAGATTCTTCTGGACGGTACGCCGGTGACTTCCGGTGACTGCCGTATCGGATATATGTTACAAAAGGATCATCTGCTGGAGTGGCGGACAATTTATAAAAATGTTCTTCTCGGTCTGGAAATCCGTAAAGAACTCACTGCCGAAAAGCTTGCTTATGTAGATCAGCTTCTCTCGGATTACGGTTTGGACAAATTCCGTTCTGCGCATCCGTCTGAATTATCCGGAGGAATGCGCCAGAGAGCTGCCCTGATCCGTACCCTGGCATTAAAACCGGAGCTTCTTCTGCTTGACGAACCTTTCTCCGCTCTTGACTACCAGACTCGGCTCAATGTCAGTGATGACATCGGCAGGATCCTGCGTCAGGAGAAAAAGACTGCGATCCTTGTCACTCATGATATTTCGGAAGCGATCAGCATGGCAGACCGGGTTATCATTCTTTCTCCCCGGCCTGCCATTATTCGTAAGATCGTACCGATCTGTTTTGATCTGGAAAACCGTACTCCGATGGCTTCCAGAAATGCCCCCGACTTTAAATCTTATTTTAACCTTATCTGGAAGGAGCTCAATCATGATGCCTGAAGCTTCATATCATCAAAAACAGTATATCCGTCATCGGAAAAGAGAAAAGAATCTGGTTATTTTTCTGCGGATCTTTATTCTTCTTCTCTTTTTGGTGCTGTGGGAAATCTCTGCCAGAACCGGGCTGATCGATTCTTTTATCTTCAGCAGTCCGGGAATGATCTGGCGCAGTTTCTGCAGTATGTGCAGAGACGGCTCTATTTTTCCCCATCTTTCTGTAACGATCACGGAAACACTGGTCAGCTTTGTGTTCGTTGTAGTTCTGGGTGCAGGGATGGCAGTTCTGCTGTGGACCTGTCCCAGACTTGCAAAGATCACAGAGCCTTATCTTGTAGTGCTGAACAGTCTGCCGAAATCTGCACTGGCACCTTTGCTTATTGTATGGCTGGGTGCCAATGAACGCACGATCATTGTCTGCGGTATGTCAGTTGCTATCTTTGGCTCGATTCTGAATCTGTATACAGGTTTCGGCGAAGCAGACCCGGAGAAACTGAAGCTTATCGAGACATTGGGAGGCGGAAAGAAAGAGAAACTTATGAAGATCATTCTTCCGTCTTCTGTGCCGCTGCTGCTCAGTGTCATGAAAGTTAATATTGGTCTGTGTCTGGTCGGTGTCATTATAGGAGAATTTATCGGTGCCAGAAAAGGTCTGGGCTATCTGATCATCTATTCCAGCCAGACCTTTAAGCTTACCTGGGTGTTGATGTCCATTATCATCCTGTGCATCATTGCTATTATCCTGTATGGCCTCCTCGGACTGATTGAAAAGCGCGCCCGGAGATAGTTGCTGTTTTCTTAACCGCTATCTTTTATAACGAAACGATTTCGGAAATGGATTCAAGGTCTGAAAATTTTTTTCTCAGAAAAAATAAGCCCGGAAAATCATGGAGTTCCATTTGACTGGATACTCCTGAATTTCCGGGTTTTCTCTTGTCTCTGATTGCCAGATGATAACGTTTATATTTCTGGTCCTCAACATTATTTCATATTTGCAAACCGTTCCACGGCTTTTGTGAAGTTTGCGATGGTCTTGTCTGCATCTCCATGTTCGATTCCATCACGCACACAATGCTGAATATGCCCTTCCAGGACTACCTGTCCAGCTTTATGTAATGCTGATTTTGCTGCGTTTATCTGTGAAAGGATATCCTCACATGGAATATCTTCATCAATCATACGGTCAATTGCCTGCACCTGTCCGATGATCTTCTTTAATCGTCTGTGCAGATTGTCAGAATCCATACACTGTTTCAAGTTAACACCTCCTAGTACCACTGCCGGTATCTGTATACAGGAATTATCTATGAATCAGCTGATTTTGTCAAGTATGCTTTATTCTTCACACATCGCCAGAAACGCCTTATGTATCTCATCATTCTCGTCCAGTTCCGGGTGGAATGCGAGGGCGAGCTGGTTTTTATATTTTACGGCTACGATTTTGTTTTCTACTGTTGCAAGTACCTGTACGCCGTCTCCTGCTTCTGCTACATACGGAGCACGGATGAATGTCATTGGGACTTCTCCGACTCCTTCCAGATTAGCTTCTGTATGGAAGCTGCCAAGCTGTCTTCCGTATGCATTTCGCTTTACGGTTACCGGCATAGTCTGTAAGTGTCCGGGTTCTCCGCCTTCGAGATTGTCTGCCAGCAGGATCAGTCCTGCGCAGGTTGCCAGAACCGGCATTCCTGCTTCTATCTGAGATTTGATAGTGTCGTACATTCCAAGTTCTTTGAGCAGTTTTCCCTGTACCGTGCTTTCTCCTCCCGGAAGTACCAGACCATCGTAATGCTGCTCCAGATCTTCTGCTTTTCTGAGTTCGATGCAGGATGCGCCCAGTTTCTCAAGTTTCTTCTCATGTTCAATAAAGGCACCCTGCACTGCTAAAACTGCAATTGTCATTATTTGCCTCTTTCTGCCATCAGAAGCTGGATCTCGCTTTCATTGATACCAACCATGGCCTCTCCAAGATCTTCGGATAATTCTGCGATCATCTTTGCGTCTGTATAGTTTGTAACTGCTTTCACGATCGCATTGGCTCTCTTTGCCGGATTGCCGGATTTGAAGATACCGGAACCAACGAATACACCCTCTGCGCCAAGCTGCATCATCAGAGCTGCATCTGCAGGAGTCGCAACACCGCCTGCTGCGAAGTTTACTACCGGGAGTTTGCCATTCTTATGTACATATTCAACCAGTTCATATGGTACCTGGAACTGTTTTGCAGCTTCGAAGAGTTCATCTTCTCTCATACTTGTAAGCTGTGCGATTGCGCTGTTCATCTTACGCATGTGGCGTACTGCCTGTACGATATCTCCGGTTCCGGGTTCGCCTTTTGTACGGATCATGGACGCACCTTCATTGATTCTTCTCAGCGCCTCTCCAAGATCTTTCGCGCCGCATACAAACGGAACTTTGAAGTTTCTTTTATTAATATGGTAAACATCATCTGCAGGAGATAATACTTCACTTTCATCGATATAGTCGATCTCGATTGCTTCGAGCACCTGTGCCTCTACGAAATGACCGATTCTGCATTTCGCCATAACCGGAATGGAAACTGCATTCTGGATTCCCTGGATCATTTTGGGATCACTCATTCTGGAAACGCCGCCTGCTGCACGGATATCTGCCGGAATACGCTCCAGTGCCATAACTGCACATGCACCTGCTGCCTCTGCGATCTTTGCCTGCTCCGGCGTGGTAACGTCCATGATGACACCGCCTTTTAACATCTGTGCAAGCTGTTTGTTTAATTCATATCTGTTTTCCATGTGAAATTCCTCCTGTGTTATATTTGTTTCTGATATCGTTTCTTCAAATCTGTTCACCCTATTATCCCGGAATATTATCAACGAGTTATATTTATCATCTACACTTCCAGTTTTATGTGACCTTCGCTCACAAAAACACCTCACGGATATTGCCGATGAACAGTAACGATTTCAAGCAATTGCAATAAAAATATTCAATTTCTTCTGTACGAATCAGCTTGCACAGAGTATAATGCAGAAGTGAATATATTTAAATCGTCAATTCAGATATATTCAGTAAGGTCAGATTGGAGAAATTATCACAAATGATTACCTATAATTTCACAAATACAGGGTCAGATTCCCTGTATGAATATTTATATAAATGCATCAAAAATGACATATTACAGGGAAATATCAGACCTGGAGAGAAATTACCGTCCAAACGCTCTTTTGCAAAAAATCTGGGTATAAGCGTGATCACTGTAGAGAACGCGTATGAACAGCTTATTGCAGAAGGATATATTTATTCCATGCCAAAAAGAGGCTTCTATGTCACAGATTTCAAGAAAGCCATAGAGATTGAAAAGAAAAATATTACTAAGGAAATGGTACCTCTCACAGGCGGAGACTCAGGATACCTGGCTGATTTTTCCAGCAATCAGACTCAGTCTGAACTTTTTCCGTTTACCATCTGGACAAAGATGGTCCGTGAGGTATTAAACGAAAATCAAATGCAGCTGATGACTAATCCTCCATGCGGCGGAATCCTTTTTCTCCGCGAAGCGATTGCCACATACCTGAAAGAATTTCGAGGAATGACAGTACTGCCGGAACAGATCATCGTAGGTGCAGGTACTGAATATCTCTACGGGCTTCTGATCCAGCTCTTCGGCAAAGACAGAATTTATGCAGTAGAAAATCCGGGATACCGTAAAATTTCTCAGATTTACAAGAGCTGGCAGGTTCCATGTGAGTACATTAACATGGACAATGACGGAGTAAAAGTTTCTGAATTAGAAGAAAAACAAGCAGATATTGTCCATATCTCTCCTTCGCACCATTATCCAACCGGAATCGTCATGCCCATCAGCAGACGTTATGAGCTTCTTGGCTGGGCATCCAAAGGAGAAAACCGATATATCATTGAAGATGATTACGACAGTGAACTTCGTCTGAGCGGACAGCCAATCCCAACGCTTCAGAGTATTGATGTTTCAGATAAAGTTATTTATATGAATACATTTACCAAAACCCTTTCCTCCACCGTCCGGATCAGCTACATGGTGCTGCCGGGACAGCTTCTGGATGAATTTTATAAAAAGCTTTCCTTCTATTCCTGTACTGTGTCCAACTTTGAACAGTACACACTGGCCAAATTTATTCAGGAAGGCTATTTCGAGAAACATATCAACAGACTCAGGAATTATTATCATTCCAAACGAGATACACTGATCACTGCCATCAAAACCAGTCGGTTGAATGATTTCGTCACTGTATCCGGAGAAGAGGCAGGTGTCCACTTTCTTATGGAGATCAGCACCAGTCAGACAGAAGAGGATCTTATCCAGACAGCCCTGACACAAAGCATAAAGCTCTCCCCTCTGTCCGGTTATTATCATGTTCCGGAAGAAGCGCCGGATAATGTATATATTATGAACTATTCGTCTATCGAAGTAGACAATATCAAAGAAATCATCCAGCGTCTAAGTCAGTGTATATGAACTTTTTCGGTCAGTCACAGAAATCCTTATCATTCGATATATCTTTTAATATTGCCGAAAAAGAATAGCTTTTTTTATCAATATCTGGTAAAATGTAATATATCATTTAAAAGATAACTATACTGTTATAATAAACAGTAACATTTAATAACAGGGGCTGCTGCGTAAATAAACGCAGCAGTCCCTTTCGAACGGATGAGGAAATAAAAAATGAACACAACAGCAGATCTTGGCAAGGCTCCGATACGTACTCTGGTGCTTCAGCTTGCCATACCTTCAATGACCGCACAGTTTGTCAATGTGCTTTACAGTATCATTGACAGAATGTATATCGGTCATATTGCCGGTAATGGTACTCTTGCACTTGCAGGTGCAGGCGTATGCGGCCCTATCGTTACACTCCTTACTTCTTTTGGGACCCTGGTAGGGATTGGCGGTTCCATCACAATGGGAATCCGCCTGGGTGAAAAGAATACAAAAAAAGCAGAACAGGTACTGGCAAATTCTTTTCTTATGCTCAGTATTTTCTCTGTTCTGCTGACCATCAGCTTTCTTATGTTAAAAAATAAGCTGCTTATGTTATTTGGTGCAAGTGAAGCTACCTTTCCATTTGCCAATACATACCTGACCATTTATACAATAGGAACCTTTTTCGCCCTGATGGCTACAGGGCTGAACTATTTTATCAATTGTCAGGGATTTCCCCTTATTGGAATGTTTACAGTTCTGATCGGTGCAGGATGTAATATTTTGTTAGACCCGGTTTTCATCTTCGGTTTTCAAATGGGGATCGCGGGCGCAGCTATTGCAACAGTCATTTCCCAGGTACTTTCATGCCTTTTTGCCATGAATTTCCTCTTTGGAAAAAAAGTTCCGGTAAAGATCACATTTGGTCAATATGACCCGAAAATCATGGGCAAAATTATTTCTCTGGGATTTTCCCCGTTTCTGATACTTGCCACAGACAGTCTGATCCTGATCATCATGAATGCGATCCTGCAGAAATACGGCGGCGCTTCTCAGGGAGATATGCTGATCACATGTGCCACCATTGCACAAAGTTATATGCTTCTGATCACTTCACCCATGATTGGTATCAGCGGCGGTACTCAGGCAATTCTCAGCTATAATTACGGTGCCAGACGTGCAGACAGAGTCAAAGACGCAGAAAGGAACATTCTGGGAGTAATGCTTATCTTTACCACCATCATGTTCCTTCTCTCCCGGCTTGTTCCCCGGTATTTTGTTCTGTTGTTTACAACTGATCCACAGTATATTCAGTTCTCTGTCTGGGCAATCCAGACCTATGCACTGATGATCATTCCGTTGAGTTTCCAGTATGTCTTCGTAGACGGCCTTACCGCACTGGAACGTCCTAAAACCGGGCTTGCACTTTCTGTTACCAGGAAGTCTCTCTTTGTGTTAAGCGCAGCTGTACTGCCCGCTTTCTTTGGTGCAAAAGCGGCCTTTTTCGCAGAACCTGTAGCCGACGGAGTTTGTTCCGTCCTTTCTACAGTTGTATTTCTGCTCCTGATCAACCGCCATCTGGAAAAGCGATGTCAGGCAGATACAGATCTTTCGTAACAGCCTTAATGCAGTATTTAAGGCACAACAACTTTAATACAGTCGTCTTATCGTAACAGACGGTTCCAGTAATATTTAATCCCGATGCATACTACTGCCGCTGTTGTAAGTTCACAGATCCAGAACGCATTCCATACTGCTCCTGCTCCTGCAAAATAGCACAGCAGGTAAGCTGCCGGGATTATCACCACAATATATCTTAATAAAGAAATCACCAGAGACTGGGTACCTTTGCCCAGTCCTTCTAATGCTCCGCAGGCTGTAACAGAAACTGCAGAAGGAATAAATCCAATACAGATAATCCTCAGTGCAGTGGTACCGATTTTTACAGTCTCCGGATTCTCAGTAAACATTCCCATCAGTGAACCTGATGCCACAATACAGATGATCGTTCCTGCAAGCATGATCATACTGTTCAGACAGAGAGAGAGTCCAAAGATCTTCTTCACGCGCTTCGTCTCTCCTGCTCCGTAATTATATCCCATCAGCGGACGCATCCCCTGTACAATACCGCTTGCCGGCAGATACAGAAAAGTCTGCAGCTTATAATAAATCCCCAGAACAACTACATAGCTTCCTGAGAAAGCAGACAGAATCTGATTCAAAAATGAGATCAGTACTGACGGAAGTGCAATATTCAGAATAGCAGGAACACCTACCAGGTACAATTTCGTATCCAGGTTTCTGTCTAATTTCATATATTTTCTGCTGACACGGACCGGAATATCACATTTCTTATATGCGATCAGATATACCACAACTGTGAATACCTGTCCAAGCCCTGTTGCAAGTGCCGCACCTTTGATTCCCATTTTCGGAAAAAATCCAACTCCGAAAATAAGAAGCGGATCCAGTATAATATTGGAGATACAGCCAACCAGAAGACTGAGCATAGTAAGTTTCATTCTTCCAACAGCCTGGAAAATCTTTTCAAAAGACAGACTGATCATAATTACTACAGAAAACGCAAATGCGATTGTTGAGTACTGTACCCCAAGCGAAACTACATCCTGTTCCTTCGTAAACATCTTAAGGAATACCGGCATAAACGGAATACAGACCGCAGTAAAGATAATGCCATGGAGAATATTAAAGAACATGCCATGAGTAGCTGCTGTATTGGCATTCTTAATATTCTTTGCTCCCAGATGGAAGGATATCTGCGCATTGATTCCCACACCAAAACCAATCGCAACCGCGTTGATAAAGTTCTGTACCGGATATACCAGAGACAGTGCTGTCATTGCCTGCTCACTGATCTTTGCCACAAAGAAGCTGTCCACAATATTGTACAATGAATTCACAAGCATAGACAGGACCATTGGCATAGCCATAGATACCAGTAAAGGAAATACCGGCTTGTCTTTCATAAAAGTGTTGTTCATTCTCTTCCCCTTTCTTCCAAATATAATTTATTGCTGTATTGCCTGCTGCTGTTTTATTTACTGCTGCAGCAATTTTCTTTTGTGCCATCATCACGTGGCAAAAAAAATACCACACAATTATCTGTACATAAATGTACGATAATCGTGTGGCGAAAAAAGTTCATGTTTATCACAAAACTAAAAAGTCCACACCAATTCTGGCGTGATAAACATATCATAAACTGCCGATATCTGTCAAGTATTTATTACTGTGCGCTCCGTACACAGTAGTATGCTCCGCGATACAGAAAAAGCGGAATACTGCTATTTCCAAATCAGTTCTGATCTGCCAGAGTCTGTATCCACTTCACTGCATTCTCCTGGTTCTTCGATGAATATGGGATCACTATGCACATCGGCTCATAAGCTACTCCTAATTCTTCAGCAAGCTCACTGTCTGTAATGGAAATATGTGTCTTATCTGTCTGCTCTCCAAAAGATTTGAATATATCCTCACCCAAAAGATTCTCCATATCTGCAAACGGATGGTTTTCATTCAGCGTCTGATACAGAGATTCAGGCATCACCATCACATCAATAGAACCGGTCTGCACCTGTGTCACATATGCCATCTGTGCAGTATAATCAAACTCCTTCTGTTCAGAATCCGTGGTAAGATTAATTCCGATCTCAACCCTGCTGTACTTGTCATCGCTGCAGCCGATCACATCTTTAATTTCCTGTTCAAGCGTATCTGTATCACCTGCCAGAGAATTGACCACAGATACTGCCATTACTGTCTGTATTTTAGCATTTTCATAATAATCTTTTGCTGCAAATACAAGCGCAATCGCGGCAATTACTCCAAAAATAGCCGGTTTATAATACATCCAGATATATTCCAGTTTCTTTCCGGGGCCCATTCCTTTTAACTTCTCTTTTTCAATCAGGCGCCTTTCCTTCTTTGACAGATCCGTCTCATTTTTAATTTCCGGATTAAGCACACTCTCATCATGTTGCTCTGTCTGTTCCACTCTCTTCTCCCTCTGTCTTGTGTCCTGATTTTTTTCTGCCATCTTATCTCCTTTGTGCTTTTCAGCAAATTTTCTTATGGTTTTTCTTTAATTCTTTATCATAAGATTTACTGATTACTATACCACATTTCTTATTCTGTGAACAGCCTTTGATATGTATATTCAGTGTGAAAATACACCAAAGTTACTGTTCACTCCGTGCTCAGTAACACGCTTCGCGATGCACAGAATTTATGCTAATCGCATAAATTCGCGC
>ERZ1106969.2331-NODE-2331-length-10074-cov-44.321789_pt1 | contig 10074 bp, 12 predicted proteins | sample MGYA00403685_ERZ1106969 | MGnify/ENA primary metagenome ERZ1106969 (study PRJEB35170, sample SAMEA104062416) | human gut metagenome | biome: human gut; feature: human-associated habitat; material: faeces | place: Denmark | collected 2012-05-18 ... | reverse complement strand
TAAACATAGAAAAAAGGAGCATCGCACTAATTTCTTAGTGCGACAGCCCCTTTTTGAATCTCTTTATTTGTAATGCTTTAGCTTTACGTATATTCTTCCTTTTTTGGTTTCTTTTCCATTATCCTCAAATATATATTTTCCAAGACCACGTATTACAATAATATCTTTGGGATGGACATTATAGCTGTTGTTTTCGCACAGCCTTCCATTTACAAAGATTTTTCCGGTGCGGAATAGTTCTATAACCTTGCTTCTTGATAATCTGGTCAGGGAAGCAGCTATGGCATCTATTCTTAATGAGGCAGATATTATTTCTATATCTTCAAGCTCCTGTGATAAGTTGTTAAGGGCAATATCTGTTATTTCACATTTTATATTGGTGTGTTTGATTTTGGTAAGATTGGAAACAACATAATCAGATATCCTGTCCACACAATACATATATGCGGTTTTTCCTTTGATAATTATATCACCGATGAGATTACGTTCGATTCCGAGATTTAAAACGGCACCAAGATAGTCACGATGAGAAAGTTCCTCGCCAAATTTTTCAATTAATGGAGATATTTTTATAAGTGTTATAGGAAAAGTTTCTTTATAGCCAAAAGCTTCTTCTGAACCAAATTGTATAATCTGGCGTTCACATGCGGGATTTCCTCCGTACGAGCAGTTGTCTATAAAGGAAATATCTTTCTTTATTTCATTGTACACGGATAGTTCTGATATACTTAAAAAATCGGTATATACATATATATTCTGCGCGTATGCTTTATTAGCGGCATCTATAATTCTTCTTTTGCATAAATCATTTTCATTCATTAATATTGATTCTCCCTTAAGTAATTAATGTAATTATACAATTTTTGTTATAGTCTGTAAATTTGTAATGATTTTTTTGTGATTATATGTTAAAATATAAAAAATAAAAGTGATGAGATAAATATAATAAAATATTTTAATTTATTAATGCATTTTGCAGTATTATCAACAACATAATGGAGGAGACAGATGATAAAAGACTATGAGGACTTTAAAAAATATATTCTTCAGATAACAGGGATTGACCTTAATGCATATAAGGAACGCCAGATGAAGAGAAGAATTGATACTTTGATAGCAAGAAATAAGTATGACGGATATGATTCTTATTGCAAGGCGTTAAAGGTAAATTCTGCATTGTTGGAAGAATTTGTTAATTATATTACGATTAATGTATCGGAGTTTTACAGAAATCCGGCATTATGGAAGAAGCTGGAGGACATTATCCTTCCTGATCTTATAGACAAGTTCGGCCCAAGACTTAAGATATGGAGTGCAGCCTGTTCAACAGGAGATGAGCCATATTCACTTGCTATGGTAATGGCTCAGAAAGTGCCTATGAGCAATATTAAAATATACGCAACAGATATTGACGAACAGGTGCTTGAGAAAGCTAAGCTTGGAGTTTATGGTGCTAACAGCCTTAATGGACTTCCAAAAGAATATAAGGATAAATATTTTGAAGCTGCCGGAGACAGATTCTTTAAAATATCAGATGATATTAAAAAATGTGTTGAGTTCAAAAAATCAAACTTGTTAAAGGATACATATCCACAAGGCTGTCATTTAATCGTATGCCGTAATGTTATGATATATTTTACTGAAGAAGCCAAGTATGAGATTTACAAGAAATTTAACCGTTCACTTGTCAATGATGGATGTCTGTTTGTAGGAAATACAGAACAGATTATCAATCATAAAGATTTAGGTTATGAATTTAATGAATTATTCTTTTATCGTAAGATAAAAAGCATATAATTAATTAAACTTTTTATATATTTGTTGGCTTTATCAGGAGTTAATTTATTGATTTGTTCAAATTCATAATAAGACATTTTGTCATCGTAAGCTGTTTTAAATGCAGGTGCTATCATTTCCTCAGGCTGGGGAATGAAAGTGCCTGCTTTTTTGTTATAGCAGTTTTGTCTGGTTGCTTTTGTTCTGTAATGTGGGTCAACATAAGCTGCGACACTTTTATGAATTGCCTTATCTTCATTTATCAGATAGTAATAATCTTTATAATCTTTATAAAAATATTTAAGCTCACCATTATATACAGGAATTGCAAGTGAAAGCATATCGTTGTCAAGGATGAGAGTATAACCGTTAACATTTTTGTGAATGTGCGCAGGAACGCTGTATTCTAAAGTACATTTTACTATTAGTTCATTGTTATTTAAATCGAATGTTATATTATTGAAATTACTGTTAAGGGCTTTTTCATAAAGAAGAATAGAAGCCACCATGCTTAATCCCTGAATGTCATCAAGATTATGCTGCAAAATGAGTCTTTTGATTTCAGGGTCTCTGCTTATATTGAATTCTCGATACATTTTAGTAAGCTCCCTGCCTGATAACAGGTCAAGTCTTTGATAATTTAAAAATTCTTCAATCGTTTTCTGGCGGAGATTTTCTAACTGTAATAATGGCTGTATTTTACGGGCATGGTTATAAATATCTATACTTATTATATTATCAAATGCTGATGTTATATTGTGTGTTTTAAATCTTGAACTGACATAAGGAATATCAAATGTATTTCCGTTAAAATTGATAACGTTAAGGGTGGTATCATAAGTACCGATGAAGTTATTGAAATCATGCAGGACAGATTCTTCATCAGCGGCATTTTCTGCAAACCACTGGATATATTCCCAGCCCGAATTGTTGTGATTGCTGTGGTGTATAATGCCTATAAGATAGCAGATACCGCTTCTTGGCGAAAGAGTTGTGGTTTCAATATCAAAAATAATAGTGTTATCCGGGTTAAATCCAAGTAAAATAAGAGTTTTATCAAGATTATCAGATGTATTTTTATTAAGTGTATTGGTTATTTTATGCAAAATGTCCTCCTGATATGTTAAAAAAGTATCATTATTCGTCTATTATATACGAATATATTCGCAAAAAAAAGTAGATTTTTAGCGCTTATTGAGATAAAATATACTTTAGATAAAATTTATATAAGGAGAAATATGTCATGGGAAAGTGTACATTTAAAGGTGGAATACATCCTTATGATGGCAAGGAACTTTCTAAGGATAAACCAATCAAAGAATTGTTTCCTGCTGTAGGAGAGATGGTGTTCCCGCTTTCACAGCACATAGGCGCACCGGCAGTTCCAGTTGTCGCAAAGGGCGACTATGTACTTGCCGGACAGTTGATTGCTGAGGCTGGTGGTTTTGTATCAGCTAATATTCATTCTTCTGTATCTGGTACTGTAAAGGCAATTGAGCCTAGAACACTTGCAACAGGCGGCAAGTGCAATTCAATCATTATTGAAAATGATGGTGAATTTAAAGAAGTAGAATATACACCTAAGAAGCTTGAGGAACTTTCAAGAGATGAAATCCGTGAGAGAATTAAAGCAGCTGGTGTAGTAGGTATGGGTGGTGCCGGCTTCCCAACTAATGTTAAGCTTACACCAAAGAATCCTGAGGATATTGATTACATAATTGTTAATGGAGCAGAATGTGAGCCATATCTTACATCTGATTATAGAAGATTATTGGAAGAGTCAGGTAAGGTAGTAGAAGGTCTTAAGGTTGCATTAAAGTTATTTGACCATGCTAAGGGAATCATTGGAATAGAGGATAATAAGCCAGAAGCAATTAAGATTATGAAAGATGCTGTTGCAAATGAACCTGATATTGAGGTTAAGGAATTAAAGACAAAGTATCCACAGGGTGGTGAAAGATGTCTTATTTATGCAACAACAGGCAGAAGCATCAATTCTACAATGCTTCCTGCTGATGCAGGCTGTATTGTACATAATGTTGATACTATTTTCTCTATTTATATGGCTGTCATTGAAGGTAAGCCATTGACAAAGAGAATTTGTACAGTTACAGGTGATGGGGTTAAGGAACCGGGTAATTTCTATGTATGGCTTGGAACTAATTATAGACAGCTTCTTGAAGCCGCAGGCGGTCCTGTTGGAGAACCTGAGAAGTATATTTCAGGTGGTCCTATGATGGGATTTTCTATGTATAGTTTAGATGTTCCTGTTGTTAAGGGAAGTTCATCATTACTTGTATTCCAGAATGATGTTGTATCAAAGATTGAATCATCAGCATGTATTCGTTGTGGTAAATGTGGAGAGGGATGTCCAAGTCACCTTCTTCCTGCAAAGCTTGCTGGATTTGCTTCTCGTAATGATGAAGCTGGATTTGTTAAGTTTGACGGTTTAGAGTGCGTAATGTGCGGAAGCTGTTCATATGTCTGTCCGGCTAAGAGACCTCTTACACAACAGATTAAGGCAATGCGTAGCATTGTTCTTGCTAACAGAAGAAAGAAGTAGAAAGGTGGACAATTTAAGTGAGCGATTTATTTAACGTATCATCAAATCCACATGTACGAAGCAAGACAACAACTCAGACTATAATGAGAGATGTGCTTATTGCACTTGTTCCTGCAAGTATATTTGGTATTTATAATTTCGGCCTTGATGCACTTATCCGAATTGTTGTCGGTATTGCTGCATGTGTAGCTACAGAGGCTTTATATCAGTATTTTATGCATAAGAAAATAACAGTATCAGATTTAAGTGCTGCTGTTACTGGACTTCTTATAGCTTTAAACATTCCATCAACACTTAACGTAGGTTATGAGATTGTTGGATGTGTTTTTGCAATCATTATTGTTAAACAGTTATTTGGTGGTTTAGGACAGAATTTCATGAACCCTGCACTTGCAGCAAGATGTTTCCTTCTTATTGCATATACAGGTCCAATGACAAATTTTGTATGTGATGCATATTCAGGTGCAACACCTCTTGCATTATTAAAGCCATCTTCAGAAGCTGTTGGAACAATGCCAACTCTTCTTAATATGTTTATAGGTAAGACAAGTGGTGTAATAGGTGAAACATCTGTTATCTGTCTTCTTATCGGTGCAGTATATCTTCTTGTAAGAAAGGTTATTTCTTTAAGAATACCTGCATCATACATACTTACATTTGCAGTACTTATATTCCTTTTTGCACCAGGTCATCAGTTTGAGGCTGAGTATATGCTTAAGGAAATCTGCGGTGGTGGTTTAATCCTTGGTGCCTTCTTTATGGCAACAGATTATGTAACATCTCCAATAACACCTAATGGAAAGATTGTTTTTGGTGTTATCCTTGGTCTTCTTACATTCATATTCAGAATGTATGGTGGTTCAGCAGAAGGTGTTTCATATGCAATTATCTTCTCTAACCTTTTAGTTCCATTGATTGAAAAGGTTACTGTTCCAAAGTCATTTGGCAAGAAAAAACCAGAGAAAAAGGAAAAGGAGGCTGCTAAATAATGAATAAGATTATTAAAGATGCATGCATATTATTTGCTATTACACTTGTAGCAGGAATTCTCCTTGGTCTTGTTTATGATGTAACTAAGACACCAATTGCCAATCAGAATGAAAAAGCTAAGAAAGAAGCTTATCAGGCTGTACTTGCAGATGCAGATGATTTTGTAAGTCTTTCTGCAAGCAGCAAATATGCAAAGATTGAAACTCCAATAGCAGGAGAGGGAGATTTCTCTGCTGATGAAGTTACTGAAGTTGCAGTAGGTGTTGATAAGAATAAGAATCCTATAGGTGTTGTTATTACAGTAGTAGCCGGTGACGGATATGGCGGAGATATTAAGTTCTCTGTTGGTATATCAACATCAGGTGAGTATCTTGGAACATCAATTCTTTCAATAAGTGAGACAGCAGGTCTTGGTATGAGAGCCAAAACAGACCCTTCATTCCTTGCCCAGTTCAATAATAAAGTGGTAAATGAATTTAAAGTTGTTACAGATGGCTCAGGTTCATCATCTGATGACAAGGTTGATGCAATAGGTGGTTCAACAGTAACATCTAAGGCTATAACTAAGGGAATTAACTATGCTTTAACAGTTTACCAGGACATTATGTCAGCAGGAGGTGTTACAATTGAATAAATGTGTAGAAAGACTTTATAATGGTTTAATTAAAGAAAATCCAACATTTGTACTGACACTTGGTATGTGTCCTACATTGGCTGTTACAACTTCAGCTATTAATGGTATTGGTATGGGTCTTTCATCAACAGTTGTACTTGTTATGTCCAATTTGATGATTTCCCTTCTTCGTAAGGTTATTCCTGACGGAGTAAGAATGCCTGCATTCATAGTTATTGTTGCTTCATTTGTTACAATGGTTCAGTTCCTTATGCAGGGATTTTTACCATCACTTTATGATTCACTTGGAATCTATATTCCATTGATAGTTGTTAACTGTATTATCCTTGGACGTGCTGAGGCTTATGCATCTAAGAATCCTGTTCTTCCATCAGCATTTGATGGTTTTGGAATGGGCCTTGGTTTTACATGTGCCATAACAATTCTTGGTGCAATAAGAGAGCTTATTGGTGGTGGAACAATCCTTTCAACAGGCGGCTCAGCATTAGTTGATTTCTCTAAGATGGGATACACTCCTGCAAGTATATTTATTCTTGCTCCAGGTGCATTCTTTGTTCTTGCAATGTGTATTGCAACTATGAACAGAATTAAGAGAAAACATGGAATGAAGCCGGCTGAAGTTCCGGATTATACAGAAGAAATAGAAAATAACAAAGAAGATTAAGGGGAGGAGAACATAAATGAATTTATTAATTATTGCAGTATCTGCTGCGCTCGTTAATAACGTAGTATTAAGCCAGTTCCTTGGTCTGTGTCCTTTCCTTGGTGTATCTAAGAAGATAAACACAGCAGCCGGTATGGGTGGAGCTGTTATTGGTGTTATAACAATATCATCAGCTATATGTAGTCTTATATATGACTTTATACTTGTTCCATTAGATTTAACATATCTTAACACGATTGTATTTATTCTTGTTATTGCAGCATTAGTTCAGTTTGTTGAAATGCTTTTAAAGAAGACATCACCATCACTTTATGAGGCACTTGGTGTATACCTTCCACTTATAACAACTAACTGTGCGGTTCTTGGTATAGCATTAACTAATGTTCAGAACAGCTACAATCTTATAGAGTCTGTTATCAGTGGATTTGGTACAGCAGTAGGTTTCACAATTGCTATTATTATTATGGCAGGTATTCGTGAGCGTAATGAATATAACGATGTTCCGGAAAGTTTTCAGGGAATGCCAATAGTTCTTTTAACAGCAGGACTTATGTCAATAGCATTCTTTGGTTTCTCAGGAATACTGTAATTTTAAGGAGGATTAAGAGATGACAGGTGTTATTATTGCAGCGGCAGTTGTAGGTCTTACAGGTCTTCTTCTTGGATTGTTCCTTGGAGTTATGGGTAAGAAATTTGCTGTTGAAGTAGATCAGAAGGAAATAGACGTAAGAGCAGAGCTTCCAGGTAATAACTGTGGTGGATGTGGTTATGCCGGATGTGATGCACTTGCAAAGGCTATTGCAGCAGGTGAAGCTCCTGCAAATGCATGTCCTGTAGGTGGAGAGCCTGTAGCTGCCAAGATTGCAGCTATTATGGGCGAAGAAGTAGGTGATTCAGTAAGAATGACTGCTTTTGTAAAATGTGCAGGTGAATGCGAAAAGACAAAAGAAAATTACAAATACTCAGGTGTAAAAGATTGTACAGTTATGCCATTTGTTCCTAATGGCGGTTCTAAAACATGTACATTTGGATGTATGGGATATGGCTCATGTGTTAAGGCATGTCCATTCGATGCAATCCATATTGTTAACGGTATTGCAGTTGTAAATAAAGAAGCTTGTAAGGCATGTGGAAAATGTGTTGCTACATGTCCAAGACATCTTATTGAACTTATTCCGTATGACAGTAAGTATACAGTTAAATGTGCTTCTAAAGACAAGGGCAAGGATGTAATGGCAGCATGTCAGACAGGCTGTATTGGTTGTATGCTGTGTACTAAGCAGTGTGAATCAGGTGCTATTACTGTTGAAAACAACATTGCACATATTGATTACGATAAATGTACAGGCTGCGGCAAATGTGCTGAGAAGTGTCCAAAGAAGATTATTCATTTACACTGATTAACATTTGATTATAATTTTATCAGGAAAAAGGAGCATCATAAAAGGTGCTCCTTTTTATTATGCTATTCATGATGTTACTTGCAAAAATGTATGTTATAATTATTTCTAATAGAAATTTTTTTAATAGAGATTATTTCTATTAGAAACAGAAAAAGGAATATTAAATTATGTTTGATAAGAATACTCTAAAAAAAGATTTAGAAAATATGGGACTTACAGGTAAAGAAACAATATTAATACACTCATCTATGAAATCAATAGGAGAGGTTTATAACGGAGCAGAGGAAGTACTTGATTGTCTCATTGAATATTTTAAAGATGGGCTTTTATTGCTGCCTACACATACATGGAAGAATGTTAATGAAGAAAATCCGGTATATGACCCTGATAATACAGCTTCTTGTGTTGGAATACTGACTAATCTTTTTCTTAAAAGAGATGGAGTTATACGTTCTCTTCATCCAACACACAGTATGGCAGGAATTGGTAAAGATGCGAAAGATTATCTTTTAGGAGAGGAATTTTGCAATACGCCTTGTACACCGGGCGGCTGTTATGATAGACTAAGAGGGCGAAATGCCAAAATATTATTGATTGGCGTGGGGCATGAGAGAAATACCTTTATACATAGCGTAGAGGAAGTCTTAAATGTTCCTAACAGACTGTCAGAAAAGCCAATGCATTTGTACATTAAAAAGAAGGATGGCTCTTTAAATAAGGTTTATGTAAGAAAGCATTATAATGCAATGCAGCCACATATTTCAGAGGATTTTGTGAAATTAAACCAGGCATTTACAGATTGTGGAGCAGCATTTAATACTAAGTTTGGAGATGCTGATTGCATATTATGTGATGCCGTAAAGATATTTGAAGTCACAAGGCATGTGTTGGCACCGGATCCGGAATGTCTGGTTACAAGTAAGTTTATTGACAGCGAAAGATGGAGAGACTTGATTAATGATAAAGAATAAACGGGCTGATTTAATACTTATTGGCGGAATAATTGTAATAATTGCGGTTATGTGGATAATCATCAATGTATTTATTAAAAAGTCAGATGACAGCAATAATGCAGTTGTTAAGATTGATGGACAGACTGTATATACACTACCTCTTAATAAGGATACATCAATAACAGTTGATGGTTATAACGGAGGAAAGAATACAATAACAATTAAGGATGGTACTGCATATATGCAGGAGGCTGACTGCCCTGATCATTTGTGTGTTAAAAGCGGCAGCATAAGCAAAACTGGAGAGACAGTAGTGTGTCTTCCACACAGGGTTGTAATAGAAATAAAAGGCTCTAAGGATAGTGGGGTGGACAATGTTGTCAGATAAGAAACGTACAGGTAAAGAAGCTAAGAATTATAATAACAGAAAAAATGTCATGTCAGTATATAAGATAACATTATGCGGACTTATGACAGCTCTTGCAATGGTTTTTTCATATATAGAGAATCTTATTCCAATACCTATTCCAGTGTATGGAATTAAGCTTGGAGTTGCTAATATAGCCATTATTGGTATGCTGTATTCTATCGGCTGGAAAGAAGCCTTGATTGTAAATGTTTTAAGAATTACGCTTACAGCAATGATGTTTGGCAATCTTAACAGCTTTTTATTCAGTATAGCAGGCGGAATGTTAAGTATATTAGTGATGATAATACTTAAATCATTAAATATATTTTCACAGATAGCTGTAAGTATAGCCGGAGGAGTATCACATAATATAGGACAGATAATAGCAGCAATGCTTATAATGGAAACTCCGGCAATAATATATTATCTGCCGGTTTTAATGATAGCTGGAATTATAGCGGGAGTTATAACCGGAATAGTTGGAAAAATACTTTCAGATACAATAACTAAGACAATTAATAAGTAGATTTTAACAAGTAAATTGTTATATAAATATAGAGTTTTTGGTTACACTACAGGTAGTAGGTGATAGTAGTTGGAGATTTATATGACAAAAAGAGCATAAAGAAAGGGGCTGTCGCACTAAGAAATTAGTGCGATGCTCCTTTTTTCTATGTTTAGG
>ERZ1106969.2325-NODE-2325-length-10103-cov-8.603205_pt1 | contig 10103 bp, 10 predicted proteins | sample MGYA00403685_ERZ1106969 | MGnify/ENA primary metagenome ERZ1106969 (study PRJEB35170, sample SAMEA104062416) | human gut metagenome | biome: human gut; feature: human-associated habitat; material: faeces | place: Denmark | collected 2012-05-18 ... | reverse complement strand
GGTGTTGGGAGAAAGACTGCCAATGTGATCCGGGGAAACATCTATCATGATCCGAGTGTGGTGGTAGATACACATGTAAAACGGATATCCAGACGCCTTGGCCTGACAAAAAACGAAGATCCGGAAAAGATTGAAATGGATCTGATGAAAGAACTGCCAAAAGATCACTGGATCTTATATAATATTCAGATCATTACTTTCGGACGGTCGATTTGTACGGCAAGAAGTCCAAAATGTGAGCAGTGCTTCTTGCAAAAATACTGCAAAGAGTTTAAAATGTAACCTAAAATACCCATTGGGTATGAGAATTTAAAGAGGTGAAAACAGTGGATTTTAATGATAAAAGAGTCAAAAGAGTGATTGCGATCGGAGCGCTGGTACTGGTCGTTGCGATGATCGCGACGATGATCCTGCCATATCTGGTATAGAAAAGTGGCTGTTGCGAACAGGAACATAGAGGGTTAAGGGAGACGGAAACGATGAAAGTTGGAAATGTATCACAGACAGTTTTAAAACGTTCTGTGCTGAAACAACTGCATACAAAAAGAAAAGAGATTCTGACAGATCTTTCGGTGGAAGAGATGTGCACTGCCGTACAGATCAGGGACACAGAAGATGTGGTCTTTGCTTCGGCTACAGTTTCTGGAAATTCCAAAAATATCGGGGTATATGCAATCATGCGTGCCGTGTTGGATCTGGAGACAAGGGGGGCTTCGGCAATTGGTGTTTCGGTACAGGTGATTCTGCCAACATATGCTTATGAGTCGCGGTTAAAAGAGATGTTCCGCTGTATGGAAGAACGGTGTGCATCCTGGGGGATTGCAATAACATGTGCAAAGGCAGAGACCAGTCCTGCAGTGAGCCAGTCCGTGGTGTCGGTGACTGCGGCAGGAAGTGTGGAAAAAGGACAGCTGCGTACGCTTGCTCAGGCGGAGCCGAATCAGGAAATCGTACTTTGTGGTTCGATCGCAGCAGAAGGCGTACTGCGTATTTTCGATGAGAAGAGAGAAGAGCTTTCAAAGCGGTTTGTTCCGGCATTTATGCGTCAGATCCAGGGAATAGAATCAGAACTGGAGGTTTTCCATGCGCTTCGCAGTGTGAAGCAGGAAAATACACCAAAAGGGGAACCACTGGTGACTGCAATGCAGCAGATTGGAAGCGGTGGTATTCTGGCATCTTTGTGGGAATTGACAGAGGCAGCAGATGTGGGAATGCAGATGGAGATGTCCCGCATCCTAATTCGTCAGGAATGTGTAGAGGTCTGCGAATATTATCATCTGAATCCGTATCAGATGACTTCAACAGGCGCAATTCTGATGGTTACCCGAGATGGCAATGCTCTTGTGCGGTGTCTGGAAGAAAGTGGTGCACGAGCCAGTGTGCTTGGGGTTACGACAGCAGATCATGCAAAAGTAATCACAAGCGGAGAAGAAGTGCGCTATCTGGATCGGCCTGCACCGGATGAATTGATGCGCTGGTGGGAAGAGCAGGCACAAACAAGGTAAGATCAGAATAAGGAGAATAAAAAGATGGAAAAGCGAGAATTAATCCGAAAAGAAATTTTATATTATATAGAGAAAAACAGCAGAGCGGATCTGGCAGAGCTGGCAGTTTTACTTGGAACGGATGAAGTGACCGTTGCCAACGAAATTGCAGATATGGAGAAGGACAAAGTAATCTGTGGATATCATACGCTGATCGACTGGGACAAAGCAGGAGTAGAACTGGTGACAGCGTTGATCGAAGTGCGTATGACGCCACAGAGAAGTCAGGGATTTGATAAAATTGCAGAGCGAATCTGTAATTATCCAGAAGTACACGCAGTATATCTGATTTCTGGAGGATATGATCTGCTGGTATCTCTGGAAGGAAAGACTCTGAAAGAAGTATCGCAGTTTGTATCAGAAAAACTGTCAACTCTGGATTCGGTAATCAGTACAGCGACTCACTTCATTTTGAAGAAATACAAAGACCACGGAACGATCCTTTCTTCAAAAAGTGAATCAGAAAGGATGCTGGTGACACCATAATGAGAAATCCATTATCGAAAAAGATTGTAGATATTCAGCCTTCCGGCATCCGTAAATTCTTTGACGTGGCAAATGAGATGAAGGATGCAATTTCTCTGGGTGTTGGAGAACCAGATTTTGACACACCATGGAGGATTCGTGAGGAAGGAATTTTCTCTTTGGAGAGAGGACGCACATTCTATACGTCGAATGCAGGATTGAAAGAACTTCGAGAAGAAATATGCAAGTATCTGGAGCGAAAGATCCATGTTTCGTATGATCCGATGAAAGAGACGATGGTGACGGTCGGCGGAAGTGAAGCAATCGATGTGGCGCTGCGCTGTATGCTGGATCCGGGAGATGAAGTGCTGATCCCGCAGCCAAGTTATGTGTCATATCTTCCGTGTACGATCATGGCAGATGGTGTGCCTGTGATCATTCCGCTTCAGTATGAAAATGAATTTAAACTGACAGTGGAAGATTTAAAGAAAGCAGTGACACCGAAGACGAAAGTTCTGGTGATGCCATTTCCCAATAACCCGACAGGTTCGATCATGACCAGAGAAGATCTGGAGCCGGTAGCAGAGTTTGTCAAGGCGCATGATCTGTATGTGCTTTCGGATGAGATTTATTCCGAATTAAGTTATCGGGGAGATCACGTTTCCATAGCAGCTCTTCCAGGAATGCGAGAGAGGACGATCGTGATCAATGGATTTTCGAAAGGCTTTGCAATGACAGGATGGCGCCTGGGATATTGCTGCGGCCCAAAACTGATCATTGAGCAGATGGTAAAACTGCACCAGTACGCAATTATGTGTGCGCCGACAAACAGTCAGTATGCAGCTGTAGAAGGACTGCGTCATTGTGAGAATGAAGTAGAAGAGATGAGAAAGTCTTACAATCAGAGAAGACGTTTCCTGATGCATGAGTTCAAGCGTATGGGTCTGGAATGTTTTGAGCCGTTTGGTGCATTTTATGTATTTCCGAATATCAGTGAATTCGGTATGACTTCCGAAGAATTTGCAACCCGGTTCCTGATGGAAGAAAAAGTGGCGGTTGTTCCGGGAACTGCATTCGGAGATTGCGGAGAAGGGTTCTTGCGTATCTCGTATGCATATTCGCTGGAAGATTTGAAAGTGGCGTTGGGAAGATTGGAGCGCTTCATTGAAAAACTGAGAAATGAGGGCAGAGCATCATGTTAAATATTATATTGCATGAACCAGAGATTCCGGCAAATACAGGAAATATCGGAAGAACCTGTGTCGCTACAAATACAAGGCTGCATTTGATCGAACCTTTGGGATTCCGACTCAATGAGAAAGCATTAAAACGTGCAGGAATGGACTACTGGGCAGATCTGGATGTAAGAACCTATATCAATTTTGAAGATTTCCTGGAAAAAAATCCAGGGGCGAAGATCTACATGGCAACAACAAAAGCGCCGAAGGTATACACAGAAGTAGAGTATGAGCCGGACTGTTATATTATGTTTGGAAAGGAAAGCGCTGGTATTCCGGAAGAGATTCTGGTGGATCACAAAGAAGATTGTGTGCGGATTCCGATGGTAGGAGATATCCGTTCCTTGAATCTCGGAAATTCAGTTGCGATTATTTTGTATGAGGCGCTTCGCCAGCAGAATTTTGCACATATGAATTTGGAAGGACATCTGCATGAATTGAGCTGGTAGCAGGAGAAGAATGAAATAGAAAACACAGGGAAAAATGATCTTACGTGCAGATATGCAGTGAGATCATTTTTTTTCAGGTAAATATGGACAGAAGACGTTTCTTGTAGTATAATTCAAATAAATAGTTCCACAATACAAAAGCGGGTTTCATATAATGAAACCTACGCGTTTCGATGAGAAAAGTGTCAGGAGGAATCGATATGGGAAGTAACAGATTTGATTTGTTGTCATTAGGTGAGATTTTATTGAGATTGTCTCCGCCGGATAATGAGCGGATCGTCAGTGGAGAGAACTTTCAGAAGCAGGTTGGCGGAGCAGAACTTAATGTTGTGTCAGGAGTTTCGATTTTAGGGCTTCGCACAGGAGTGGTTTCAAAGCTGCCGGACAATGCACTTGGAATTTATGCGAAAGATAAGGTGCGTTTTTGTGGAGTGAGCGATGATTTTCTCGTATATGATGACAGTCCGGATGCCCGACTTGGAATTTATTATTATGAGAATGGTGCATATCCGAGAAAACCGGGTGTGGTATACGATAGAAGACATACTTCCTTTGACAAGATCAGTCTGGAGGAGCTGCCGGAAGAGATGTTCCGGAGTACGAGATGTTTTCATACGAGTGGGATCACATTGGCGCTGGGAGAGAATATCCGGCACACAGCGATTGAGATGATCAAGCGCTTTAAGGCAAACGGAGCAATGATTTCTTTTGATGTGAACTTCCGTGGAAATTTATGGACAGGTCCGGAAGCAAAGGCTTGTATTGAAGAGATTCTTCCGTATGTGGATATCTTTTTCTGCTCTGAAGAGACTGCAAGACTGACATTTTTAAAAGAAGGGGATGCGAAGAGCATCATGAAGAGCTTTACACGGGAATACCCGATTTCTGTGGTGGCTTCTACGCAGAGGGTTGTGCACAGCCCGAAAAAGCATACCTTTGGATCTGTGATTTACAGTGCGAAAGAAGACTGCTACTATGAAGAAGAACCATATCGTAACATCGAAGTTGTGGATCGGATCGGAAGCGGTGATGCATATGTATCGGGCGCTTTATATGGGCTTCTTGCGTATGACTTTGACTGCCAGAAAGCATTGGAGTATGGAAATGCAGCAGGAGCCGTGAAGAATACGATCAAAGGAGATCTTCCATCGTGCAGCAAAAGAGAGATGGATGCGATCATTCGCAATCATAAACATGTAGGACCGGAACTGGAGATGGACAGATAACAAGCAGGACAGACATTCTTTTTATTTTGAGAATGACTGTCCTGTTTTTTGATAATACTAATGTAGATCTTCCGGAAAATCATATCCGAGGGGGATTTTATAAAATATATCTGTTTTGATGATCGTTTGTATGATAATGTTCATTTGTGAAAAAATGTGAAATTGACAGAAAAATAGAATAATATAAAATTATATTTTGACATTATTATTGTTTGCGGTATAATGACATTAAGTTCACAGACAATGCATAAAATAGTTGCATTGTACTGGGGATGTAAAGGAAGGTGGTGAAGAATCGATGGTGGAAGAAACAATTCAGGCAATCCGAGAAACCGAAACAGCGGCGGATGTGATTGTAAAAGAAGCTGGGGAAAAAAGCCGGAAGATTCTGGAAGATGCGAGGCAGGAAGCAGAGCAGATGATCAAAGCGCAGAAAGAAGCACATCGGGTTTCTGTAGAGGAAGCCATGCAGAAAGCGCAGAAAAAAGCCGGAGAATTTCAGCAGGAGATTCGGGCACAGACAGAGAAGGAGGTCAAAGCGTTAAAGGAGCTTGCTGCACGAAAAGAAGAAGAGGCAGTAAGCGCTGTGATCGCTCAGTTGGTAAACAAAAATTAAAAAAGGAGGGAGTACACTATGGCGGTACTGCAGATGCAAAAAGTCAGTATCTGCGCCCTGAAAAAAGATCGAAAGGCAGTTCTGGAACAGCTTCAGAGGATGAAAGTGATGGAAATCACGCAGACTCTGGAGGAGGATCCGGATTTTACGAGGATGGATACGAGACAGGAACGAATGGAGTTTGAAAAGAGCGCTTCACTTGCAGATCAGGCTCTGGAAATTCTGGATCGGTATGCACCGGAAAAGAAATCCATGTTTTCTGCGCTGGAAGGGAAAACACTGATCGAACAGGAAGATTACCAGAAAGTGCTGGAACAAAAAGAATCACTTTTGTGCACAGCAAAGAAAATCCTTGCACTGGACAAAGAAAAAGCGGAACAGAAGGCCGGGATTTTAAAGCTGGAGAACAGTATGGAAAGTCTGACTCCTTGGATGAGTCTTCGTGTGCCGATGAGTTACAGCGGAACAGCGCATACAGTGATGTTTCTAGGTACGATGCCGCTTGCCACACTGGAAGAAATTTATCAGATGCTGGCACAGGATGTGCCGGAAATCGATGGTGTGGATGTGTCGATCATCCATTCTGACAAGAATACTGTGTATCTGGCGGTGATTTGCCTGACTCAGGATGCAGAACGGCTGGAAGAGGTTTTAAGAAATCATGAATTTGCAAGACCATCCCAGGTCTGGGACAAAGAACCGGCACAAGTAAGAGCCGAATTGGAACAAACATGCAGGGAATGCAAAGAAAGGATTCTTGCAATTGAAAAAGAGGTGCAGTCTTCTGCGGGTGAACGAGAGAATCTTCGGATTTTGGCGGATATTTATCGTGTACGGGCAGAAAAGTATGAAGTACTGGGAAAATTGCCGCAGTCAGAGCGCACGTTTTTTATCACAGGATATGTTCCGGCAAGAGATGCAGGGCGTATAGAAGAGAGGCTGACCAGAAAATTTACGTGTGTCATTGATATTGAAGAGATCAAAGAGAATGAAGAATCGCCGACACTTTTGAGCAACAATTCATTTTCCGCGAGCATGGAGGGAATTGTAGAGTCCTATGGACTTCCAAAGAAAGGGGAGTTTGATCCTACGACGATTATGTCATTCTTTTATGTATTTTTCTTTGGAATGATGCTTTCAGATGCGGCGTATGGCGCGATCATTGCAGTCGCATGTTTCGTTATTTTGAAGAAATTCCCGCGAATGAGCCGGGGAATGCATCAGTCCATCAAGATGTTTTTGTATTGCGGAATTTCCACATTGATCTGGGGAATTCTGTTTGGTGGATATTTTGGAAATATTGTAGATATTGTTTCTCAGAAGTTTTTCGGAACAACGGTCAGCATACCGGCTCTCTGGTTTATTCCATTGAATGATCCGATGAAACTTTTGATCTACTCCATGTTGTTTGGTGTGATCCATCTGTTTGTAGGACTTGGCATCAAAGGATATATGTGCCTGAAAGAAAAGCGGATCATGGATTTCTTCTGTGATGTGGTGCTTTGGTTCATGCTTTTGACAGGGCTGATCTTGATGCTGCTTCCAAGTGAGATTTTTACATCCATTTCGCAGATTCAGATTGTATTTCCGGATGCAGTGAATCTGTTGGCAAAAGTTCTGGCGATCGGCGGCGCAGCAGGAATCCTTCTGATGTCTGGAAGGGACAAAAAGAATCCGGGCTTGCGGCTTGCTCTCGGTGCCTATGATTTGTATAACATTACCGGATGGCTCAGTGACGTACTGTCCTATTCCCGTCTTCTGGCATTGGGACTGGCGACGGGTGTGATCGCATCAGTCATCAATCAGATGGGAAGTATGCTTCCGAATAATATTGTGGGAGTGATCTTCTTTGTTATTATTTTTATTGTAGGCCATACACTGAATCTGGCGATCAATCTGCTGGGAGCATATGTACACACGAACCGTCTGCAGTTTGTGGAATTTTTTGGAAAATTTTATGAGGGAGGCGGAAGAGCATTTCATCCGTTTGCCCCGGATACAAAATATGTAGATGTTAAGGAGGAATCTTAATTATGAGTATTATGGAGAATTTGGGAATCGTATATGCACTGTTAGGTGCAGCAATCGCAGTACTTCTGGCAGGTGCAGGCTCTGCGATCGGAGTTGGAATTGCGGGTCAGGCAGCATCAGGTGTTGTATCAGAAGATCCAAGTAAATTTGCAAAAGTATTGATCATTCAACTGCTTCCAGGTACACAGGGACTGTATGGACTGCTGATCGGATTTATTACATTGTCAAAGATCGGCATTTTAGGCGGAGGACTTGCAGAAGTGGATGTGACAACGGGACTTCTGATCCTGGCAGCATGTCTCCCGATTGGAATTGTAGGTCTGATCTCCGGGAAATATCAGGGAAAGACGGCGGCAGCAGCCATCGGAATCGTTGCAAAGAAACCAGAGCAGTTTGGTAAAGCTATGCTGTTCCCTGCAATGGTAGAGACATATGCGATCCTTGCACTTTTGATTTCTTTCCTGTCTGTCAGCGGAATTCAGGTATAAGCAGGAAAAGCAAAGAAAAAGGAGAGCGTGAAGAATGAGTGGATTAGAAAATATGAAACGCCAGATTCTGGACGAAGCAAATCACGCAGCGGAAGAAAAGATTTCAGAAGCAAAAGTAAAAGCAGAAGAAATTTTAAAAGAAGCAAGAAAGCAGATGGAAGCACAGGGCGCATTGCTGATGAAAAAGTCAGAAGAAGATACAAAGGACTATACACAGCGTATCGCATCTTCCTGTGAGATGCAGAGAAAGCAGGCTCTATTACAGGCAAAACAGGAAGTGATACAGGCGGTTCTGGAGAAGGCGTATCAGCAGATACTGCATCTGGAACCGGAGACATATTTTGAGATGCTTCAAAAGATGTTGGAGCTGTATGTACTTCCGCAGGACGGAATCCTGTATTTTTCTGAGGAAGATCTGAAGCGTATGCCACAGGGATTTGAGAATGTGATCGAACAGACTGCACAGGAAAAAGGTGGTCATCTTGTGGTTTCGAAAGAGCCAAGAGATATGGACGGCGGGTTCGTGCTGGTTTATGGCGGGATTGAAGAGAATTGTACAATCAAGGCAATGTTTCATACAAAGAGGGATGAACTGTCAGATCTTGTACAGAAAGTATTGTTTGTATAGAGCGCAGCCGTTTTTGGAAAGCAGCGAAAGAAAGCAAGAAGGAGGGATTCGTCTTGAATGAATTGGAATATACTTATGCGGTTGCGCGCATACGGGCACTGGAGGGTTCTTTGCTGACACAAAGTGTCATTGAACAATTGATGGCGTGTCAAAACGAAACACAGTGTCTTCAGCTTTTGAGCGAAAAAGGCTGGGGAGATCCGGAAGATGTACATGATCCGGCACAGATGTTGCAGCATGAGGAAGAAAAAATGTGGAAAGTCATATCAGAGATTGCTCCGGATCCGACTGTTTTTGATGTGATGTCTTACACAAAGATATTTCACAATTTAAAAGCAGCGATCAAGGCAGTTTGTGCAGGTGCAGAAGATCGGAACGTGTTTTATAACGATTGTTCCATTCCCGGAGCACAAATGCTGGAAATTGTGAAAAATAAAGAATTTGGGCGTCTTCCATCCATGATGTCAGAGGCTGGTCAGGAAGCATACGATACACTGCTTCACACAGGAGATGGTCAGTTATGTGATGTGATCCTGGACCGGGCGGCGCTGGATGCAGTCTGTGAGGCCGGGAGAAAGGCAGAAGATGCAATCATCCGGGAGTATGCAGAAGCAACAGTGGCGATCGCAGATATCAAGATTGCAGTTCGCGCTCAGAAAACGGGCAAGAGCCAGGAGTTTTTAAAGCGTGCTCTGGCACCTTGCGACACGATCCAGATAGATTTGCTGGCAAAAGCAGCTGCGAATGGTATGGATGCAATCCGGGATTATCTGCTTGGAACATCTTACGCAGGCGGAGCAGAGGCTTTGGAAGAATCACCGTCTGCATTTGAGCGGTGGTGTGACAATCGGATGATCGAAACAATGAGACCGCAGAAATATCAGGCGTTTTCCGTGGGACCGCTGGTAGCATACATTGTGGCAAGAGAAAATGAAATCAAGACCGTTCGAATCATTCTGACCGGAAAACAGAATCAATTTCCGGAAGAGGCAATTCGGGAAAGGATCAGGGAGATGTATGGATAAGATAGCAGTAATTGGAGATTATGACAGTATTTACGGCTTTCAGACACTGGGTCTTTCCATCTGTCCGGTCAGAGATGCCGAAGAAGGAAAAGAAAAGCTGCGTCATCTGGCTCTGGAATGTGGGATCATCTACATTACAGAGGCACTGGCAGCAGAACTGCCGGAAGAGATCGAGCGATATAAAGAACAGGTCATGCCTGCCATCATTCAGATACCGGGTGTGTCCGGCAATACAGGAGCAGGTGTAGAAGGCGTGAAAAAAACCGTGGAGCAGGCAGTCGGTTCGGATATCCTGTTTTCACAGGAGTAGTGGGAGGTAGATTCGGCAATGAGTAAAGGCGTAATTAAAAAAGTAGCAGGACCGCTGGTCATTGCCTCTGGAATGCGCGATGC
>ERZ1106969.2324-NODE-2324-length-10103-cov-30.921975_pt1 | contig 10103 bp, 8 predicted proteins | sample MGYA00403685_ERZ1106969 | MGnify/ENA primary metagenome ERZ1106969 (study PRJEB35170, sample SAMEA104062416) | human gut metagenome | biome: human gut; feature: human-associated habitat; material: faeces | place: Denmark | collected 2012-05-18 ... | reverse complement strand
AAAAAAACAAAATGGATGCCCCCTGTAAAATACAGGGAAGCATCCATGTGTTTAGATTACTATTTATCACTCTTTAGTTTTGACTGAATAATTTGCTCTACCATAAGCGCTGTACCCATAGTTAACGCTATAGGGAACAACATTTCTACAGAAAATCTTGAAAGCTCAAGCATAAATACACATGAGGTCATAGGCATTTTTTGTGCAAGTCCTAAAAATGCTACAGCACCGATAAAGGCAGCCATACCTAATGATATAGGAGCTACAGCAATAGACCAAAAAGTACCAAATACTATGGCTAACGTACTTCCCAACATCATAGATGGAGTAATACGCCCACCATAAGCTCCAGCTGCTAATGCGAGTAATACCGCTACCCACTTAGAAGCAAACAATCCTAATGCATAAGTCCATGTAATATCATTAGTAAAGGTTAATTCGTTCCCAGCCTTACCATTCCCTAAAATTTCAGGGAAATACATAGCTAACGCACCAATAATTGTAAACGCAACGATAGATATTGGAATCATAACAGGACTGCTACGATGAATAGAAGGTAACTTACCTTGAGTAATATTAAATAAAACTACACCTAAAGCAACAATAGCGCCCAAGGCGATAGAGAATTCTACATAGTGACTGCCCAAGCTAGGTTGAGCCATTGTATATTGAATGACATCCCCTACACCGGCTTGTCGAGTTACAAAAGTTGCTAATCCACAGCATATAAGAGCAGCACTCATAGCGCGTATATTCCATGTAAGAAGCAATGTTTCCAACGTAAAAATCGCTGCCGATAACGGTGAATTATAAACCGCTGCCAAGCCAGCACCTGCTGCACAAGCAATCAATAGTTGGCGATCTTCTTGTTTAATATCAAAATGTTTAACTAAAAAAGTTGTAATCCCTGCACTGGCTTCACGTGGTGCAACTTCTCGCCCTAATGGTGAACCAATACCTACGGTAATAATTTGTAAAGTTGCATGTAAAACAGTAGTAATAGGATTCATATCCATTTTACCAGATACAGCCGTTTTAATATCTACAACACCTTTACCATATCGGTGAATAAGTACCCAACCAACACCGCCTATAAGACCGCAAATAATCAATGGTATCAATCGCTCTACCGGAGATACACGAGCTACAGCAGCGCCAAAACTCATATGATCAGCAGAAGAATAATGATATACAAAATGCTGAATACTATGCATTAAATGTGTATAAGAAGCCCCTACTAATCCCGCTATAAATCCAACAATAATTATGAGACCTATTAAACGTTTATCAAATGCCATACTTACTCCATTGCTAACACAACTTCACCAGTTTCTAATGTTTTCTTAACATCTATAATACGTTGATTAGATGAACCTCTAAATCGTAATGCTGGATCTTTAAGTTCATCTACAAATCGACCATCTACGAGGATATCAATTTCATGTAATAAAGCGCTTCTCAACTTATCTTCTAAGATATCATCTATAGTATAACCTGAATAGGCCCAAATTTTCTTGTCTGGCGCCGCCGCACGGACTGCCCGCACCACCGGCAATAAACCTTGTACATTTTGGAACGGTTCCCCACCTAACAAGGTTAAACCTGAGCATGTTGGACTTTTCACATAGGATACAACTAAATCAGTTTCAGATTGAGTCCACTCCTTACCGGCATTAAAATCCTGGTATTCTTCATTAAAACAGTTATAACAACAATGTGTACAACCGGTTACGAATATAGATGTACGAATACCTTCCCCATTGGCAATATCATATTGTCTTATTTGCCCATATCTCATAATTACCTCCATAAAAGTAATTATCAACTTTGATTAACACTATATAGATATATTTCTATTTCTTACAAACGCAGTAAAAGCTGTGCCTTAAGCACAGCTTTTACCATGTATTTATAGAAACTATAATTCTAATAATTTTAAATGTGCATTACACGATCTTTGATTTCTTTCGTACGCCCTTCGTTCCAGAAGTTTTCACCTAGGTAACCACAGGTGCGACGAATTACAGTTAATTTATCGCGGTTTGTGTTGTGGCAACGTGGACATTCCCATTCATTATGTTCATTGACCTTAATTTCACCATCAAAACCACATTCGTGACAGTAGTCGGACTTGGTATTAAACTCAGCATAAGAAATATGGTCATAAATATATTGAATCATAGTCAAAACGGCTGGAATATTATTAGTCATATTCGGAATTTCCGCATAGGAAATACAACCGCCAGTCGATTTCTTTTGGAATTCAGATTCAAAATTAAACTTATCAAATACATTGATTTCTTCACGAACATTTACGTGATAGCTATTAGTGTAATATCCTTTATCAGTGATATCTTCAATTACACCAAAGCGAGCACGATCTAGAGAAGAGAATCGATTTGTTAAACTTTCAGCAGGTGTACCATATAAACCAAAGCCAAGATTATGTTTATCATGCCATAGATTGATGGCATCATTTAAACGATCCATAATTTTCATGGCAAATACACGACCTTTTTCACCTGTGTTAGACTCACCGGTAATCAATCGAGTTGCTTCATAAATACCGATGTAGCCAAGAGAAATTGTTGCATAACCACCAGTTAGGAAGCGAGCGATTTTCTCTCCTTTTTTTAGGCGCGCAATAGCACCATGTTGCCAATGAATTGGCGATACATCACTCACTACATCCTTTAATAAGTTGTAACGTAATAGTAATGCTTTTTCCGCTAATTCAAGACGTTTATCTAAAATTTCAAAGAATCTTTCTTCACTACCGCGAGCTAAGATGCCAATTTGAGGTAAGTTCAAACTTACAACGCCCATATTAAAGCGCCCATCAAACTTATAGTTCCCCTTTTCATCCTTCCAAGGAGATAAGAAAGAACGACATCCCATTGGGCTAAATACATTACCTTCATAGTTTTCCTTCATCTTCTTCGCGGAAATGTAATCTGGATACATGCGTTTAGCCGTACATTGTGCAGCAAGTTCAGTTAAATAGTAATATGGACTATCAGGCGTTACATTATGTTCATCAAGAACATAAATCAATTTAGGGAATGCTGGCGTAATATATACATCAGCTTCATTTTTTACACCTTTAATACGTTGGCGCAAAATCTCTTCTGTAATAAGAGCAGCCTCTTTAGCATATTCATAATCAGGTTTAAAATACATGAACAATGTAACAAATGGAGATTGACCATTTGTAGTCATCAATGTATTGATTTGATATTGGATAGTTTGGATGCCATCCTTAACCTCTTTACGCGTACGTTTCCACGCAATTTCACGGGCTTTTTCCATATTTGGTTCCATCCCGTAAATCTCAACTTGTTCTTCAATAACATTGTTGAGGATTTTTTCGTAAGATTTGCGTACGAATGGCGCCAAGATGCGATCGATACCATTGATACTTTGACCTCCGTATTGACCAGATGCAACTTGGGCAATAATTTGCGTTGTTACTGTACATGCAACTTGGAAGGATTTAGGTGTATCAATTTTCTTACCATTGATAACCGTACCATTTGTAAGCATATCTTCCAAATTGATCAAGCAACAGTTAAACATAGGCTGGATAATGTAATCCATATCATGGAAGTGAATAGCACCACTATCATGGGCTTCTAAAATATCTGTAGGAATTAATTTACGACGAGCAATATCCTTAGATACTTCACCAGCGATTAAATCACGTTGTGTAGATACAATAGCAGCATCCTTATTAGAGTTTTCATCGAGAACGCTGACATTACTGCGATCTAATAAACCGATTACATCATCATCAGTGGTATTTTGACGACGTTTAAAAGCTTGAACAGCTTTGTAACCTTCATAGGCACGTGCCGTTGCAGGATTATGATACTCAATCAACTTATAATACACTTGATCTTCAATAGCATAAATTGTCATGTCTTTTTGGAGCTTTGTAGCATATTCTTCAATTTCATCAGCAATACGCTGTGCCAACCCCTCTTCGTACAACCCTGTACTACTATGCTCAGCTTTTTCTATAGCCAAAGCAATCTTATTCTTATCAAATGGTACCTTTGTACCATCCCGTTTAATGACCTGCAACATATTGGCAACCTCCCCATTTTGTTACCGCTGAAATATATGTTAAGACATAGAAAAAAGTATGGAAAACCATACTTTTTATAAATTTATATGTAAAAATGTAAAGAATTATGACTAAACTCTCTATTTTTTACCGCTAACTCAGTATACTATATATGGTGGTTGTTTTCAAGAACAAATACAATATAAAGTAAAAATAGGCTCTTTTAGCCATGCCAATACAGCATGAATAAAAGAACCTATATAAATTATAATGTAAAACCAAATAGACGTGTCAAGAAATTGGACTTTTGACCTACCCAACTAGAAGGCACTGATGGATAGAATGTGCGATCAGCTAAAAGATCGCGCTCATTGAGATGAATATTCGGCAACAAATCTTTTTTGTACGTACTATCTAATTGAGAAATAGCTTCTACGTATCCTTGATGTGCTTGCACATCACTTTCATTACAGTAACCAGTACCAAAGAAGTGAATTAGACCATTGCGATATAATTCAATAGCTCTATGATAATTAGCATTGCTATGATTAAAGGAAGCCATATTACATTGAATTAATATCCCTTTATCTACCCATTCCAACAATTGCTCTGGTTTAGTAAACAATTGACGATGTGTCTCTACTTCACTAATGATAGGAACAATCCCCATATTAAGCAAAGCTAGCAACCATGCATTAATGTGATGAACTTTGCTATTTTCAGGAATGGACACTAACATAAAATGGCTATTTCCCAATAGATACTGCTTCCGATGAGACGCAATATATTCAATCATTTCATCACAAAGCAAAACGCGAGCACCACCATGAATAGTTACATCCACTTGTTGTTCCCCTACAGCAAGCTTCACATCATTCAATGTTGTTTCCATCTCATCCCATGTATTCATATCTATAGATACGGTTACATCAGGTGTACTAAAAATATCTGTAATACCTTGTTCAGCCAAGGATTTTATCATTTTTACTGATTCTGCCATTGTTTGTGGCCCTTGAGGCCCTAACACAGCTGGCAAAATGCAACCATGTAAGTCAACCACGCGATTCATATTCTTTCCCTTCTACTTACGATAATCCCTTACAGAAATCGTTCTCTTTATAAAGTTCATGTTTATCTCATTTATTTTTCATTTTCTATTCATGATTATATCAAGGGAAAAGTGGCTTGTACAGTGGTTTTTATATAAAAATAGATAAATTATAATATGTTCATTTAATATATTTTTTATATTTTCATGCTATCTTCATTAAAAATACCTCATAATCGCTAAGATTATGAGGTATTTTTACATATTTGTATATTATTAACAAATTAATTTTTAAATGTACTTCGTTTATACCTGATGTAATGGACTAGCTTCACTACTAGAATACCAATAACAACACCAACAGTATCAATCAAAATATCAGAAATCTGAGAGCTACGCCCTGGTGAGAACAATTGTATAAATTCATCAAGACCAGCTATCAACATGCCTAAACTTATGGTCTTTATTACGGTACCGTATGTAATATATCGACGTAGAATCGTATATAAAACACCACCAAGGATTGTAAACTCTGTGAGATGGGCTAACTTTCGAACAATCCTATTCAAGGTCCATATATTTCCATGAAAGCCTAACTTATTTACTATAGGAGCAAAGGTCTCTGCAAAGAGCAAGCTAAATCCATCTGAAGATCCGCCATTTTGCATCGAATTATCCCATATAAAAAATACAATTAGACCTAATAGAATATATAGTATCCAACGTTTCATATTACTCTCCTAAACGCCATAATACATATCTATCTTAATCGCGGTCAAAAATATCTCTTGTATAAACTTTATCCTTCACATCTTCTAAGCTCTTATCCCAACGATTAGCCACTATAACGTCACTAACACGTTTAAAGTCTTCAAAGTTACGAATAACAGGTGAATTAAAGAAATCTTCTGCATCAAGAGTCGGTTCATACACAACTACAGCAATACCCTTTGCCTTGATACGCTTCATTACACCTTGAATTGCAGATGCTCTAAAATTATCAGAATTCATTTTCATCGTCAAGCGATATATGCCAACAATTTTTGGATTCTTCCCTATAATAACATCTGCAACATGATCTTTACGAGTTCTATTAGCATCTACAATAGCAGAGATTAAATTTTGTGGAACATCATTATAGTTAGCTAATAATTGCTTAGTATCTTTTGGTAAACAATACCCACCATAACCAAAGGATGGATTATTATAGAAGTCTCCAATACGAGGATCTAAACAAACACCATTAATGATTTGACTTGTACTAAGGCCACGAACCTCAGCATAAGAATCTAACTCATTAAAGTATGCAACGCGCAATGCCAAATACGTATTAGCAAATAATTTAATCGCTTCTGCTTCCGTAGAATCCGTATATAATTGAGGTACATGTTCCTTAATAGCACCATCAGCTAAAAGTTGTCCAAAACGGCGGGCCCGTTCAGAGTCTTCCCCTACTACAATACGGGAAGGATGTAAATTATCATATAAAGCTTTACCTTCGCGTAAGAACTCTGGAGAGAATATCAAGTTCTCTGTATTAAATTCCTTACGCATTTGAACGGTGTACCCAACTGGCACAGTGGACTTAATAATCATAACAGCATCTGGATTAATATCTAATACTGTTTTAATAACTTGTTCTACAGAAGAGGTATCAAAAAAGTTCTTTTGAGGATCGTAGTTAGTAGGCGTTGAAATAATAACATACTCAGCACCTTTAAAAGCTTCTACAGGATCTAATGTAGCTTTAAAGTTTAACTTCTTAGTAGCTAAATACTCCTGCAATTCCGCATCTACAATAGGCGACTCTTTGCGATTTAGCATTTCAACCTTTTCAGGGATAATATCGAGGGCCACCACTTCATTATGTTGTGCTAATAAAACACCGTTTGAAAGGCCTACATAGCCTGTACCAGCAATTGCAATCTTCATTTATTTGCCCTCCGTCATGTAAAACTCTTTATACCATATAGCAAATTTCCGTAACCCTTCCCGTAAAGATGTATTTGGCTTGAATCCAAAATCTTCTTCTAGAGCACTTGTATCTGCATAGGTAACAGGTACATCGCCTGGTTGCATCGCCACTAATTCTTTATGTTCTTCAAAATTATAATCCTCTGGTAATACGCCAGCAGCAACTAATTCCTCTGAAAGAATACGCACAAAATCTAGAAGATTTTCAGGATGACTATTACCAATATTATAAATTGCATACGGAGGAACTGGTAAACCATCGGCACCGTTGCGACGTTCTGGAGCCGCACACATCACCTTAGATACGCCCTCTACTATATCATCGATATAGGTAAAGTCACGTTTACAGTTACCATAGTTAAAGATTTTTATAGTGCCACCGCTCCGCAACGTATTAGTAAAGCCAAAGTATGCCATATCTGGACGACCTGCAGGACCGTACACAGTGAAAAAACGAAGCCCCGTACTAGGGATGTTATATAACTTGGCATACGAATAAGCCAATAATTCATTCGATTTTTTAGTAGCTGCATACAGAGAAACAGGGTTATCTACTTTATGCTCTGTAGAGTATGGAATTTGTTTATTCGCACCATATACAGAAGAAGATGATGCGTAAACTAAATGCTCTACTCCGCTTTCACCATTATCATAAGAATGACGACAAGCCTCTAATATATTGTAGAAACCAATAATATTAGACTCGATATACGCATCGGGATTTGTAATAGAATAACGTACACCCGCCTGTGCTGCTAAGTTAACAACAACACGTGGTTTATAGGTAGAGAAGATTTCTTCAACAAAGGCCTTATCTGCAATATTACCTTTTTTAAAGATCCACGTATTTTTATTATCTTTGCTCATCTCGTCAATTTGTTGCAAACGATAATCCTTTAAAGCCACGTCATAGTAATCATTAACAGAATCTATGCCGATAATTTGAGTTCCTTCTGCTTCAGATAACAGGGACATAACGAGATTAGCCCCTACAAATCCAGCGGCTCCCGTTACTAGGATCACCGTGTTGTTTAAGTCTACATTTTTTGAAAGCATATGTACTCCTTTCATAGTTCTGTTAATTATGAGCGTCTTACTTTACGTAACACTTTATTAACGCCAGAGGTAATAATGGCACGCTCAGATGGAATGATACATAAAATAACCACATATAGTACTACGCATAACATCATACAAGCTATAGTCCACCACACCGCATCATATAAATGTAAAATACTATATGCAATAGCGCCAACAATAGATGCGGTAATTAGATATACACCTATATTAGTAATCACCCGGAGAGCACTCATATGTATAAATAATGCTAAGAAAATCATAGCAACCATTAACATTTCCATGCGTACTATTGAGCGAGCATAGACAAATGTACTAAAGTCATACTGAATACAAATATAAATGACTGGTATTAATACAACTAAATGTAATATTTGAGTCCAGAATGATAAATTAGGAACTCCTTTTGCACGGAATACTTCAGAAATCAAATTCGCTGTTACTGTCATAATAGCGGAACTCAAGGCCCAAGATCCCAATACAATACCTGCTAACTTCCATTGTGGTCCCAATAAGAGATCAACAACAAAGTCTTGGAATACAAACAAGCCTATCCCTATAGGTACTAAAAAAAGAGCCATATAGCGTTGGAAGGTAAAGAATGTATTTGAGAATGCCTGTTCATCCTGTTGAACTCGACTTAAAGCGGCAAATAATACAGGCGCTAAAGATGAAGTAGCCATGGCCATAACAGTTGTAACAATAGCCATAGGCATTTTGTATATCCCTAAATAATAGGCATCTAAAAAGCGACTAATAATGAAGGTATCCACCCACGCTGTAAGCCAAATAGAAAATGCTTCAGCCAATGACCATGCACTATAACTAAACATATTCATAAAGACTCGAGAACTAAAGAAGAGATGGATTTGATTTTTCCTACTCTTCAATAAAGCCAAAGCCGTAAATAACTGAGCCCCTAACATACCAGCGATTAAAGACCAATAGTCATAGCCCATGAGCGCCATAGGTATGGATATCAATATAGGAGTCAGAATTGTGATGAGCCGAATGTTAAGAAGAAACTTAAAATTAAAGTCCCGTCTATACAAGGCCATTTGTACACTACTGAAAGCAGAGAGCGGAATCATGGCCCCCATTATGGCCAACGGTATGCCTAATCCATCATTTCCAACTAATACAGCCAGTTCATCACGACCGACTATAATAGCTCCCCATAAGAGTAGAGAAAGAACTAAGTTAGCAATAAAAGCTACATCTGTAGCCTCCTGTTTCTCTTTATCACTTTGAAACTCATGCTGTACAAGAAACTTTTGGAATCCCGCATCAGCTAGCATTTCTGCAAAGGATATAACCATCATAATTGTTGCCAATATCCCAAATGCCGTAGGTGCTAGCATATGGGCCAATATTATATTTGTTAGTGGTGTAATAAGCTTTGCTAAAACCTCTGTTATGACAGACCATTTAGCAGCAGCTACTATTTTTGTATCCATTATTTTTTATTGATATTCTTAATGCCCCGCAAGAATAATTCATGGTGAGCTTCACATTCCAAGTAATTTTGAATTGCTAAATAACTTGTTTTTCCTAAAATAAGTTGCATTAATTTTCGTCCAAATAATCCATTTATTGCGCGGATAATAAAAGATCTACCTAAAAATTCACGCAAATATCGCTTTACATGAGTATCAGCAAAATCCTTATATGCTTGAGCTACAAAATGAGCATCTCTAATATTTTCACTTCGCTTTTTATATTCCGTCAATGTTTCAAGGGCTTCTGATTCAGTAGCCAAACGAGTGCCTCTTTCGGTACCACGAATTGGCACTTCAGATACAATAAAGGTATCCTTTGTAGCCTCCACACTGATCAATAAGGAATCTTTTACAAACTCCTTATGATGTATATAGGATTCGGAGTTAAAGATAAAGTTACCTTGGCCATAAATAATAGTCCCCTTACCATAGTCCTCAC
>ERZ1106969.2322-NODE-2322-length-10115-cov-3.739066_pt1 | contig 10115 bp, 7 predicted proteins | sample MGYA00403685_ERZ1106969 | MGnify/ENA primary metagenome ERZ1106969 (study PRJEB35170, sample SAMEA104062416) | human gut metagenome | biome: human gut; feature: human-associated habitat; material: faeces | place: Denmark | collected 2012-05-18 ... | reverse complement strand
CCTGCGTACCGCTGTATCAACAGCTGAAAGCCGAGTTCCCGGAAGTGCAGGCGGTAAACGCCATGTACACCCACGGCCTGCTGGCGATTATCTCCACCAAAAAACGATACGGCGGTTTTGCCCGTGCGGTCGGGCTCCGCGCCATGACCACGCCACACGGTCTGGGTTACGTGAAAATGGTGATTATGGTGGATGAGGACGTCGATCCGTTTAACCTGCCGCAGGTGATGTGGGCGCTGTCATCGAAGGTCAATCCGGCTGGCGATCTGGTGCAGCTACCGAATATGTCTGTGCTGGAGCTTGACCCCGGCTCCAGCCCGGCGGGGATCACTGACAAGCTGATCATTGATGCCACCACCCCTGTCGCTCCGGACAACCGTGGTCACTACAGCCAGCCGGTACAGGATCTCCCTGAAACCAAAGCCTGGGCCGAAAAACTGACCGCGATGCTGGCGGCACGTCAATAAGGAGGAAAAAATGATTTGTCCACGTTGTGCCGATGAACATATTGAGGTGATGGCAACATCACCGGTGAAAGGTGTCTGGACGGTATACCAGTGTCAGCACTGTCTGTATACCTGGCGCGATACCGAACCGCTGCGCCGTACCAGCCGCGAGCATTACCCGGAAGCGTTCCGCATGACGCAGAAGGATATTGATGAAGCACCGCAGGTGCCGACGATCCCGCCGCTGCTGTAATAAAAAGCCCGGAGGCGCTGCGCTTACCGGGCGATAATATTGTGCGGTCTTTTGCCCGGTGGCGCTGCGCTTACCGGGCCTACGGGAGAACATGCAGGCCGGGTAAGGCGTAGCCGCCACCCGGCTTTTTTATCGTTCCACCATCGCTAGCGTAAACCCATCCCACCCCTTAACGCCCACCGTTTGCAGCGCGGTGGCGGTTAAGCGTGGGTTATCTCCAGTCATCTCGATAAACTTCCGTACCCCCTGCACGCGTGCATCGTCGCTTTGCCCGTTAACCACCTCGCCGTCGCGCACCACGTTATCGCCGATTATGACCGTGCCGGGACGGGAGTAGTGCAGCGCCCACTCCAGGTAGCCGGGATTGTTTGGCTTATCGGCATCAATAAAGATCAGGTCAAAGGCGGGACGTCACCGAAATTCTCGAGCGACTTTAGCGCCGGGCCTGCAATCAGTTCTATGCGATCGCCGAGTCCCGCAAGATGAATATTCTGTCGTGCAACTGCGGCATGTGTCGGGTCCGCTTCTAGCGTAATCAACTTTCCGTCCGGCGGTAGGGCGCGCGCCATCCAGATTGAGCTATATGCACCAAGCGTACCGATCTCCAGAATGCGGCGGGCCTGCGTCATGCGGACAAACAGCGCCAGCAGTTGCCCCTGATTTGCGGCAACGTCGTGCTCGGGTAATCCGGCGCGTTTGTTGTTTTCAAGGACGCTCTGGAGAACTTCATCTTCAGGAATAAGCGACGAAATCATGTAATTATCTACTGAACACCACTGCTGTTGCATAGATTGACTCCTTGGGGGTATCGCCAGAGGCGAAATGTAGACCGGGTAAGGCGTAGCCGCCACCCGGCATGTTTTCACGCACTGACCCAACCGCCGCCCAGCGCTTTATACAAATCAATTTGCGCCAGCAGCAGGTTGTTTTTCACCTGTACCACGCTGGTCTGCACCGAGAACAGCGTGCGCTGTGCATCGAGCACATCCAGATAAGAAGAGTACCCGTTGCGGTAGCGGTTTTGCGCTATCCGCAGCGTCTCCTGCGCGACCGCCTGCTGAGCCAGCAGCTCGTTAAGCTGTTCCTGATAACGGGTGATGGCATCAAGGCTGTCATTCACCTCGGCAAACGCATTACGTACGGTTTTTTCGTAGCTGTACAACGCCTGATTACGCTGAGACTGGGAGATATCCACCTGTGCATTCAGCGCCTGTCGGTTCAGCAGCGGCGCAAGAATACTGCCGCCCACGCTCCAGAGCTGGAGGGGGTTATCCAGCAATCCCGACAGCGTGCGATCCTGCACCGATCCTGTGGCCGTGAGGTTGATCGACGGCAGCAGGCTGGCGCGCGATGCCGCCAGCGTCGCGTCCGCCGCAATCAGCTGACGTTCAGCCTGGACGATATCCGGACGCCGGTTCAGTAACGTCGACGGCAACTGGGAGGGCAGTTTCAGCGGCGTCAGGGCATCAAAGCTTTCACCGCGCGCAACGTCACCCGGGTTGTTGCCCAGCAGCAGGCTAAGCGCATTCTCCTGCTGCGCAATCTGGTGCTGAAGCAGTGGAACCTGAGCGCGGGTGGCGCGCAGCTCAGAATCCGATTGCATCAGCTCAAGGCGAGAGCTGTATCCCGTCTCAAACTGTCGTTTAGCAAGGTTGAACGCCTCTTCACGCGATTTCAGCGTGGACTGGGTAACGCGAAGCTGTTCATCCAGCGACAGCAGGGTGACGTACCCGGAGGCCACCGACGATGCGACCGTGAGATCTGCCGCCGCGGCCGCCGCCTTTTGTGCCTCCAGCGACGCTTCGGCGGCACGGGAGGTGCTGCGGTTTACCCCCCAGATATCCACGTCGTAGCTGGCGGTCAGGCTGCCTTTGTACAACGTACCGTATACCGGAAGGCCTGTGGCGGCGGACTGCGAGCGCGCGCGCGTCCCGGTCACGCCCGCGTCAAGCGACGGGAACAGGCTGCCGTCGGCGGCGTATACCCGGGCCTGGTACTCGTTAATCCGCTCGCGGGCAATCAGCACGTCGCTGTTGTTCTTCAGCGCCTGATCCACATAGTGATTCAGATTGCTGTCGTGGAAATTACGCCACCAGAGCTGCTCTGTCGGGCTGGTTGGCCCCGACGTCGCGCGCCACTGGGCCGGGATGTGCAGGGACGATTTGGCGGGCTCAACGTCAACCGACTGGCAACCCGCAAGGATAGCCATCATCAGCAGGCCGGCTATCGGGCGAAGCGTCATTGTTTCGCCTCCCGCGTGTCGATGGTGACCTGCACCGACATGCCAGGGCGCAGCAGCCGGTACGCCTCCGGCTCACCGAGTACCTCAATGCGTACCGGGATGCGCTGGGCGATTTTAACAAAGTTGCCCGTGGCGTTATCCGGGGTGATAGCGCTGAACTCGACGCCTGTGGCCGGGGATATGCTCTCCACGCGGCCCTGATAGGCTTTATCGTTTAACGCATCGACGGTGAATTTCACTGGCTGTCCGACGCGTAAATTCGCCAGCTGCGTCTCTTTGATATTGGCGATCACCCAGTGCTGCGGCGGGACCAGCGTGGTAAGGTGCGTCCCGGCGGTGACGTACGCTCCCAGACGCACCGCAATCTGCCCGAGCTGACCGTCACGCGGCGCGACAATGCGGGTGTTTTGCAGATCGATCTGCGCAAGCTCCAGCGCGGCTTTCGCATTTTCAACGTCCGCTTCCAGCGAAGCGCGATTGACGATAACCGTTTGTAGATCCTGGCGCGACATCTCAAGCGTTGCTTTCGCCTGGTCGATATCGGCGCTCCCCTGGGCGGCACTGGCCAGCGCCGCATCGCGCTCGCGAATGGACAGGGAGCCGTCTGCGGTCAGATCCTTCACGCGTTTCAGATCCGCCTGGGTTTTCAGACTTTGGGCACGGGCGTTTTTCAGTGCCGCTTCGTTTTTGGCAATCACCGCTTCCGCGCTTTTACGCTGTTGCAGGTTGTTGTTCAGCGCAGCAATTTTCATTGCCAGCTGCGCCTCGGCCTGATGGACGCGCTGGCGATAGATCCGGTCATCAATCTGCAACAGCAGGTCGCCTTTTTTAACCTGCACAAAATCCTGAACATGGACCTCAGTAATGTAGCCGTTGACTTGCGGACTGATGAACGTGGTCTGGCCGCGCACGTAGGCGTTATCAGTAAACTGGGTATGACGCGTGAACGGGGGCAACTGCCAGGCATAAAGGATCACCAGCACCCCGACAATGCCGATAGCCGCGGCGGTGAAAATGGAAACGACGCGTACATTTTTGCGGGTGTTGGCCTGCTCTTTGGCGGCATCCTGCTGACTCATAACTTCTCCTGAAAAATAGTCATTACTTATTGCCAGTGGCGTTCTTAAGGGCCATACGGGCGGTGATGCGCAGGCGCAGCAAGCGCCATAAAATCCAGACCAGCGTGGCTGTGGCAATGCTCGCCGTCAGGAGATAAGTATCGTTGTAAGCCAGAATGTTTGCCTCAAGCGTCGTCACCGTCTGAAGCTGAATAATGGCCTGGGTTCCCAACAGGGAACTGTCGCCAACCAGGCTTTTATACATCTGGGTGTAAAGCTGAATGCGTTCGTTCACCAGCGGGTTGAGGGTGGTGAGCTGGTCAGCCAGCAGGCTGGAATGGTACTTCTCGCGCCAGGTCTGGAAGGTACCAAGGATTGCAGAACCCAGCAGGCCACCAAGGTTCTGACTCATGCCAAACATTACGGAAAAGCTGACCAGATTGCGTGGTTCGGCGATCACCCCGCCAATGGCGGCCAGCATCGCAGGGGCGAGGAAGAAAGCGCTGCCGAAACCAAGCAGGAACTGGCTGAACATCAGTTGATCCGGCCGGGTCAGGTTGTTGGACTGGCTGTCCAGCAGCGAAGCAACAATCATCAGCGCCAGCGAGGTGATAATCGGCCAGGCCAGCTTAGTGGGTTTGATCGTCAGACAGCTGGTGACGATACCGCAGACGATTCCGGCGAAAATAGACCACGCCAGATGGGTCATCTGTTCATTCTGTAGGCCCGCATATTGCAGCCAGCCGATGACGCCGGTGTTCTGTTCCGCCAGTACGATGCGGATCAGCAGCATAATCAACCCCAGGCGTACGATGCTGCCGCTGGACAGCCAGCGGGTATTGAGCAGCGGGTTGCTGCGGTTATGTTCAAAAACGATTGCACAGACAATTAGCACCAGCGAGAGAGCCAACGCCCAGCCGATCCACGGTGTTTCAAACCACCATTCCAGACGCCCTAGCGACAGAACCGCGCACAACAGCGCCATACCGGGCGCAAGCAAAAAGAAGGTGATGAAATCTTTTTTCTCGAAAACTTTGCGTCGATCGCCCGGGGGCAGTTTCAGCACCATCACGCAGGCCAGTGAGATCAGGGCCAAACCCAGCTCGAAGAAGTACAGCCCACGCCACTCATCAAGCTGCAACAGCTCGGTGGAGAACAGCCGCGCCAGCGGTATCGCCAGCGACGAACCGGTAATGCCGATGGTCAGCGCCTTCAGTCGGTGCTTCGCGGGCCAGGCCTGTATCTGGTAATAAATGCCGAGCGAGCTGAGCGCGGCGGCGACCATCCCGTGTGCCGCCCGTACCATCAGCGCCGAGCTGAGATCGTTCACAAACAGGTGGAAAAAGGTGACCAGCACATACAGCACCAGGAAGCCTTCCGTAAACGCGCGCAAACCGTACTGCTGGCGAAACTTTACCAGCAGCAGGTTGATGGAGACGTTGGTCATGACATAGACGGCAGGCAACCAGGCGATTTCAGTCGACCAGGCGCCGAAGGTGCCTTGCAGATTTTGCAGATTGGCGGTGACGACCGCGTTACCCAGCGCCCCGGTCAGACACACCAGCAGGCCGACCACGCCATAGGCGATCCGTTTCGACGTCGGATGTTCCGGGGTGGAAGGGGAACCCAGCAGAGCGGGTTTCTCGTGTGGCTGCCACTCGCGAGGAGCATAAGGATCGCGTTGGGGCAGGCGCATAACGGGGTTTACCTTTAAAAATGTTGAATTGTGAGCGGGCTAATGATTCTACGGCTGACGCAAATCATAATTCAAGTGAATACGAATATTGTATGTTAATCAAATGTAGAGGGAATGATGAAGAAAAAGTGCGGCTCGCGAACGGAGCCGCAATAATATTATCGCTGTTCCGGCTGCGCCTGAAGGTGGCGTTCACGGTTGATGCGGCTGGCACAAAAAATTGCAATGAGGGAGATAGCGACCGTCACGCCCAGATACCAGGCCACGGGTACCCAGTCGCCGTCGTATTTCGCCAGCAGTCCGGTAGCTATTAGCGGTGCCGTTCCGCCCGCCAGCGCGGCCCCAAGTTGATAACCCAGCGTGATACCGGTGTAGCGAACGTTGGCACTGAAAATTTCAGAGCAGAGCGTGCCGAGAACCGCCGTCACCGGTGCCCACAGTACGCCAAAAGCGATAACGGTCGCGAGCACAATTCCCCAGGTGGTACCGGTATTCAGCAGCATAAACCAGGGCACGATAAACAGGCCGAGCACGAAGACACTGACGGCGTACATACGCTGGCGGCCAACCCTGTCGGAGAGCAGCCCCATCAGCGGGATCATGATAGTGGCGACCAGTGCGCCAAGAGTTACTGCCTCCAGCGCCTGGGATTTCTGATAGGTCAGGGTGGTAGTGGCGTAGCTCACCACAAACGTGGAGAAAATATAGAACGGTGCTGTCTCCACAACCTTAAGCCCGGCGGCAATTAGCACTTCACGCCAGTGGTGTTTTATGGTGTCGCGCAGCGGAGCTTTCGCAACCTGGCCGGATTTTTTCACTTTCTGGAAATCAGGCGTTTCGTCAATATCTTTCCGGATCCAAAGCCCCAATATTACCAGCACGGAACTGAGCAGGAACGGAATGCGCCAGCCCCAGGAGAGAAAATCCTCTTCGCTGAACAGCGTCATTAGCGAGACGATAAATGTCGCCATCAACATGCCGATGGTAACGCCCGCCTGCGGAATACTGCCGAAGAAGCCTTTGCGTTTTTCTGGCGCATACTCGTAAGCCAGCAGTAGCGCGCCACCCCATTCACCGCCGATACCCATCCCCTGAATAATACGCATCAGGATCAGCAACGCGGGCGCCCACATCCCGATCATGTCGTAGGTGGGCAGCAGGCCAATCATCACGGTTGCACCTCCCATCAATGAAAGGGTGAGGACAAGCGTTTTTTTGCGACCGATACGATCCCCGATATGTGCAAAGAGAACGCCGCCAATGGGGCGAATAAAGAAGGTCAACGAGAAGGAGAGATAGGAGAGGATCAGCCCGATTACCGGGTCGACCATCGGAAAGAAAATCTTGTTAAACACCAGCGCGGCAGCGGTGCCATAGAGAAAATAATCAAACCATTCAATAGAACTTCCCGTAAGACTGGCAATTAATACCTTTTTGTTTTTCCGTAATACCGTTGCCGTGCTCTCATGTTGTGTCATGACTCAAAACTCCGCCACGTGGATGATAATAGAGGTGTTACCTGGCGCGCTTCAGGTGCAACCTGTCGGTGTGTAATGGTTGTGAAATTGTTAAGCAACTTAGGGTTGGATGTTACGTTTGGCAAGTCAGCCAGAACTAAAACGGGTCAGATCACGATGGATTAAGCAGCAACTGGTGCTTTTTCAGCACGCTGTTGTGGCAGGATGTGTTGAAGGGCAGATAATCAAAAGCACAAACCCAGGGTGCAACCCAATTGTTTTTGGATGTTTCTGGTTATTTCATCAAAATGACAAATATGCAGCGTAATGAGCACCTCGGCTTTCAGAGTGATCTCCTTTTCACCCCCGTTGTGTGAAGTACTCTAAAGATTAATGCTGTAAGGAGGTAACGATGACAATGGCACTTTTCCCCTGTCTGCCTGGCACAACACTCGACGCCGTGAATACCGTTGGGGCGTGGCTTGCTCAGGACGACTATCAGGACAACCAGCCCGTTGATCTGGTGATTCTGGCGGGTAACGCGGTGATCCCCGCGATTGATGCTGCCTGTAAAATCGCGGCTGAACAGGGGGTTCCTCTGATCATCAGCGGCGGGATCGGTCACTCGACGACCTTCCTCTACGCCGCGATTGCTAAGCACCCCCGCTATAACAGGATACCCACCACCGGGCGGGCTGAGGCGGCTATTCTGGCCGACATCGCCCGTGAATTCTGGAACATTCCGGCTGAGCATCTTCACGTTGAGGATCAGTCGACCAACTGTGGCGAAAACGCCCGCTTCAGCCGGGCGTTGATGAAACAGTCCGGACTGAACGCCGCCCGGGTGCTGGTAGTGCAGGACCCGACGATGCAGCGTCGCACAATGGCTACGTTTGCCCGCGTTTGCCGCGACGAGGCTGCATCGCCCGCATGGATGAGTCATCCCGGCCTGACGCCCGTGCTGCAAAACAGTGACGACGGTCTGGCGTTCAGCGGCCCGGTCGAGGGGTTATGGCCGGTAGAACGTTACCTGTCGCTGGTGCTGGGTGAATTTCCGCGACTCAGGGACGACATCAACGGCTACGGTCCGGCGGGACGTGATTTCATTGCCCATGTCGATATCCCTGCCGACGTGGACGCCGCGTGGCAGATCCTGCGAAACGACGTCATTCTCACCGACGCGCTGGTGAGCCGTTCTCTGCTGTAATGCTCTTGCCCGTTTGCGCCATCTTTTACGCAAACGGGCAGCCTTTGTTGCCGATTTGTGATTTTTGAAACGGGCTGACCCGTTTCTTTTATGAGATATCTCACAAAAACAGACTCATAGAGTAGGCAATTGCCCCGGTAATTATAGTTTTTAACATTAAGTTTACTTGTTAAAAACAGTGTGATTACAGGAGCAGGTTATGACAGTACCCGTACAACATCCTATGTATATTGATGGACAGTTTGTTGCCTGGCAGGGTGATGCCTGGATTGACGTGATCAATCCGGCCACGGAAGAGGTCATTTCCCGTATTCCCGATGGCACCGCCGAGGACGCCCGCAAGGCCATTGACGCGGCAGAGCGCGCGCAGGCTGGCTGGGAGGCGCTGCCTGCCATTGAACGCGCCAGCTGGCTACGCAAAATTTCCGCCGGGATCCGCGAGCGCGTCAGCGAAATCAGCGCGCTGATCGTGGCCGAAGGGGGCAAGATCCAGCAGCTGGCGGAAGTGGAAGTTAACTTTACCGCTGACTATATCGACTATATGGCCGAGTGGGCGCGCCGTTATGAAGGGGAAATCATTCAGAGCGACCGTCCGGGCGAGAATATTCTGGTGTTTAAGCGCGCCCTTGGCGTCACCACCGGCATTCTGCCGTGGAACTTTCCCTTCTTCCTGATTGCCCGTAAGCTCGCTCCTGCGCTAATCACCGGCAACACCATCGTTATCAAACCGAGCGAATTTACCCCAAACAACGCCATTGCGTTTGCCAAAATCGTCGACGAGATTGGCCTGCCGAAAGGCGTCTTCAACCTGGTGCTGGGCCGCGGTGAAACCGTCGGACAGGAGCTGGCCGGGAACCCGAAAGTGGCGATGGTCAGCATGACCGGCAGCGTCGGGGCGGGTGAAAAGATCATGGCTGCGGCTGCGAAAAACATCACCAAAGTGGGGCTGGAGCTGGGTGGTAAAGCCCCGGCCATCGTGATGGACGATGCCGACCTCGAGCTGGCCGTGAAGGCCATTGTGGATTCACGCGTCATCAATACCGGACAGGTGTGTAACTGCGCGGAACGTGTCTATGTTCAGAAGGGGATCTACGACCGCTTTGTGAATCGTCTGGGCGAGGCAATGAAAGCCGTCCAGTTTGGCAATCCGGCTGAGCGAACGGATATTGCCATGGGGCCGCTGATCAACGCCGCCGCGCTGGAGCGTGTGGAGCAGAAGGTGGCGCGCGCGGTGCAGGAAGGGGCTAAAGTGGTCCTTGGCGGTAAAGCGGCAGAGGGCAAAGGGTATTTTTATCCCCCAACGCTGCTGCTGGACGTACATCAGGACATGGCCATCATGCACGAAGAGACCTTTGGCCCGGTGCTGCCGGTGGTGGCTTTCGACACCCTGGAAGAGGCCCTGAAAATGGCCAACGACAGCGACTACGGTTTAACCTCGTCTGTATATACGCAGGATCTGAATGTCGCCATGAAAGCCATTAAAGGGCTTAAGTTCGGCGAGACCTACATTAACCGTGAAAACTTTGAAGCGATGCAGGGCTTCCATGCGGGCTGGCGGAAATCCGGGATCGGCGGGGCGGATGGCAAACACGGTCTGAATGAGTATTTGCAGACGCAGGTAGTCTATTTACAGTCGTAATCAGGAGCCCCCTCCATGCGAGATAATGTGTGCACGGAGCAGTTCCCTCGCCCCTTTGGGGAGAGGGTAAGGGTGAGGGGAGCATACGGCTCTGGTGGTCATTCCGTTCACTTTAGG
>ERZ1106969.2320-NODE-2320-length-10119-cov-3.010334_pt1 | contig 10119 bp, 9 predicted proteins | sample MGYA00403685_ERZ1106969 | MGnify/ENA primary metagenome ERZ1106969 (study PRJEB35170, sample SAMEA104062416) | human gut metagenome | biome: human gut; feature: human-associated habitat; material: faeces | place: Denmark | collected 2012-05-18 ... | reverse complement strand
CCTTCCAGTTCCTGAAGTGAATGTGTCTTTAAATCTTCACACAATTTTTCACAGGCCCGTTTTGCCGCTTCTCCTGTGATCAATGTCTGTCTGGAACCGGATGTCGTTCCGGAATCCGGAGAATTGGATGTGTTTGCAGGACAGTACCAAATCTGCTCCACCGGAATCTGAGCGGTCTGCGAAACCACCTGTGTCAGGACTGTTCCAAGTCCCTGACCGATACAGGAAGCTCCCGCATGAATCTGTACCATTTTATTCTGCACCAGCAGACGGCATCTTCCCCAGTCCGGCAGCCCCACGCCTACACCGGCATTTTTCATCGCACAGGCGATTCCTGCATACGGCGCCTGTTCATAAATCTCTTTGACAGCCTCCAGTGTCTCTGCAATTCCTGTAGAGGCATCTGCGATCTGTCCGTTTGGAAGCACCTGTCCGGGCCGCACCGCATTCCGATATCGGATCTCCCATGGAGAGATTCCCACCATCTCCGCCAGCAGATCCAGATTCCGTTCTGCTCCAAAACAGGTCTGTGTCACGCCGAATCCGCGAAATGCTCCAGCCGGCGGATTGTTGGTATACACGGCTTTTCCGTCAATGTCAATGGTCTGGAAATTGTAAGGCCCTGCCGCATGGGTACAGGCTCTTTGCAGAACCGGTCCGCCCAGAGATGCATACGCACCTGTATCCGATACAACTACAGCTTTCATTGCAGTCAGATATCCGTTCTCATCACATGCTGTGGTAATATCCATCCACATCGGATGCCGTTTGGGATGCACGGTGATACTTTCCTGTCTGGACAGCTTTACTTTAACCGGACGCTTTGTCAGGTATGCCACCAGTGCGGCATGATGCTGTACACTGACATCCTCTTTTCCACCGAATCCGCCCCCTACCAGCTTGTTTTCCACAATCACTTTTTCCGGCGGAAGTCCAAGCATCATACTGCATTCATGCTGGGTATCGTAGGTTCCCTGATCCGAAGAATAGATAAATACACCGTCATCAAACGGCATGGCCACTGCACACTCCGGCTCCAAAAAGGCATGTTCCGTCCACGGAGTTTCATAATGTCTGGTCACTTTATATTTCGAGTTGGCGATCACTTCTTCTGCATTTCCTCTGACCAGATGCTCATGGGCGAGTACATTTCCATCCGGCTGGATTCCCGGATGAATGCGGGGTGCGTCCTCCTTTAATGCTTCAAACGGATCCAGCACCGGTTGCAGCACTTCGTAATCCACCTTTACCAATGCCTTTGCACGTTCCAGAATCTCCGGTGTCTCTGCTGCGATCAGACAAATGGCATCTCCCAGATAATGTGTCACATGTCCGACCGGGATCATTGTATCCCAGTCCGGTTTCAGATGTCCCACCTTCACAGAACCCGGAATATCATCCGCCGTATATACTCCGATCACACCTTCTAATTCCAATACCTTCTCTGTATGGATCGCCAGCACTTTTGCTCTTGGATATTCGGAGCGCACCGCACTGGCATAGATCATATCATCCAAATACACATCATCCGGATACTGCCCGGTTCCAAGAACTTTCTCCTTTGCATCCACACGCAGGATCGGTGCCCCGACAGAGACCACGCCGCTGTTCTCTTTGGCCGGAAGATCTTCCCGAAACATCTTTGCTGAGAGCAGGATCGCCTCGATGATCTTTTGGTATCCGGTACACCGGCAGATATTATTCCGAATGGCTGCCGCCGCCTCAACACGGCTCGGGTCCGGATTCTGATCCAGAAGCCCCTTGGCGCACATCACCATGCCCGGAATGCAGAATCCGCACTGCACCGCGCCGACCTTTGCAAATGCATATGCATAAACTTCTTTTTCCCGTTCACTCAGCCCTTCCACTGTGACTACAGATTTTCCCTGCAGCTTGGAAAGCATTGGAATACATGCCCTTGTGGCTTTTCCATCCACCAGCACCGTGCAGGTTCCGCACGCGCCCTGGCTGCATCCGTCCTTTACTGAAGTAAGCCTTAAATCATCCCGAAGAAACCGCATCAGCTTCGTATCCTGCTCCACCTCATAATCTTTTCCATTTACATGAACCATCAGCATATGAAAACCTCCTTTGGGGTACTCCCCGTTTTATTCCGTCATGTCTTCTCTCCTGTCAATGTCTTTTAATTCTTCCGGCGCACACTCCACGATCCGGATCTTCTCTTCATATTGCTTCATCAACTGTCTGCCGCCCGTATCCCCGGTCAGATGCATAAGCTCCTGAAAATACGTGCTTCCCCACAATACCGGATTTCCGCGCATTCCATCATATCCGACACAGACAATGCTGTTTTTATGAAGGCATCCCTCTTTTAAAATCTTCTGGATTGTAGCAGCCTGGATTCCCGGCTGATCGCAGACCAGAAACAACACACCCTCCAGGTCTGGATTTTGTGAGAGCAGTTCCTGCAGCGCCAAACTGACAGAATGTGAAATTCCCTGTTCCGGCTGTCTGTTCTCTACAATATAGATCCCCAGGCGCTGCGCTTCTTCTGCCAGTGCTTCCCTTGCGGTCACGACCACCCTGGGAAGTCCCGAAAATGCTTCCAGCATCTCAAGTGCATACCGATAAAGCGGGATTCCCTGAAATTTTTCCGACAACTTGTCACTTCCAAACCGTTTTGCTTCCCCTGCTGCCAGAAGTGCCACTCCATAATTTCCATAGATCTGTCCAAACAAAGATACCGCTTCCAGCACACCGCCTCCGACTGCCCTTGCTTTGTCCGAGATCGTACCACAATGCTCTGGTTCACATCTGGCATCAATGTCTCCGATCTTCAATCCTTCTGTGACCTGTACATCCTTCTGGAGCATTCCGCGGACAATTCCGCTCATCTTTGCATAGACCGGCTGCTTCCCGGTCCTGGCAACAAGCTGGCCTTTTTCTACGGTATCTCCGATTTCTGCCACAGGCTCCATGATTCCATCTGCACTGGCACGGATCAGACGCTCGGTTGTAAAGCCGCCTATATTTCCCGGAACTCCGGTATTTGGGATTGCTTCTTTTTCCCAGATCACACTTCCCAGTGTATGTCCTCTTTTTGTCTCGATGACACAGTGACAGTCTTTTCCTGCGTAAAATCCCGGTCCTACACCGATGACAAACGGCGCGTCCGTGATCCGGGTTCCCAGATTCTTCTTTGCCAGGATTGCATCCACTACTACATCCGGATGAAACGACCTGATAATATCTGCTTCTGGATCCACCAGTACCGGAATCTCTCCTCTTTGTAAGATTCTGTCTGCTTCTGCAGCATCCTTCGCCAGCACCCCTTTTAAATCTTCCACCTCTGCCTCGTTTTCGTAAACTGCTCTGGAGAGCGCCACGCTTCGCCGCACGGTCAGCGGAACCGCAATCTCTGTCATCACGATCTGATGTCCTGCATGGTATAAGCGAGAGGCAATTCCTGTTGCCAGATCTCCTGCTCCTTTGATTACAATCTTCATTTTTCTTCCTGCCTTCCTTCTGCTGTCACTGTCACATCTGCAAACCCGCGTTTTTCCAATTCCCGGCAGATTTCCTGCGCAAACTGTCTTCTTCGCCTGGTGTCTGCTTTATTTAAAATCACCTGATACCGCATGGTTTCTTTGACATTCTTTTTCCCGCCGCGGCTTTCAAGTGCCAGCCGCGCGATATCCAATGCTGATATCGGGTCTGTTATCTTCTTCTCCAAAATTTCTGCTGCCAGCCCGGGACGAAAACACGCCTCCCGAAAGGTCTTTCCCACTGCGTCCAGACCGTAAACTGCCAGCACCCGTGTACTTTTTTGATAGATGACCGGCTCCCACGACTCCGGTACTTTACAGGGAAGCCTTCTGGCTCCGTCTGCCTCGATCAAAAACAAATCCGGACCATACTTTCTCACCTCATCCAGAAGCGCTTCTGAAACACCTCTGACCTTTTCCGGATGATCATCCTGTTCTCCAAACCACACCTGATGAGTCTGCCCCCATCTTTGTGCAATGCGCTCTGCATCCGCACCGAGTAAAAACTGCGGTTCTTTTTTCATCCGTGTGGTCGTTGTCACTGCCACATTTTTCTGTCTTTTTTCCATTTCATCCGTAAGCCTGCGGATCGTAGTTGTTTTTCCTCCTGCTCCGACTACAGAGATCACTTCTTTTGCTGTCTCTGTAATCTGCAGTCCATCTAATAAGGACTTCTTGATCTGTAGATTTCCGTTTTCCCATTTCCATATACTTGTCATGTCTGTTTGCTGTCTCTTTCTTTTTTTAGGGCTTCTTCATCAGAAGCCCCTTTCACTTTACCGAAATCCTACAGATCCTGCAACCTTTGATTTTACCGAATCAAATAAGAGTAATCCCTGCACACAGTTTCAATCATGCGTCCCAGTCCATCCGGAAGACCTGCCGGTTTCTCCGGTTCCCAGATAAAGGTCTTTCCAAAGAAGCGCACCTTACAGCGTCGGGTCTCTTGATTCAGAACTGCAAATCCCTGATTCTTGCTGTTTTCCATATCTGCTTCTGTTGCGAAAAGTGTGAATTTATCCAGATATGGAGCGCTGGAATATGGACAGAAACTCTTACAGTTGCCGCACTCATTACACAGATAATCTACATGGATGATCTGGTGTTTTTCCATCCCCGGTACCTGAATGGCAATGTTTGCACGGTTTGGACAGACTTCTACGCAGTTTTCACAGATTGTCAAGCATCCCAGGCATCTGCCTGCCTCTTTTGTCTCTTTCTGTTCCTCTTTTAATACCCCTCTCTTGGCATAGACCTTTTCTTCCTCTGCCAGTTTATCAAAATCACGCGCCAACACTTCTCCTGCAATTGCCTCAGCCACTTTTCGTCCGTCCCGGATCGCCTCTACAACTGTTGCCGGTCCATACAGACCATCGCCTGCTGCATAGACATTGTCATCACTGGTTTTTAATGTCTTTTCATCGACATATAATCTTCCCTTTTCCGATACTGCCAGACCGTTTGCCTGATACCAGTCTGTCGGCACTTTTTCTCCAACTGCAGCGATCACCGTATCTGCCGGAACCCAAACTGTCTCCCCGGTCTCTGTCACTCCTCTTCTGCCCGATACATCATAATCGGAAAGCTGCATCACTTTGCAGAGAAGCTGGCCGTTTTCCAGTTTTACAGGAGACAATAACTCTTTGAATTCCACTCCATCTTCCAGGGCCATCACCAGTTCTTCTTCATCCGCCGGCATATACCGTCTCGTTCTTCTGTAAATCAGATAAACATGCTCCACGCCTGCGTTTCGTTTTGCCGCTCTTGCAGTATCCATGGCTGTGTTTCCGCCTCCGATAACAACCACATATTTTCCAAGTGAAACATTACCGTCTGTCTGTTTAAATTCTGCCAGAAATTCCAGTGCATTTTTCGGCATTCCGCTTTCCAGCTTTAAGCTTCCCTGAACCGGAGCTCCCACTGCCAGTACGATTTTTGTATATCCCTGCTTTTTCAGTTCTTCCAAAGATTCCACCTTTGTATTACAGCGGATGTCCACCTGCATCTTTCTTAAGATTTCCGCATCTTTTTCAATGTAGTCATCTTCTTTATCAATATTTATATCTTGTGGAATCTCTTTTTTAGCCTCTATCCATTCAAAATATTTTGTTTTATCTGCTTCAGATATTTTATAACTTAAATTATAATTTTGTATAACATTATCTATAAATGCTAAAATATTTTTTTCATATTCTATAATTTGAGAATTTGCATTGTTATTATTCAAATCAGATAAATTTTCTTTTGTTTCATCTCTTATTGCAACTATACCAGCATAAATATAATCCATCATATCTGATATAGTAGTATTATTCTCACTAGCTGCTTTTTCTATAAATCCATCAAAATACATTGGTATACTACTTTGCATTTGCCAAAGCTCTTTTTCTTTTCTAACTATATTATAATAATTATCTCTACCTTGTTGGTATATATCAATATTTCTTACTTTATATATTTCATTTGTTGTTGTTATTTGTGCAGCTTGACCTGGATTATTTTCCTCTTTTGCAGTATTATTTTTCAAATTCAATAGCAGTATATCTGCAATCATTGCAACTGCAATAACTCCTATTGTAATCACTGCTATTTTTTTATATTTTTTTAGCATATATCTCCCTCTTTTGATACTTCATTATTTTAAATATTGGTTTACTAGTTCGTAGCATCTATCTTTTGTTAAGCTACCAAGTACTTCTGAGCGAATAAGCCCTTCCATTGTACCGCCTTCATATTCAGCAGCTTCTTTATCTGCAGCCTTATTCCTATAACTTATCCATGCTCTTTGTTTTTGTCTAAGTGAATTCATTTCACTTGATGACAATCTACTTTTTAAAACTCCATAAATTTCATTTAAAGCATCATCCCATAATTTTAGAACTTGAGAAGATGCATATTTCATTTCATAAGTAGTATCTCCATAATCAATATTATCGACTTGTGATTGAATTAAGCTTAATTTTTTTAAATACTTAGATTTTAAACCAGGTGTATGTGAATCTTCCTTCTCACTTGGTTTATTATTATCTGTTTTATTCTCTTCATTTTTATTATTTTCTTTCTTGTTATCTAATTTAGAAGTATTTGTATTCTCCTTTTTACTAGTTGTATTTGTTTTTTTATTTTCTTTTATATTTGTAGTTTGTTGGTTATTATCATTTTTAGATACTAAAACTTCATCCTCAGTATCTGATTTTTTATTATTTTGTTCAACATTTTCTTTTTTGCTTCCCTTGTTTTTACCCTCTTCATTTTTTTCTTCACCAGAAAATCGCATAGAATCTAAATATCTACTCGCTGACGTATTTCCAACTGATTCTATTCCATTTTTCACAAATTGCTGTGACTGTTCACCTTTTTCATTCACATATCTTATTTTAAAAAATACTCCTCCAGCTAGCATTATGAATACTAAAAATAATATTTTTGTTAGCTTAGATTTAATTGTAAAAAATAAAATTGTAGCTAAAATAACAAGTATTATCGTTATTGTTATCATAATATTCCTCCCTCTTTATTATCTTTTCATTTGTAAAGTCACATAACTTAGTTTAATTTAATTAGTTGTTTTTGTCTATTGATTTTTATCTGTTCGTATAAATAAATGTACTCTAAATACAACTTGTCATAACTTAGTTTCTTACATAAAAAAAGACTACATAAAACATAAATCAATGTAGTCTTATCATATATTTTTTAATTTATCTTAAATACACAACTTCAATTAAAATCTCCCTCACTATAAGTCCCTCTAATTAAATTCAACATCAACAACTTCATTACAAATATTTTTATAATCTTTATTATAATCCGCTTCCGTATAAAAAATTGACTCCCTTAATACTTCACTTAATCTGTGTCCCATATGATTCATAGAAACATATGATGTTCCACCTGATATAACCCCTCCAACTATAGGAACTGCTTTTGAAACACCTTTTGCAAAACCTGCCTTTGTTACTTTTACTCCAATTATTTCGCCCATTTTTTTAGTAATTGAATATAATGCTGTTTTACTCAAAGCCCTTCTTGATGTTCTTGTTAAAACTTGTTTTGACATATTTGTAGTGAAAACTCTCAATGTAGCTGCTGATTTTTCAATTCCAAACATAACACCTAAATATAATGTTAGTTCTCTTTTTATATCTTCATCTAATTGGTTGGCATTTCCAATTTCTCCATAACCATATAAATAAACTAATTCCTGCGCTAACTTAATGGCTGTCCCAAAAAATTGCAAAGTATCAGCAGGTATAGTTGCAGCCATTGTCAATCCCCCAGGCATCCCTGCTGCGAATGATACCATTGATGTATTTGTTGTTCTTTTCCTTATCAATGAATTTGCAATCCTATCTAATTTATCGATTGGTATTCCAGCTGTAACAGGATCAGTCTTGATAGCCAAATTTACAATATTTTCATTCTTTATCTTAGAACCTAAAGTTTGTAAAAGAAATTGCTCTCTATCCACCCTCACACCTGGAACTTTTAGAGCAGTTCCTAATATATTTTCAAACTTTGTACTACTTTCTTTCAATGCATAATCCATATAAAGGCCCCCTTTGATAAACACATTTCAATAAAATTTAATCATCCCTCACACTTATTTATCTATATTAAAATTATAAAAAAAATAACCTGACATCTAATGTCAAGTTATAAATATTTTTTAAACATATTCTCTAATTTTTCTCTTATTTTTTCTCTCACACTTTCTGGTTCCAATACTTCAACATCATCTCCAAAGCTCAACAGCTTTGTATATAATATATCATTATTTGGCAATTCAGCTTCAACATACAAACTTCCATCATCACATTCTATTACTTCATCATAGAATTCATCATACACTTGAAAAGCTATGGATTTGTTGAACTTCAACTTTACACTTATATTTTCTGAATACTTAATTGTTTTTCCTATTTCAAGTTCGCTGAAATCTCTACAAAAACTCTCTGTCAATACTTGCAGCTCTGTCATTCTCGTCAATTTGAAAAATCTGTAGTCGTTTTTTAGAAGGCAAAATCCATATAAATACCAATATTTATCCTTAAACACCAACTGAATCGGTTGGACTTTTCGTTCTAGTATTTCTCTATTTCTGTTGAAATATTTAAATTTAACTACATTCTTGCTAAAAATAGCGTCCTTAAGTAATCTGAATATATCTTGTTTTGGCTTCTTTTTATACCAACTTGTAAAATCAACTTCTATCCAGCTACTCTCTTTAATTTCAAATAATCCCCTTAATTTAGTCAATAACTCGTCCAAATTATTCCCATCTGCAGCACTAATACCCTTAAGTGCTGTCAAAATCTGTTCTTTTTCATTGTCCGAAAACACCGATCTGTCTAGCACAAAGTTATCAAGTAGATAAATTCCACCACCTTTCCCCTGAGTTGCACAAATTGGAATCCCAGCACTGCTAAGTGCATCAATATCACGATATATTGTCCTAACCGATACCTCAAATTTTTCTGCAAGCTCAGATGCCGTTGATTTTTCATGTTCCAAAAGGTAATAAACTATTTTAAATAGCCTACTCTCTTGCATTTTTCTGCCCCCTTTATAAATAAATCTAACTTAGTATAACCCCTATTATATTAATTGCTATTAATCTTGTTATATATATTATATCTAACATCTAATGAATTTTTTGATAATGTTTATATAATTTCACAAATTAAAAAGCTACACCGATATAAATCAATGTAGCCCATAATTTCATCATTCCAAACCTGTTGAGATTTACCCTTTTCACTCAAATCATCCAACTCTTTCAAATACCCATACTCATAGTCACAGCAATTATCGGAACTAGAACCCTCGCACATTTAAAATTGCCTACAGAAAATAAAACTACGGCTAAAGTTATAAACACAACACCGACAACTGTGATTAACATTATAGTATTCCCTTCTTTTTTTACTATGATATATGTATATTACAACCTTTGGTTTTATATTTTTGATTTTAGGGATTTTTATCTTCCATTTTGGAATTGATAAGTCTTATTTACCTCTTTTCTTATTAAATTCCTCAATTAACTTATTATTAGCCTCAATAAGTTTATCAGCTCCAACCATATTAGGATTAAATAGTAAGTCATAATCAGGATCTTTTGGTTTATATTTATTCACACCATATGCCACGCTGTTTGGTGGAATGTCCTTAGTGATAATTGCACCAGCAGCCACAACAGAATTCTCACTAATCACAATAGGTCCAAGAACCTTCGCCCCATCTGCTATAACAACATTCCTGTCGATTATTGGATTGCCGACATTCTCCCACTCACAACTTATCTTATTATATCTCAAGTTAGAACCAACTGTTACATTTTGAAAGATTACCACATTTTCGCAAATTTTTGCTGCTACAATTGTACACCCACGTGCATGGTGGGCAAACCTAACACTTTCATCCATTTCCATACAATTTATCTCACAACAATATAGTCTTTCTAGCTCCTCAGCTGCCCTTTGTCTTTCTTCTGCGTCTTTTGAAAAGCAGTTTTGTTTTAGTAGTTTTTCGAACATGTTTGAACCCCTTTTTATTTAAATTTTGTTTAATCTATCTTCCACTATTTTTTTAATAGTATTTATATATTTAC
>ERZ1106969.2315-NODE-2315-length-10143-cov-2.362014_pt1 | contig 10143 bp, 8 predicted proteins | sample MGYA00403685_ERZ1106969 | MGnify/ENA primary metagenome ERZ1106969 (study PRJEB35170, sample SAMEA104062416) | human gut metagenome | biome: human gut; feature: human-associated habitat; material: faeces | place: Denmark | collected 2012-05-18 ... | reverse complement strand
TATAAAACCTTCAGCTCTATTATATACACCCCAAAATGCTATATGCTTATAAGGAGAAAAAATAGATGAAAGCAGACAGAATAATAAAAATACCATACTTAATATTAACATAGTATATATTACTTTATCTTTCTTTTCGAAAATTTGTTTAAAACAAATTGCTGAAATAATGATTAAAATTATAGTAAATATAACTAGTAAAAGAAATTTATTTTGTGAAAATAATTCATATTGGGTGGAAACACCCCATATTGTTTGAGAAAATTCATCTAATTTAACTTCTTTTGCACGAACTATTAATGGAACTATAGCTAGCACAAAAGATATAGGCAAGAAAAAACCAATGGGATTTTCTTTAAGATACTTTTTCAAATTTTCCAAAGTCAACACATCCTATTTCTTATATTTTATTTTTGAGAAGTCATATTCAACATTAATAAGTAATTATATTACATGTATTGAATATGCTTAAACTATTTTCTATTATAGCATTTTGAGTAAAGCTTGACTATTATATAGTTATCTTATTTATATATTTTTAAGATACTCTTAATAAAGTTATTTAATTAATAATTTAGATTATAAAAATGGATATATGAAAAATTTTATTTCATATATCCTAAAATTTATACTACATACATTAAAAGATAGATATATTCTGTTTTTTTATGGCCTTATCTTGTGATATTTCTTTGTGTTTAAGCTCTAGCTTTTCATTGTTTTTTATACCTTTAAACACAGTTTTAAACAAAATACTTATTTCCATAAAAATGCTCCAATTTTCAATATAATAAATGTCATATTCAATACGTTTTTTTATTGATGTATCTCCTCTATAGCCATTAACCTGAGCAAGACCTGTTATTCCAGGCTTAACTTGGTGCTTAACCATGTATAAAGGAATTTCATCTTTAAAGGTATCAACGAAATGTGGCAGCTCAGGTCTTGGCCCAACTAAACTCATATCTCCTTTTAATACATTAAAAAATTGTGGAAGCTCATCTATAGAAAACTTTCTTATAAATGATCCAAACTTAGTTTTCCTATGATCAACGTTTGTGCTCCATGCTGTATTAGATTCGGAATTAATTCTCATTGATCTGAACTTGTACATGACAAAAGGATTTTTATTTAAGCCAACGCGAGTCTGCTTAAATATTATTGGACCTGGAGAAGTTAACTTAATTATTATTGCTGTAAACAACATAATTGGACTAGTAATTAAAATTAAAAATAATGAACCAAATATATCTAAAGTTCTCTTTAAAAAAGCATTTCCTAAATTATCTAAAGGAATTCTCCTTATATTAATTAAGGGCATGTGTCCAATTACATCTATGTATGGCTGACTTGGTATGTATTTATAACAAAATGGGATTATAGAAATTTTTGTTCCGCTATGTTCACATGCAGATACAACATCTTCTAAATATTTGGCATCTTCCACATCTAGGGCGCAAATAACTTCATCAGGTTTATGTTTAGTGAGAATATCTAAAAGATCACAATAGTTTCCGAGTTTTTCGCCTTCAAAGTCAAAGTTATTAGATACGTATCCAGAATAGTTATATCCAAACTCTTTAGTATTTTTTATTATATTTAGGTAATCTCGTGCAGTCTCTCCAGATCCTATTATTATAATGTGCTTTAAGTTTAACCCATTTTTTCGTATTTTCCATAAGATTTTTCTAAGAATATATCTTTTTAATAAAACTAATAGCATGGTTACAAAATAAAATATAACCCAAACTAATCTTGATAAATTAACTAATTTAACTGTGAATAATATAGAAAGAATTATTGAAATTACTATTGTATTAGCTTTTATTATACTTGATATTTCTTTTGAAAATGATTTTGTTCTGAATGAATCATATAAATTGAAAAAATAGTATATAATAGCGTTTGTTGGAATTACTATAATCATAAATTTCAAATATTTATCTAGTTCAATATAATGAGTGCCAGGATTAAGAACAAAAAAACGAATAAAATATGATATGGTAATGGAAATAAATAATATAAAAATATCACTTAAAGCATTTATTCTGTTTAATAAGCTTTGATTTTCCCGTATCATGGATGTGCCCAGCCCCTTCTATTTTTAAAATTGTATTTCTAAATACTATGTTAATTTTAATGTTAGAATTGGTATTTGTAAATATAAGACTGACATATTACATGCAAATATACAACTTTGAGTATAAAAATTATTAAAAAGTTTAAGTAATGAATTTAGGAAAAGATAAGAGAATGCTTTATCAAAGAAGTAATAAAGAATACTGAAAATTCAATTGATATACATATGATGGCAGAAATGATAGAACAATTTCTTTGCTTTTACATGTAAATAAGAAAATTTAAGAAAATTTTAAGTTAAAACTAACTCGTTTTTAGTAGAGATTTGAATAATTTGCTCTGAAAATCAGTTTATTTATATACTTATATATGTTAAAATAGAGAAAGAATTGTATAAAAATAGATTATGAAAGAAGTGAGATATTTTGACTAAGGGTATAATACTTGCAGGTGGTAGTGGTACAAGACTTTATCCGTTAACTATGGTAACGTCAAAACAACTATTACCTATATATGATAAACCAATGATATATTATCCATTATCTACTTTGATGCTTGCCGGAATAAGAGATATATTAATAATATCTACACCACAAGATTTACCTAATTTTGAAAAATTATTAGGCGATGGATCAAGATATGGAGTTAATCTATCATATAAAGCTCAGCCGTCTCCAGATGGGTTGGCACAAGCTTTTATTTTAGGTGAAGAATTTATTGGTAATGATAACTGTGCTATGATTCTTGGAGATAATATATTCCATGGAAATGGACTTACAAAGCAGCTTAAAAAAGCAGTTGAAAATGAAGGAAGAGCGACTGTATTTGGTTATTACGTTGAAGACCCTGAAAGATTTGGAGTAGTCGAATTTGATAAAGATGGAAAAGTAATATCACTTGAAGAAAAACCAGAAAATCCAAAGTCAAATTATGCTGTTACAGGGCTTTATTTTTATGATAATAAAGTATGTGAATATGCTAAGAGTTTAAAACCTTCAGCAAGAGGAGAACTCGAAATAACTGATTTAAATAAGATTTATTTAGAAGAAGGAAGATTAGATGTACTTACATTGGGCCGTGGATATGGATGGCTTGATACAGGAACTGTGGATAGTTTATCAGAAGCTTCTGAATATGTTAGGGTTATTGAAAATAGACAAGGACTAAAAATATCTTGTTTAGAAGAGATTTCATATAAAAATGGATGGATAGATAAAGAAACGTTACTTGAAAGTGCAAATGCTTATGGCAAAAGTCCGTATGGTCAGCACTTAAAGAATGTTGCAGAAGGAAAAGTTATATATTAAACATTAAATTATCATAGTTTATTGAAAGAGAGTGTTTAACAATGAAGTTAACAGAAACAAAAATTAAAGGTGTATATATAGTTGAACCACAAGTTTTTAATGATGAAAGAGGATGGTTTATGGAAACCTACTCTGCGAGAAAGACACCAGAGATAGCTTGTGACTTTGTACAGGATAATCAATCTTATTCAAAAGGAAAAGGTATCCTTCGAGGAATACACTTTCAAAATGGTGAACATGCACAAGCTAAGCTTGTAAGAGTTGTGCGTGGAGCAGTTTTGGATGTGGCAGTAGATTTAAGAAAAGGCTCACCAACATATAAGCAGTGGGTTGCAGTTGAACTTTCAGAAGAAAATAAAAAGCAGTTATTTATTCCAAGAGGATTTGGACATGGATTTGTGACACTAAGTGATGATGTAGAGTTTGTTTATAAGACAGACAATTATTACAATCATGAAAGCGACAGAAGTATTAAATTTGATGATCCAGAAATTGGTGTTGAATGGGGAATAGCTAATCCTATTCTTTCAGAAAAGGATAAAAAAGCACCACTATTAAAGGACAGTGATTGTACTTTTATATATAAATAATTATTGATTAAGGAGAATATTTTATGAAAATTGTTGTAACTGGTGGAGCAGGATTCATAGGTGGTAATTTTGTTCACTATATGCTTAATAAATATAATGATTATAAAATAGTAGTAGTAGATAGCTTAACATATGCAGGTAATATGGAGACGTTAGCACCTGTAAAAGATAATCCTAATTTTTCTTTTTATAAAATTGATATAGCTGATAGAAATGCTGTATATGAAATGTTTGAAAAAGAACATCCAGATATGGTTGTTAATTTTGCTGCAGAAAGCCATGTGGATAGATCAATAGAGAATCCAGAAATATTCTTACAAACTAATATTATAGGAACTGCTGTACTTATGGATGCATGTAGAAAATATGGAATAAATAGATATCATCAAGTATCAACAGATGAAGTATATGGAGATTTACCATTAGATAGACCAGATCTTTTCTTTACAGAAGAAACTCCAATACATACGTCAAGTCCATATTCTTCAAGTAAAGCATCTGCTGATCTTTTAGTAGGAGCATATCATAGAACATACGGATTACCTGTAACAATTTCAAGATGCTCTAATAACTATGGACCATATCATTTTCCAGAGAAGTTGATACCTTTAATGATAGCTAATGCTTTGAATGATAAGGAACTTCCAGTGTATGGAACAGGCGAAAATGTTAGAGACTGGCTTTATGTTGAAGATCACTGCAGAGCAATTGATTTAATCATTCATAAAGGTAAAGTTGGAGAAGTATATAACATTGGTGGACATAATGAAAGAACTAATTTAGAAGTTGTTAAGACTGTTTTAAGAGAGCTAGGTAAATCAGAGGATTTAATTAAATATGTTGCTGATAGAAAAGGGCATGATATGCGTTATGCAATAGATCCTACTAAAATTCATAATGAACTTGGCTGGTTACCAACGACAACATTTGATGAAGGAATAAAAAAGACTATTAAGTGGTATTTAGATAATAAAGCTTGGTGGGAAAATATTATTAGTGGAGAGTATCAAAATTACTATGAGCAAATGTATGCAAATAGATAAACCACTAGTTTCAATATTATTAGCTGTTTATAAGCCAAATGAAAAATGGCTTATAGAACAGCTCATTTCGTTAAATGAGCAAAGTTATGAAAACTTGGAATTAATAGTATATGATGATTGCCCAGAAAATCCAGTTAATGAAGAATTGTTTACTAGTAATATTACTAACTTTTCCTTTAAAATAATTAGAGGGATAGAAAACAAAGGATCAAATATTGCCTTTGAAGAACTTACAAAGATGGGCAATGGTGAGTATTTTGCTTATTGTGATCAGGATGATATTTGGAGAGAAGATAAAATTGCATTAATGATGAAAAAATTCAGTGAAGAAGATGTGACTCTTGTATGCTCAGATCTCTCTATAATAGACGAAACTAGCAAAAAGACACATGAAAGTATACGTGATATTAGAAAAAGAATTATTTATAAAAGTGGATATGGGTTAGCAAAAGATTTGCTTATAAGTAATTTTGTTACCGGATGCGCCATGATAGTAAGAAAAGATATTGCATTGAAAGCAATACCATTTTTAAATGAATGGATTGCTATCATAGCATCTTTCAATGGAAAGATAGAATTTGTAGATGAAAGACTTGTGAGATATAGGCAACATAGTGATAATCAGACTAGTATATTGAAAGATGTATATGATAAAGAAAGTTATTATGAAAAAAGAATAGATGATTTTTATAATAGATATGTTGCTTATAAAAAAAGACTTGCGAGTTCTGAAGAACTAAGAAATTATATAGAAAATGGTATAAAATGGATTAAGGCGAGGAAAAATTATTCAATTAAAGTTTCACTTAGAGATTTGAAAATTATGATAAAATATAGGGATTTTCACAAGGTATCTATATTAATAGAGATTATATTACCTTTTATACCTAATTTTATATTTAAATATATTATTAAGTTAGCTCAAAAAGGAATGTTATAAGGAGGAAAAATGATGATTTTAGTAACTGGTGTTAATGGACAATTAGGTTATGATGTAGTTAAAGAACTAAACAAAAGAAATATAGAGTGCTTAGGAATAGATAAAGATGAATTAGATATAACAGACTCAAAGGCTGTTAATGAATATATTATAAAGTTAAGACCAGAATGTGTAGTACACTGTGCAGCATATACAGCGGTAGATAGAGCGGAAGATGAAGAAGAAATATGCAGAAAAGTAAATGTAGATGGTACAGAAAATATAGCTAAGGCATGTAAAGAAATAGATGCTAAGATGATTTACATATCTACAGATTATGTGTTTGATGGAAAAGGTAATGAGCCTTTTGAAGTTGATGGACATATAGAACCACATTCTGTTTATGGTAAAACAAAATATGAAGGTGAACTGAAAGTACAAGAAATTTTAGATAAATATTTTATAGTAAGAATATCTTGGGTATTTGGTATTAATGGAAACAACTTTATTAAGACTATGCTTAGATTGGGTAAAGAAAAAGAAAGTATAAATGTAGTATGTGATCAAATAGGAAGTCCAACATATACTGCAGATTTAGCAACACTTTTATGTGATATGGCTGTTTCGGAAAAATATGGAGTATATCATGCAACTAATGAGGGATTTTGTTCTTGGGCAGAATTTGCACAAGAAATTATGAATAAGGCTGGATTAAGCTGCAAAATAAATCCTATTCGAACTAGTGAATATCCTGCTAAGGCTGAGAGGCCTTTTAATTCTAGGATGTCAAAGAGAAAGCTAAATGAAAATGGATTTAGTTTATTACCTAGCTGGGAAAATGCATTAGTAAATTATTTGGAAAATTTAAAATAAAAGAATGAGAGTGAATAAAAAATGAACAGTAATAAAATTAAGAAATATTTATTATTATTTATTATATTAATTGCTAGTAATATTTGCGTAATTAATATGGTGAATTTTGATAATACAAAAAATATTAAATTAGAGTATTCATTAGAATCATTCAAATCTGATAATTTTGAGGTTTATTGGAAAAATGAAAATGAAGATTGGAGTCAGCAAAACTCAGTAAACAAAACATATGACGCTAGTAAAGGTAAGGAAGTATTAAAGTTTAATATTCCAACAAACTCAAAGCAACTTAGAATGGATTTTGGAAATCAAGTGGGAATAGCTAAGATATCAGATATTAAATTGGAACATTTGGGTAAAAAAATTGATATTACAGATAGTGTTAAGAACTTTAGTGAATCTAGTTATATAAAAAAGATGGATGAAAATGGTGAAACGCTTGAGTTTCATTGTGATGGAAGTGATCCGTTTATAGTCATAGATTTATCAAATATTGATAAAAATAGTTTGTTTGTTAATGATATGTACATAAATTATGCATTAAAAATTATTGCATGCATTATTTGCACAGCGGTTATTTATTTGGCATATAAGAAAAGAAGGGTGATTTATAATTTAATAGCAGAAGTGTATAGAAATAAAACTTTGTTATGGGGATTGGCCAAAAATGATTTCAAAACAAGATATGCTGGATCGTATTTGGGGGTATTCTGGGCTTTTGTGCAACCAATTATAACAGTATTAATTTATTGGTTTGTTTTTCAAGTTGGTTTCAGATCAGCACCGATGAATAATTTTCCGTATGTGTTATGGCTTATAGTTGGTATAGTACCATGGTTTTTCTTTTCAGAAGCTTTAATGAATGCCACTAACTCATTACTAGAATACAGTTATTTAGTAAAAAAAGTTGTATTTAAAATAAGTATTCTTCCTGTAGTAAAGATAATTTCAGCTTTGTTTGTTCATGCATTTTTTGTCGCATTTACAATATTAGTATATGCACTTAATGGTTATTTTCCAACAGTATATAGTTTACAGATTGTATATTATTCTATATGTGCATTAATATTTGCATTAAGTATATCATATGCAACCAGTGCAATGGTTTTATTTTTCAAAGATTTAGGACAAATAATTAATATATTTATGCAAATTGGTATATGGATGACTCCTATAATGTGGAGTGATACAATGATTCCACAAAGTTTTAGGTGGATTTTGAAAATAAATCCAATGTATTATGTTGTAGAGGGATATAGAGATACGTTTATAAATAACGTTTGGTTTTGGGATAAACCTAATCAGACAATTTATTTTTGGTTAGCTACTATATTATTATTTTTTGTAGGTATAATAATATTCAAAAAGTTAAAACCACATTTTTCAGATGTATTATAATTGAAGAGGGAAAAGAATATGAATGATATAGTTATAAATGTTGAAAATTTAACAAAGACATATAAACTTTATGATAATCCAATGGATAGAATGAAAGAATCATTAAGTATTACTCATAAAAATTACCATAAACAATATCATGCACTAAATAATATCTCATTTAATATTATAAGAGGGCAAACAGTGGGGATAATTGGAACTAATGGCTCAGGAAAATCAACTTTACTTAAAATTCTAACAGGAGTATTAAGTGCAACATCCGGTAAAGTTGAAGTAAATGGTAGAATATCGGCATTACTAGAATTAGGAGCAGGGTTTAATATGGAATATACAGGTATAGAAAATGTATATCTTAATGGGACTATGATGGGATATTCTAAAGAAGAAATGAATGATAGATTAGAGAAAATAGTTGAATTTGCTGATATAGGTGATTTTATAAATCAGCCTGTTAAGACATATTCAAGTGGTATGTTTGCTAGATTAGCATTTGCAGTTGCAATAAATATTGATCCAGATATATTAATTGTTGACGAAGCTTTATCAGTTGGAGATATCTTTTTCCAAGCCAAGTGCTATAGAAAATTTGAAGAATTTAAGAAAAATGGAAAAACTATTTTGTTTGTAACTCATGATATGAGCAGTATAATAAAATATTGTGATGAAACAATTTTACTTAATAAAGGAGAATTTGTTGCTAAGGGAAAATCAATTGAAATGGTTGATATTTATAAGAAAATATTGGTTAACCAGTATGATCCAAATGAAGAAGTTGAAAAAGAAGATGATTTAACCAATAGAAAAGTTTTATGGAAAGATAAATTACAGTGTAATCCTAAAGTGTTGTTATATGGAGACAGGGGAGCTGAAATTATTGATTTTGCTATTATTGATGAAAAAGGATATATCAATAATAGTATAGAAAAATTCAAAAAATTCTCTGTTAAATTAAAAATAAAATTTAACAGAGAAATAAAAGATCCTATATATGCATTTACAATCAAGGATTTAAAAGGTACAGATATTACAGGAACAAATACTATGATAGAACAAATTGATACTGGATTAAGGAAAGCTGGTGATATTATTACTGTTTCCTTTGATCAGGAAATGACATTACAAGGTGGAAGTTATTTATTATCATTGGGATGTACAGGTTTTGAAAAAGGTAATTTTGTAGTTTATAACAGACTTTACGATGCATGCAATATTAATGTAATAGCAATAAAGAATAGCGTGGGATTCTACGATACAAATTCAAAGGTTCAAGTTGATATAATTGAGTAATTGATTAGTTTGAAGGAAAGGAGAAAAAATGCTCGAATATGTAAATAAAATAAAGCTTGATTTAACATATTATAGTGGGGAAGATAGATATTCAGATGGTGATATAGAAGATGAAATATTAGAGATGGTTAAAAATACTGATGAAGCGGATTATAATAAGCTTATTGCTAAAGACAATAGGTGGCCGGTGTTATATCATTTATCTAAAGATAGAGAAAATATTATAGATGGTTTTGATTTTATCGGTGATGAAGAAATTTTAGAAATAGGTTCTGGTTGTGGAGCAATTACTGGATGCCTAGCTAGAAAAGGGAAGGAAGTTGATTGTATAGAATTATCTAAAAAAAGATCACTTATTAATGCCTATAAAAATAAGAATTATGAAAATATAACTATTTTTGTTGGTAACTTTCAAGATATTGAGATTAAGAAAAAGTATGATATAGTGACTTTGATTGGGGTTTTAGAATATGCTCAAAACTATATTAATTCAAATGAACCATATCTAGATTTTTTAAAAAAAGTTAATACTTACCTTAAGCCAGGTGGAAAATTATACATAGCTATAGAAAATAAATTTGGATTAAAATATTTTGCGGGATGTAAAGAAGATCATACTGGAAAAATGTTTGATGGTATTGAAGGAT
>ERZ1106969.2286-NODE-2286-length-10291-cov-3.187769_pt1 | contig 10291 bp, 10 predicted proteins | sample MGYA00403685_ERZ1106969 | MGnify/ENA primary metagenome ERZ1106969 (study PRJEB35170, sample SAMEA104062416) | human gut metagenome | biome: human gut; feature: human-associated habitat; material: faeces | place: Denmark | collected 2012-05-18 ... | reverse complement strand
TATGTATCATCATTCTACTTCTTTATCTAAACCTATGTACCCGCCAATTGTCATGTCCGCTATTCAAATTATGGAGGAAAACTATACTTATTTATATGGAATAGAAGAATTAGCAGAACAACTAGAAGTGAGTAAAAATCATCTCATTCGGACTTTTGGCGAGCACGTTGGTATGTCTCCTCTACAATATCTTACCTCTGTAAAAATTAAGCATGCAAAAAACTTTTTAGAAGTTGGAGAAACCTCCATGGAAGTGATCGCCGTTTCTTGTGGTTTTTCTAGTGCAGACTATTTTCGAAAAGTATTTAAAAAGGAGACAGGAATATCACCAAAACAGTTTCAAAAAAACAATCATTCCAACAAAAAAGCTCACTATCCAGACGAACTTTATTTATAGCCTAGAAAATTTTCTCTTTCCTTTGGCATATAAAATACCAACTAGCGTAGAAACAAGAGTTGCAATTAAAGCGGGAACGATAATAGCCGATGGCCTTGCTGAACCATATTGACTTCGATATCCAATCATATTAATTGGAATCAATTGTAGCGATGAAATATTTAGAATCAAAAAAGTGCACATATCATCACTAGCCACGTCTCGTTTCCCATTTAATTCATCTAACTCTTTCATAGCCATCAATCCCGATGGTGTGGCCGCCCAACCAAGGCCGAAAATATTAGCAATAATATTGGTAGCAATATACACATTGGCTTTATGTCCTCTTGGTATCGTCGGAAAAAGCCAGCGGATAAACCAACCTAATCGATCTGACATGGCTTTAATGAGTCCTGTATTTTCTGCTACCTTCATGAATCCCGACCACATACCAACAACCCCTAACATGAAAATACATAAATCAATGGCCTCTTTTGTAGAATCTAAAAAGGCGGTATTTACTGCCCCCATTGTCCCATGAAAAGAGGCTGTTACCACTCCAATTAAAATCATAATTCCCCAAATATAATTAAGCATTGTTACTCTACTCCGTTTTTAATACATCTATTATAAGAAAATCATTTTTATTCCTATAAACGATAAAAACACATTTCACGCAACGATGAGAATCACGCAAAAAAAGAAAGCCAAGACTTCTCGTCAACGGCTTTCTCTTTTGATCTATTCTGTTACTGTTAAACCAGCGAGTTTTGCAAGCGCAATTATAGACTTTTTAGAAACTTTCTTACCGTAGTATTCTACGAGTTCCTCCATCTCACCTGTAAATACATCGCTTGGGTTATATTTAGTCAAGATAATTTTATCATCATCTACAAAAATTTCTAACGGATCACGTTCATTCACATTCAGATTACGTCTTAATTCGATTGGCAATGTGATTCTGCCTAATTCATCAAGTTTTCTTACAATGCCTGTACTCTTCATTCTTCTTTTGCCTCCTTCTAAAATATTATACCAAGAAAAGATAACACACGGTCAAAAGAATGTCAATCAAAAAACCCTAATTTTTCCCATTATCTCTTCCAATTTATGGTAAAATCCTTTTCCCTTTGGTTATTATTCCTCATTTAATAGTGCTTGGTACACTTCCCTTTTACTAATTCCACGATCGAGGGCCACTTTCTTCATAGCGTCCTTCTTACTCTCGCCAAGCTCTATATAATGGTTTACATGATCTGTAAAACTCATTTTTTCAAACACTTCTTGCTCTTTTTTAACGATTTCTTCACGAGAAACGCCTTCCATTACAAGAACACATTCTCCCTTTGGCTCTTCTTCTTTATAAAATTCTAAAATACCAGAGAGTGTTGTTAATAATGCAGTTTCATGCTTCTTAGTCAACTCTCTTAAAAGTGTCACGTTACGTTCCCCTAATACTTCTAACAACTCCCCTACTGTTTTTAACAGACGATGAGGAGCTTCATAAAGGATTGTCGTTCTTGTCTCCTCCTTTAACTCTTCTAAAATTGCCTTTCTTTCTTTTTTATCCGTTGGTAAAAAAGCCTCAAAACAAAATCTTCTTGTATCTCTTCCTGACATGGTAAGCCCTGTAATACAAGCACATGCTCCTGGAAGGGAAGTAACCGTAATCCCCGCTTCATATGCCTTTTTTACAACTACTTCTCCTGGATCCGAAATCCCTGGAGTTCCTGCATCAGTAACAACAGCGATATTTAAACCCTCTAATAATTTTGAAACGAGATAATCTGCCTTATCATATTTATTAAATTCATGATAACTTGTCATAGGCGTTTTTATTTCAAAGTGGTTTAGTAGCTTAATTGTATGACGAGTATCTTCTGCCGCGATTAAATCCACTTCTTTTAATGTTCGAATTGCACGAAATGTCATATCTTCTAAATTTCCAATAGGAGTTGGACATAAATAAAGTGTTCCTGCCATAACTGCTCCTTTCTTAGTACGTTGGTTACATAGAGGAAATATCCTCTCCTTCATAACCATAGATCTTATAGATCTCTTCTGTATATTTTCCTTTTTCCTTATAGACAATTAATGGAGGTTCTACTTTCATCATAGATTTCCCTCCTCGAACCGCTTCAATCATTACCATATTCGGCTCTTTTTCTATGTAGGGATAGACAAGCCTCATTCTCTTTGGTTCTAACTTATATTTTAGCAATGTACCAATAATCTCAGCTAAACGAAATGGACGATGGATCAAATAAAAGCTTCCTGCTGGTTTTACTAACTTGCTGGCCTCTCTTATCACATCTTCTAGTGTGCATAAAATCTCATGCCTAGCAATGGCTTTTGGAAGCTCTGGATTTGTAATTCCATGCTGATGATTCATATAAGGAGGATTACAAGTAACAATATCAAAAGAAGAGGCTTTCATTAATTTGGAAGCCTCTTTAATGTCCCCTGTTATAATCTCTATTTTCTCCTCTAAATCATTTAACTGCACACTTCGTCTCGCCATTTTTGCACTTTCTTCTTGAATCTCCAAGGCGGTAAATCTCTTTCCTTTTTCTTTTGCTTCTAATAAAATCGGAATAATTCCCGTACCAGTTCCCATATCAAGCACAGCACCATTTTTCTTTTCTCTTACGAAATGGGATAGCAGTACTGCATCCATTCCAAAACAAAATCGTTCTGGACTTTGAATGATCTGATATCCTTTGATATGCAAATCATCCACTCTTTCATGCTCAAAAAGCTCTACTTTCATTACAGTTTTGACTTTCCTTCCTGACGCTCTAACGCTTCTAATGCCTTTAATTCTTCATCAGAAATATTGATTTTCTCTTTCTTTCTTCTTGGGCGGAATGTAAGATCGTCTACTTTATATTCATAAATATCTTTATCGCCATTTTCGTCAGTGATAATGACCTTCACTTTTTGACGAAGTACATTTACACTTTGTACTTCTCCAGAATTTCCATCATTGGTCTTTACAATATCACCCACATTTGGAAGTTTTTCATTTAAATATTCATAAGTTTCCTGCTCATTTTTTAAACAGCACATTAACCTTCCACAAACACCTGAAATCTTCGTCGGATTTAAAGAAAGGTTTTGTTCTTTGGCCATTTTAATAGAAACTGGAGCAAACTCAGATAAATAAGAATGGCAACAAAGGGTTCTTCCACAAATACCAAGCCCTCCAAGAATCTTCGTTTCATCGCGAACACCGATCTGACGAAGCTCAATTCTTGTTTTAAATACAGCTGCAAGATCTTTTACTAATTCACGGAAATCAATTCTTCCATCTGCTGTAAAATAAAACAAAACTTTATTATTATCAAATGTATATTCTGCGTCAATTAATTTCATTTCAAGACCATGCTTTTGAATCTTCTCATGACAAATTCGCATAGCTTCTTTACTTTTTCTTTTATTATCTAACTGAATCGCATCATCTTCTGGAGTGGCAATGCGAATGACTGGCTTCAATGTACTAATTACTTTTTCTTCTGAAATTACACGATGCCCAATTACAACCGCCCCATACTCGATTCCACGAGCAGTTTCTACGATTACGTTTTGTCCGACTTCAATCTTTAAATCTTTTGGATCAAAGAAATAGATTTTTCCAGTCTCTCGAAAACGTACTCCAATCACTTCAACCATAATTCTAATTCTCCTTTATTGTAAGCCAAAGCAATTCTATTGTAAGCTCAAAGTTTACATTGGCCCGTAATCTTACTTTCGCCTTCTCAATTTCTTCTATAATCTTTTGAATCCCTTCATAAGAACTTCGTTTTCCTATATCCCGAATAGCGGAATACTCCTCTTGATAAATTAAAGAATTGGCATTTCCTGTAGCCTTTAACAGTAAAACATCTCGATACCACATTAACATAAAATCAAGATAATCATAAATTTGTAATTTATACTTTGCCAGCTCTTTCACCGCCTGTATTAATTCATATACTTGCATATCTTTTGCATATTTTAGCATATGAACACAGTCATTTTTTATCTCATTAAATTCTTCTGATGTAGCGACTCGAATGGCTTTTCCCACATTCCCCATAGAAACCGCGGTACAAAATTCTGCCTGTCTTTCTCCCACACCAAGAGATAATAAATGTTTTTTTATCAATTCATCTTTTACCGGCTGTATGTTTAATACGACACATCGTGATAAAATTGTTGGAAGTAATTTTCCAAGATTGGTTGTCAATAAAAAAATTACCGCATAGGCAGGTGGCTCCTCAATTGTCTTTAATAAAGCATTTTGAGCCTCAGCTGTCATTTTCTCCGCTTCATCTACAATATAAATTTTATAATCACTGCTATAAGGCTTAATACCAATACTTCCATTAATCTGTTCTCTTACATCGTGGATTCCAATGGAATTCGGTTTCTCATGGCTGACATAAATAATATCTGGCTGATTTCCTGTATCCGCTTGCAAACAGGAGGTACAATGATTACATGGCTCTGTCCCTTTTTGCTCACATTGCAAAGCCTTAGCAAAAACACTTGCCATTAACTTTTTCCCACTATCATAATCCCCTTGTATAATATACGCATGGGAAACTTTATCCATTTGAATAGCACTTTTAAAATGCTCTATCATTTGTTCTTGTCCAATAATATTATTAAAATCTGCCATAACTTACCCCTCTCTTTCCATTTTCTCATTGCTCTTTTGTAATCTTTTATGAATCTACATCTCAAACCATGAGAGTCCTATTTTGTAAGTTTTCTCTTTCTACTCTATCTTCCATCTTGACTCTTTTATTATCTTACAGATCTAGGGGAAATAGCAACCCATTTTTTATAATTTTCAGAAATTATTCACAGATAACATATTCTCCACACATTCAATAATACGTTCTTGAATCTCTTCTATTGAAAGTGTTGCATCAATCGTCTTCATACGCTCTGGTGCTCTTTTTGCTAACTGTCGATAACCATCTGCAACTTTTTTATGAAATTCCATTGTTTCTAATTCCATACGATCAAGCTCTGCCTGATCTTTTTTTCTTCGAATTCCATCCTCTGCATTGAGATCGAGATGAATCGTAAGATCTGGTAAAATTCCTTGAATCGCATACTGATTCACTGCATAGACAGTCTCTATGCCTAGTCCCCTTGCAATTCCTTGATAAACGGCAGAGGAATCCACATAACGATCGCAAATAACTGCTTTGCCTTGTTCTAATGCAGGTTTTATCACTTCATGGACAAGCTGAGCTCTAGCCGCTGCCTATAAAAGCATCTCTGTCTCTCTTCCCATTTCCATATTTTCTCTATCCAAAATCAAAGAACGAATTTTCTCACTAATTTTTGTGCCTCCTGGCTCTCTTGTTATAATACTATCATACCCTTTTTTCGCTAAATATTCTTTTAACAAGGTAATCTGAGTTGTCTTTCCTGCTCCATCTGGACCTTCAACAGAAATTAAAATCCCTCTCATACTTAATTCCTTTCTCTTTTTTTATCATTTTCCTCTATCACTGTTATGCTATAACAAATTCGTGTTACTGCACTACTTTCTTCTTTGTTGCTATTGATGTTCTCCATTGACTGCTCGCATTGAATAGGCTTCGCCTGCTCCTGCTCGCTAACGCTCATTATATCATGAATTTCTTCTCTTGTAATTCCTTTTACATAAAATCCTGATTCCAAATAACTTTCAATCAATGCAATATCACTTTGTTTTATCTGTTCTCCTGGCACTAAAATAGGAATTCCTGGTGGATAAATATAAATATAACTTCCGCAAATGGCATCTTTTGCTTCGTTTAAATTACATTTCTTTGTCTTCATCTGCAATGCCTCTGATGGAAGATAACGTTTTATTTGGCCATCGGTTATAACATGGATTTTTTCTTGTTTATGACTAGGATCTTCTCCGTTTTCCATTCCTATCTTTCGATCTAAGTCTTCTAATGCATAGTAGAGTCGATCAAATCCTGCTTTTGAATCACAAATGGTAGAAATGGCAATCACATAATCCCTTTCTGACATTTCCATTTGTAAGCCATATTGTTTTAAAAGAATATCACTGATCTCATTCCCTGTTAATTTTGTATTCTGAAAGAAAATTACAAGTTTACATGGATCAAAATCATAAGCCCCATATTGCTTTAGCTCTTCTTTTTCCAATATAGAGATATGCTTTAGTCCTTGTATCTTTTTTCGATAGAAGTCCAATAGCTTCTCATATTCCCTGAAAGAATTTTTATTCTCAATTCCATAGTGAATTGCATATTCAATACCTGCCATCAATAGATAAGAAGGACTACTACTTTGATAAATACTAATGGAATCCTGTACCTTTTCCTCTGATATTTGATCGGTACAAATATGAAGTAAAGCGGTTTGGGTAAAGGCTGGCATTGTTTTATGAAGACTTTGAATTACAATATCGGCTCCCTTTTTAATAGCACTTTGGGGAAAATTTTCATAAAACGGAAAGTGTGCTCCATGTGCTTCATCAACAATAAGAGGGATTTTATAAGGATTTATCCACATTTTGATTCTCTCAATGTGCATAACAATGCCTTCATACGTTGGTGATGTGATAATTACTGCCTTAATTCCCTCTTCTTCCTTTAATATTTCACAAAGCCTCTCCTCATCAATACCTCCAAACATATTTCTCTCTGGAATATAAGTAAGTGGCAGATAAATAGGATCTAATTCTAATAAACGAACCGCATTATAAACTGCCTTATGACAATTTCTGGCCATTAAAATTTTATCCCCACGCTTACAAGTAGCAGTAATGGCTGATAAAATTCCGACGGTACTTCCATTTACTAAATAAAACGTTTTCTTTGTTCCATAAAATTTTGCAGTTTCTTCCATAGATTGCTTAATAATATCTTGTGGATCATTTAAGTTATCAAATCCATCGATTTCTGTAATATCAATCTCATAAGGGTTTTGAATTAAATTTTTAATCCTTCTTTTATGTCCTGGCATATGGAAAGGATATATATTTTCCTCTTCATATGAGGTCAATTTTTCATATAAATAAGGTCTCAAACTTTTCACTCCTTCTAATCTATATAAGCTTATTGGCTTACTACACTCATAATTTTCTACAACAAAATAAAGTGTGCAATGCATAAAAAATTTCCTATAGCACAAAAAAAGCAGGAATCAAATTCCTGCTTTTCTAATTCTGATGAGACATCGGGGATTCGAACCCCGGACACCTTGATTAAAAGTCAAGTGCTCTACCGACTGAGCTAATATCCCATATTTAGTTTTTTCTAAAGATTTGCCTTTAGAATGCCCAGAGCCGGAATCGAACCAGCGACACGAGGATTTTCAGTCCTCTGCTCTACCAACTGAGCTATCTGGGCATAATTGCGGGGGCAGGATTTGAACCTACGACCTTCGGGTTATGAGCCCGACGAGCTTCCAGACTGCTCCACCCCGCGATATTGAGTTAAATGGATGGAGAAGGATTCGAACCTTCGAAGTCGTCGACAACAGATTTACAGTCTGCCCCCTTTGGCCACTCGGGAATCCATCCATTTCATATCTGACAGTTTTTTATTATACTAGAAGTCTTATAAGATTGCAAGTCTTTTTTTCTAATATCAATACTTTTTTTCGTACTGTCCTTTTTCTTACGGCCACCTGTCCAATCGATTCTCTTTTTTATCTTTATTCCATATTAAAAACTTTCATATGATGCTTTACATTTTCATATGTTCCTTGCACCATTGTCTCACTTAAATCAAAGTAATTATGCTTATTCTCTTCGTTCATATACTGTTCCACATATTTTACAAGGCTTTGGAAACTAGACGTAGCAATATTGACTTTTCGAATTCCATGATCTTCTCTACCATCTTCACTTCCCCCAACGAGACCTAATTCCGCTTCTACCGTTGCACCATATTTCTTTGCTAACGCTATAACCTCTTTTACTTTTTCCACATTTTCATCAAAAGGGCAAGTAGATGCATCAAGCATTACAGATGTAAACCCAAGCTCTAATGCTTTTTTGACGGTATCAAAAGTAAGACCATGATCGAAATGTACGGCAATATCAACTTTTGCTTCTTTTGCCGCTTGAATCATCGCTCCTCCTATGATATGCAATGGTGAATATGGCAATCGCACCTCTGCAATTTGAAGAATAATTGGAGTATTTAGCTCTTCTGCCGCACGAATCGCTCCTCTTACCATTTCCATATTTCCTACACTAAATGCGCCACAAGCACGATTTTCCTTGCTCGCTTCTTCTAGCAATTGTTTCATTTTTACTAATGGCATATGAATCCCTCCAAATCTAAAACTATTTTCTTATTTTGTTAAGGCGCACATAATCGATAGTGTTATTATCTATTATGTACGCCTATTTTAATAAAAGAAAAACGATAAAAACCAAATATGGTGTTAACTAAAATTTATTTGTTCTATATTGAGCTGTCACTACTTTTTTATGTGTGTAGAATTCAACAGAATCATTTCCATTGCAATGTAATGTTCCATAGAAAGAATCTTTCCAACCTGAGAATGGGAACCAAGCGATTGGTGCTGGCACTCCTAAGTTAATACCTAACATACCTGCATCAATATTCTCTCTAAAATAGCGAATCGCATTGCAGTTTGTTGTAAATAAACAAGATCCGTTAGCAAATCTGGAACGGTTTGCAAGTTCTACCGCTTCTTTTAATCCAGATACTCTTACGATAGAAACAACAGGTGCAAAGATTTCATCTTTCCAAATTGTCATATCAGAAGTGACATTATCAAAAATTGTTGGCCCTACAAAATATCCTTTTTCAGGCAATCCTTCTCTTCCATCGCGAACGAGAGTTGCTCCTTCTTCGATTCCTTTTTCGATATAGCCAAAAATTCTCTTTCTCGCGGCATCATCGATAACTGGTCCTAAGAATACATCTTCTTCTAATGGATTTCCGATTGTAATCTCATCGGCCGCTTTTTTAAATCGTCTTAAGAATTCATCTGCAATTCCATCTTCTACTGCAATAACAGAGGCTGCCATACATCTCTCTCCTGCTGAGCCAAATGCTCCACCAATAATTTTAGGCATCGCATCATCTAAGTCTGCATCGTTTAATACAATGAGATGATTTTTTGCTCCTGTAAGTGTCTGTACTCGTTTCATTCTAGCAGAAGCGCTTTGATAAATATAACGTCCAACTGGTTCACTTCCTACGAAGGAAATTCCTGCGATATGTTCGCTTTCGATCATGCCATTTACCACATCTTTTGCTCCGAATACAACGTTAAATACACCTTTTGGGAATCCAGCTAATTCTACTAATTCCACGATCTTTTCTGTTAATAATGGTGTTTTTTCTGATGGTTTTAATACAACAGTGTTTCCACAAGCTAAAGCCATAGGGAACATCCAAAATGGAACCATCATTGGGAAGTTAAATGGTGTAATACATCCGATAACACCAATTGGATAGCGATAGTTTACAACTTCTACGTCTGTTGCTACGGTTGCTAAAGAATCTCCCATATAAGAAGCGACAACTCCTGCTGCACTTTCTACGTTTTCGATTCCTCTTCCTACTTCGCCCATGGCCTCTGCTAAATTTTTACCATGTTCTAATGTAATCAATCTTGCTAATTCTTCTTTATGTTCCATTAAAATATTTTGTAGCTTAAATAACATCTTTGTTCTCTTTAAGATAGATGTTTTCTTCCATGTTTGGAATGTTTCTTTTGCTACCTTAGCAGCTTCTTCTAATTCTTCTTTTGTTGATAATGGAACGATAGCAATGACTTCTTCTGTAGAAGGATTTGTCACCTCTAATTTTTCTGTACTTTTGCTTTCCACCCATTCTCCATTAATATAGTTTCTTAATTGTTTCATACTTTTATGCTATCAAAATTTAGGACTTCCCCAAACTTTGGTAT
>ERZ1106969.2275-NODE-2275-length-10331-cov-3.331452_pt1 | contig 10331 bp, 7 predicted proteins | sample MGYA00403685_ERZ1106969 | MGnify/ENA primary metagenome ERZ1106969 (study PRJEB35170, sample SAMEA104062416) | human gut metagenome | biome: human gut; feature: human-associated habitat; material: faeces | place: Denmark | collected 2012-05-18 ... | reverse complement strand
GAAAGAGATCAACATTTATCTTTCGCTCCTAACTCATTATCAGTAGAAGAGTGGGATGCAACATTCGGAAGAGTATACAGCGGATTATTTGAAGCAGGTCTTCCATCAATAATGGCTGGTCATATAGCATTACCAGAGTATGTTAAATACTTCAACCCAGAAGCAACTACTCAAGAAATATATATGCCTGCCACATTAAGTAAATATGTATTAACAGATTTATTAAGAGGAAAAATGAAATTCAACGGTTTAGTTGTAACAGATGCTTCTCATATGGTTGCTATGACTTCAGCTATGAAACGTAGCGAAATGTTACCAACTGCAATAGCTGCTGGTTCTGACTTATTCTTATTCTTCAATGATCCAGACGAAGATTTCCAATGGATGATGGATGGATATAAAAACGGGATAATAACTGATGAAAGATTAGAAGAAGCTTTAACTAGAATATTAGGAACAAAAGCTGCTTTAGGTCTTCATAAAAAAGCTAAAACAGAAATATTACCTGCAAAAGAAGAAGCAATGGCTAAAATCGGTTTAGAAGAAAATAAAGCTATAGCTAAAGAAGTTTCTGACAAAGCTATAACTTTAGTTAAAAATACTCAAGATGTATTACCAATAGCACCAGAAAAAACTAAGAGAGTTTTACTTGTTGAAGCAAAAGGATTCGATGGTGGATTCGGTAAATTCATAGAAATAATGGGTGGAGCTAAAAAGAAACCAATCGACATAGTTAAAGAATTATTAGAAGCTAAAGGATTTGACGTAGAAATATGGGAATCTCCAATAGACAAAATAATGAAACTTCCAAAAGAAGAAATGGCTCAAGCTTTAGGAAATGTATATGCTGGTAAGAGACCAATAGCTGAATTAACAAGCAAATATGATTTAATAATCAACATAGCTAACGTTAATGCAAGTGTTGACCAAAGATTACAATGGCCACCAAGTAAAGGTACTCCAGATATACCATTCTACGTAAACGAAATACCAACTATATTCGTTTCAGTTAAGTGTCCATTCCACTTAGCTGATGTACCACAAGTTAAAACTTACATAAATACTTATGATGATAATCAACAAACATTAGAAGCATTAGTAGAAAAACTTGTAGGAAACACAGAATTTAAAGGTATAAGTCCAGTAGATGCATTCTGTGGATTTGGAGATACTCGTTTCTAATTAAAACTATCGAGTTTAAGTATAAAATAATATGTTTAGGGTGTAGTTTTATACTACATCCTAATTTGATATAAAGGAGCAGATATGGGATATTTTGATTACACAAAAGAAAAAGATTTTTTAATATGTATAGATTCAGATGGTTGTGCAATGGACACTATGAATTCAAAACATTTTAATTCATTTGGACCTGAATTTGTAAAATCATATGATTTAGAAGAATATAAAGAAGAAGCTTTAGAATACTGGAATAAAATAAATTTATTTACAGGAACTAGAGGTATAAACAGATTCAAAGGTTTAGCAATGGCTGTTAGAGAAATGAGCGATCGTAAAGGAATAAAATTTGATGGTTTAGAAGAATTTGAAAATTGGGTAGAAAATGCACCACAATTATCAAATCCAGCATTACTTGAAAAATGCCAAGAAAAAAGAAATGAATGTATGGAAAGAGCATTATTATGGAGTATACATGTAAACTTATCAATAGTTGAAGCACAAGATAATGATATGCCTTTTGAAAATGTTAAGGAAGCTATGGATGAATTATGCAAAGATGCTGATTTAACTGCTGTTTCTTCTGCAAATGGACAAGCTGTTGAACATGAGTGGACAAAACATGAAATAAAAGATTGCTGCAGAGTACTACTTTGCCAAGAAGCTGGTTCAAAAGCTTATTGCATAGAACAACTTCTTAAAAAAGGATATGACAAAGATAAAGTTCTTATGGTTGGAGATGCACCAGGTGATAAAAAGGCTGCATTAGATAACGGAGTAAGATTCTATCCAATAATAGTTAATAAAGAAGGATTTAGCTGGAAAAGATTAAAAGAAGAAGCTAGTAAAAAATTATTTGCTGGTGAATTTGATGATATTTACCAAGCACAGCTAATAAAAGAATTTGAGGAAGCTTTAGGGATATAACTAAAATTATTAAAAATATAAAAAGACTATCAAAAATAAAGTAGAAAAAACTTAAAAATATTAAGGGGAATATATTACAACCAGAGGAGATACAATATGAAAAACTTTATGGATAAAGATTTTCTTTTATCAAACGAAATATCTAAAAAATTATATCATGACTTTTCAAGCAATATGCCAATAATAGATTACCATTGTCATATAAATCCACAAGAGATAGCAGAAGACAAAAAATTTGAGAATATAACTCAGGTTTGGCTAGGTGGAGACCATTATAAATGGAGACAAATGCGTTCAAATGGTGTAGAAGAAAAATATATAACTGGAGATGCAACAGATAGAGAAAAATTCCAAAAATGGGCAGAAACTTTAGAAAAAGCAATCGGAAACCCTCTTTACCACTGGAGTCATCTAGAGTTACAAAGATACTTTGGATTCTATGGAAATCTTAATGGAGATACTGCAGAAGAAGTTTGGAATATATGTAATGAAAAATTAAAAACTATGTCTGCTAGAAGCATAATGAAAGATTCTAATGTTGAATTAATATGCACAACAGATGATCCAATAGACGATTTAAAATATCATATAGCTATAAAAGAAGATGAGACTTTTGATATAAAAGTTCTTCCAACATGGAGACCGGACAAAGCTATAGCTATAGAAAAAGTTGATTTTGTTGACTATATAGCAAAATTATCAGAAGTAAGTGAAATAGAAATAAACTCTTTTGATACTTGGAAACAAGCTATAACTAAACGTATAGAATTTTTCAATGAAGTAGGGTGTAGAATAAGTGACCACGGTTTACTATACATACCTTATGTAGATGCTGATGAAAAAACAGTCGATGAAATATTTAAAAAACGTCTTGATGGCGAGATTCTTACAGAAAACGAAGAATTACAATATAAAACTGCTTGTATGTTATACTGCGGTGCAGAATACAGCCGTCTTGGATGGGCTATGCAATTACACTTTGGTGTTACAAGAGATAATAATACAAAAATGTTTAATAAATTAGGGGTAGATACTGGATTTGACGGTATATATAACAGAGTTTCGATAGACCAATTATCATCGTATTTAAATGCATTAAATAAAGAAGATAATCTACCAAAAACTATATTATATAGCTTAAACCCAGTTGATAATGCAGCTATTGGAACATTAATCGGATGCTTCCAAGAAGCTGGTGTGTGTGGAAAAATACAACAAGGTTCTGCTTGGTGGTTCAACGACCACAAAACAGGAATGATAGAGCAAATGACTTCATTAGCAAATCTAGGTTTATTAGGAAACTTCATAGGAATGCTAACTGATTCAAGAAGTTTCTTATCATATACTAGACATGAATATTTCAGAAGGATTATGTGCGAGCTTATTGGGGGATGGGTTGCTAACGGTGAATATCCAAACGATGAAAAAGTCTTAGAAAGAATGATAAAAAATATATCTCATGATAATGCATTAAATTATTTCGGATTCTAAGAAAAATATACGTTAAATTATAAATAAGGGAGATTAATCATGATAAAAATAAATACATTAAGAGCATTAAAAGAATGTGGTGTTGTAGCAGTAGTTCGTGGAAACTCTAAAGAGGTTGGTGTTGAAATATCAAAAGCATGTGTAAAAGGTGGAGTTAAAGCATTAGAAGTAACTTATACAAATAAATTTGCTAACGATATAATAAAAGAATTATGTGAAATATACGAAGGTCAAGATGATGTAGTAATAGGAGCAGGAACAGTTTTAGATGCTGAAACTGCTAGAGCAGCTATGTTAGCTGGAGCAAAATATATAGTATCGCCAGCTTTCGATTTAGAAACAGCGAAAATTTGTAATAGATATAAAGTTCCATATTTACCAGGAATAATGACTATAAACGAAATAATAACTGCTCATGAAGCTGGTGTAGATTTCGTGAAATTATTCCCAGGAAGTGCATTTGGCCAAGGTTATGTAAAAGCTATAAAAGGGCCACTTCCATATGCAAATATAATGGTAACTGGTGGAGTTAATATAGACAACATAGACAGCTGGATAAAAGCAGGTGTTGATGCAGTTGGAATAGGTGGAGAATTAAATAAACTTGGAGAAGAAGGAAAGTTCGAAGAGATAACTGCTGTATGTGAACAATACATGGCTAAATTAAATGAAGCTAGAGGTTGCTAATATGAAAGTTGCTGGTTTTGGAGAAATAATGCTTAGACTTTCAACAGATGTAGGCAAAATGATTTTACAAAGTGATAGATTTAATGTAAATTATGGTGGAGGAGAGGCAAATGTGCTTATTTCTCTATCACACTTTGGGATAGATACAAAAATGATAACTTCTGTTTCAAATGATGACATTGGAAAAAGTATACTTAGATATCTTAGAAGTTACGATATAGATACAGAATTTGTTACTTTAAGTGACCATAGAACAGGTATATATTATCTTCAAGTCGGAAGTGGAATAAGATCATCAAAAGTAATATATGATAGAGATAACTCAGCTTTCTGTAATATGAAAGTTGGAGATATTGATATAGCTAAGGCATTAGAAGATGTAGATGTATTCCATTTTTCTGGAATAACATTAGCGCTTTCAAATGACCTTAGAGAATTATTAATGCAAATGCTAGCATATTGTAAAGAACATAACATAATGGTAAGTTATGATTCAAATTATAGAGCAAAATTGTGGTCTTTAGAAGAAGCTAGAGAAGCAACACTTAAAGTACTACCATATGTAGATATACTATCAGCTGGGATATTAGATGCTGAAAATATACTACTTATGAATTGTGAATTAGAAGATAACCATGAGAAACTAAAATACTATTATGATGAAATTACAAAAACTTACCCGAACATCAAACATATATTTTCATCACATAGAGATATTGAGTCATCTTCAGTAAACAAGCTACAATGCAACTACTATACTGATGGAATATTATACTTATCTAATAAAATAAATATAGATAGTATAGTAGACAGAGTTGGTGGAGGAGATGCATTAAGTGCAGGAATAATATATTCTATAATAAACAATAAAGACCCTAAATATGTTTGTGAATTTGCAACATGTGCATCTGCATTAAAACACAGTATCCTAGGAGATGCTAATTTAGTAGAACTTAGTGATGTTGAAAAATTAATGTATGAAGGCGTTGGGAAAATAGCTAGATAACAAAAAGGAGTATAGAAAGTGATTTACTTTCTATACTCCTTTTTTGATATAAAAAATGATATTTATACTCATTTTAAAGTTGAATAAATAAAATTTCATATAATTTATTAAATACGTTCTAGTGTTTATTTTGTTGTAGATGATTGATCATAAAATTGGGTATTTTTATAATGATAAACTATTTTTGAATAATTAAATACTGTGCCTGAAGATGAAAAACATTGATTATAAGCAACTAATCCAGGGTCACCTACATTTAATTCAAGTAACTTTGCATATTTTTCATCTAATTTTATCACATTAAAATACCTATCTTGAAAACTTGTAGTTATATTAAAAGCTTTTTTTATATAATCAAAAATAGAACCCTTTACTATTTCTTGATTTAAAAAAGGAACAATACTTTTTTTATAAAAAGACTCTTCATAGCACATGATTTCATTGTCGATATATCTTATTCTTTTGACAACATATACATCTTCATCTTTGTCACATTCTAAATGATTGCATATTTCATCATCTGGTTTAACAAGTTCTAAATCTACTAATTTTGATGTTATTTTATGCTCTTCTAGGTTATCTGTAAATCCCTTTGGAGAGTTAAAATTTATATATCCCTTTTTATTTCTTTTTCTTACAAAAATCCCACTACCTTGAACTTGATAAACAATTCCCCTTAAAACTAAAGTTTCTAAGGCTTTTACAATAGTACTTTTGCTTACACCGTAATCACTAGCAAATTGCTCTACTGTAGGAAGTTTTGTTCCTTTGGGCAAATCATTTTCATAAATATGATCTTCTATTTGATTGGCAATTAGTTGATATTTAAGCATTTTATACTCCCCTTACTTTCTAATTCTATTTTATTAGTATATCATAAAAAAATTATAAATAACAATATCGCGGAAGATAGTGATATTAAAATGGAAAAAAATGAAAATGTTTTCAAAAATGCGTTGACAAAATTATACCGGTATAATTATAATATAAACATACAATAAAAAAGTAAGGGAACAAAATATAAAATTAATATTAAAAAAGGGGGAATATAATCATGGCACAAAGTATTCGTGATTATGAAAAATTAGCAGTAGATATAGTAGACGCTGTTGGCGGTAAGGAAAACATTGTCAACGCTACAAGATGTGCTACTAGATTGAGATTAGTATTAAAAGAAACACCAAAAGATGCTAACAAAAAAGTATCTGGACTTACTGGAGTAATAACAGTAGTAGAAAATAATGGTCAGTTCCAAGTTGTAATAGGAACTCACGTAGGGAAAGTTTTCGATAAAGTACAAACATTAGTTGATTTAGACGAAACTTCTTCAGAAGATGCTCCAAAAGGAAGCATAGTAAATCGTGTAATAGCAACAATGTCAGCAGTATTTGCACCATTTATATATATATTAGCAGCAGCTGGATTATTACAAGGTTGTCTAATTATAATTAATATGATAAATCCAGGGTTTGCCTCAACAGGAACATATGAAGTATTGAGCTTTATATCTTGGGCACCTTTCACATTCTTACCAATATTCATAGCAATAACAGCATCTAAACATTTTAAATGTAATACATTTATAGCAGTTGCTTGTTGTGCAGCACTTGTAAGTCCCGATTGGGCATCAATCGCATCTAGGATAGCAGGTGGAGAAGCAGTAACATTCTTGGGGATAGGATTAGCAGAAACTACATACACATCAACAGTTTTACCTCCATTATTCTTAGTATTAGCATTATCTTATTTAGAAAAATTTGTTGATAAAATCATACCAGAAGTAGTTAAATCATTATTTACACCATTTATATGTATATTAGTTATGGTACCACTTACTATATTAGTAATAGGACCAGTATCAGATGGCGTAGCAACAGCAATAGCAAATGGATACAATGCTTTATATAACTTTGCACCAGTAATTGCAGCAGCAGTAATCGGTGGATTCTGGCAAGTTGTTGTAATCTTCGGTGTTCACTGGGGTGTAACACCAATGGTATTAGCTAACTTTGATATGTATGGACAAGATACATTCCAAGCATTCCAAACAATGGCAGTTGTTGCTCAAATGGGTGCAGCTTTCGGAGTATTCTTAAAATCTAAAAGACAAGAAACAAAAAGTGTTGCTCTATCAGCAGGTATAACAGGTATATTTGGTATAACTGAACCAACAATATATGGGGTAACTTTAAGATTCAAAAAACCTTTCATATGTGCTTGTATATCAGGAGCTGTGGCAGCAGCAGTAGCATCATTCTTTAATTCAGTATACTATGTATATGCAGGACTTCCAGGTTTACTTACAGTAGTAAATGCAATTGGCGCAAATCCAACATCAATAGTAGGTGAATTAATAGGTTGTGCAATAGCAATAATAGGCTCAATAGTACTTGTTCAAATCGTTGGATTTGATGAAGGTCAAGCATCTGATGAAGAAAATCAAGAAGTAAAAGCTATGGATGAAGTAGCAGCAACAGTTTTAGCAGGGACTAAAGAAATAAAAAGCCCTTTAAGTGGAAAAGTAATAGCTTTATCAGAAATAGATGATCCAGTATTTGCAGGTGGAGCTATGGGAAATGGAATAGCAATAGAACCAACTGATAACAAAGTATATGCACCATTTGATGGAGAAATAGAATTTATTGCAGAATCTAAACATGCAATAGGACTTAAATCAGAAGATGGAGTAGAGTTATTAATACATGTCGGAATGGATACTGTTCAAATGGATGGTAAAGGATTTGATGTAAAAGTAAAAGCAAATGAAAAAGTTAAAGCTGGAGAATTACTTTTAGAATTTGATAAAGAAGCAATTCAAAAAGCAGGGTATTCATTAATAACACCTGTTGTAATAACTAATAGTTTTGAATTTGAACAAAAACAACTTTGCTTAGACCAAGAAATATCATATGGAAAATCAATAATAAATCTTAGCGCAGTAAACGCATAATAATAAAAATAATTCAGGAGATTATGCTTAAGGGGAGATTTAATAAGCATAATTTCCTATTTATATATGGAGGAATAGGAGTATGAGTAAATTACCAAAGGATTTTTTATGGGGAGGAGCTTTTGCAGCTCACCAATTTGAAGGTGGATGGAATGAAGGCGGAAAAGGGCCAAGTGTTGTAGACGTTTTAACAGCAGGTGCTCATGGAGTGCCAAGAGAAATAACACAAACAGTAGAAGAAGATAAATTTTATCCAAATCAAGTAGCTTCAGACTTTTATCATAGATATAAAGAAGATATTAAATTATTTGCAGGAATGGGACTAAAATGCTTAAGAACTTCAATAGCATGGACAAGAATATTCCCAAATGGAGATGAACTTGAACCAAATGAAGAAGGATTAAAATTCTATGATGACATGTTTGATGAGATGCTTAAATATGGCATTGAACCAGTAATAACATTATCACACTTTGAAATTCCATATGGAATATACAAAAACTATGGCAGCTGGAGAAACAGAAAAGTTATAGATATGTTTGTAAGATATGCTACAACTGTTATGGAAAGATACAAGGATAAAGTTAAGTATTGGATGACTTTTAATGAAATAAATAATCAAAAACAAACAGGAGTAGATATATTCGCTTGGACTTGTTCAGCAGTTCAATTTGAAGAAGAAGATAATAGAGAAGAAGTAATGTATCAAGCAGCCCATCATGAATTAGTTGCAAGTGCATTAGTTGTTAAGAAAGGTCATGAAATAAATCCTAATTTTAAGATTGGATGTATGGTTTCATTTGTTCCAATATATCCATACTCATGTAATCCAGATGATATGATGTTACAAGTAGAATCAATGCGTGATAGATATTTCTTCAGTGATGTTCATGCAAGAGGACATTATGGTTCATATGCTATTAAGGAATGGGAAAGAAAGGGCTATAACATAAAAATGGAACCAGAAGATGCTAAGATTTTAGCAGAAGGAACTGTTGATTATATTGGATTTAGTTACTATATGTCAAATGCAGTTAAATCTGATGCTGAGAATACTGAAGATTTATTATCTGGACATTCTGCAAGCGTTAAGAATCCTTATGTTAAGGCAAGTGATTGGGGATGGCAAATTGATCCAGTGGGATTAAGATATTCATTAAACACATTATATGAAAGATATGAACTTCCACTTTTTATTGTTGAAAATGGATTTGGAGCAATAGATGTTAAAGAAGAAGATGGAACATGTAACGACGATTACAGAATAGAATTTTTAAAAGAACATATTATAGAAATGAAAAAGGCAATTGAACTTGATGGTGTTGATTTAATGGGATATACTCCATGGGGATGCATAGATTTAGTATCATTCACTACTGGAGAAATGAAGAAACGTTATGGATTTATCTATGTTGATAAAGATAATGATGGTAATGGAACTTTAAATAGAAGCAAGAAAAAATCATTTGATTGGTATAAGAAAGTTATAGTTACAAATGGTGAAGAACTTTAATAGATAACAGCAAAATAAATTAATATTTTATAATAAATCATGTTTATATCTTAGATGAAACAATATATGTACTTAAACAAGTATTTATAAAAAATTAGCCTATAGATTAGATTTTAATTATCTAGTCTATAGACTTTTTTACTTTGGAGTGTTTCTATGTACTGGTAAGCAATATGTTTATTTTATTAAAAATAAAATGCTAGATACATCAGAAAAATTATAATAATGAAACCAAAATTTGTAAAAGTAACAGATTGTATTTTCTTATATGATAATTGAGTTTATCGGCAATGTAGATAGATTTACGTAAACGAATCCATCTGAATTCTATCGATAAGTTAACATTGCTTTAGTATCGGTTATGAAGTACTTTAGCAATATTTTCGATTATATACATTACAGGAACTTGTGTAGTTATATCTGCTATTCCGACTTTTTCTTGATGTATGTAATATGAAATATTTAAATCAGATATTTTGGAAATTGTACAATTTTCGCTGTTAGTTATACTGACAATTGAACAATTTTCTCTTTTAAAATTATTAATTAAATTTATAACAGATTGAGTTTCTCCTGAT
>ERZ1106969.2274-NODE-2274-length-10339-cov-3.040354_pt1 | contig 10339 bp, 8 predicted proteins | sample MGYA00403685_ERZ1106969 | MGnify/ENA primary metagenome ERZ1106969 (study PRJEB35170, sample SAMEA104062416) | human gut metagenome | biome: human gut; feature: human-associated habitat; material: faeces | place: Denmark | collected 2012-05-18 ... | reverse complement strand
GCCGCGGAAATTATCATTCCACCTGGGCATCCTCCGGCGGATATGAACCGATCGCACCATTTCTGTTTGCCAATGAAAATGTCTCTGCTTACTATCTGGAATTTGATGATGAACGCTCCGGAGGATTTGAACCACTTGGCTTTGTTTCCGATGATAAGAAAGTCGTACTTGGTCTTGTGACCAGCAAGTCACCGATTTTAGAAGAAAAAGAAGTGATAAAGAAAAGAATTGTGGAAGCAGCAAAATACATTCCCCTGGACCGGCTTTACTTAAGTCCGCAGTGCGGGTTCGCATCCTGTGAGATTGGCAATAAACTGACAGAAGAAGAACAATGGGCGAAGCTTGCACTGGTGAAAGAGATTGCAGAAGAAGTATGGGGATGTTCCTGACTCCCCTTAACTTCTTCTCAGAACACATCCCCCGGATTCTTTTCTTATCTCTTACACTTTTCCCCAGATTTCTTTCGGCACATATGCCTTCACTTCAATGCCATCCGGTACATATTCCTCTGACAGCAGCTGTCCCTGGGTGCGGATCAGCTGGATCTTTCCCGCTTCTGCGAAGGAATACAGACGCTCTATATATACCTGATCTCTTCGCAGAATCTCAAGCAGCGCTTCTTTTAATTCTTCCAGTCCCTGCCCTGTCTTTGCGGAAACCGGAATCGAGTACTCTGCATGAAAATCCCGGAAATATCCCGGTGTTTCCAGTTTATCCTGTTTGTTGAATACGGTAATGACCGGTTTTCCCTCCGCACCGAGCTGACGCAGTGTCTCATAGACAACAAACATCTGGGTATCCTGATGCGGATTGGAAGCATCGACCACATGGATGATGATATCCGCGTATTTCGCTTCTTCCAGTGTGCTCTTAAATGCCTCTACCAGATGATGCGGAAGTTTCCGGATAAATCCGACCGTATCACTGAGCAGGATTTCCTGTGTATCTGCCAGCCTCAGAGAGCGTGTCGTCGTATCCAGCGTGGAAAACAGCATTGCATCCTCTAAAACACCTGCTCCTGTGAGCGCATTTTCCAGGCTGCTCTTTCCTGCTGACGTATATCCCACCAGCGCCGCCACCTTCAGATTGGAGCGTTTTCTCTGAGTACGAAGCCTCTCTCTGTGTTCTTCCACTTCCCGGAGTTCTTTTTTCAGGCGGCTGATCCTCTCCCGGATCAAACGGCGGTCCATCTCCAGTTTTTTCTCTCCCGGTCCTCTTGTTCCGATTCCGCCTCCCAGACGGGAAAGAGAATTTCGAAGTCCGACAAGTCTCGCCGCACGGTATTTTAACTGTGCCAGTTCCACCTGAATCTTACCTTCTCTGCTGACTGCCCTTCCTGCAAAAATATCCAGGATCAGAAGTGTCCGATCCACGATCTTACATTCCAGCTCTTCCTCCAGATTATTCAGCTGCACGGAAGTCAGTTCATCGTCACAGATGATTCCCGTAGCGTCTGTCTCCCACAAAAGTTCCTTCAGCTCCAGGATCTTTCCTTTCCCGATATACGTCACCGGATGCATCGCCTCTCGTTTCTGGATCAGACGGCCGGCTACCTCTGCACCGGCCGTGCGTGCCAGTTCTGCCAGCTCATCCAGGGATTCTTCCTCCGGCTCCGCATCATTTTCCTGAACGCCTACTAAAATGACGCGTTCTTTCGCATCTTCCATTTCATATAACGCCATTGCTTTTCTCCTACTCTCTCTTGCCTTCCATCGTCTGTCGGATAATGCTGCGCATCATATCTTCGTTTAACTGCCCCTGCACATATCCGAACAGATTGCCATCTTTGTCTACCATAAAAGTTGTCGGGTAAGCGCTGATTCCATACTGCATAAATACCTCTCCTGTCGTATCCATCAGCACCGGATAGGTGTATCCGTTTTCCTCAAGAAATGCCTCGATTTCCTCCTGGCTTCCTTCCTGTCCGAATCCCGGCGCAGCAATTCCCAGGATTACCAGATCACTGTCTTCTTCCTGCTGTGTTTCTTCATAAATTTTCTGGATCTCCGGCATTTCATTTCTGCATGGTCCGCACCACGTTGCCCAGAAATTCAAAAAGATGGTCTTTCCTTTATAGTCTGCCAGACTGTGCTCCTTTCCATACTGATCCTGCAGCACAAAATCTGTGGCCGGGTACGTATCCTGCTTTTCTTCTGTTTTCTCCTCTTGCGCCTCTGACTCCGTATCTTCGGTCTCTTCTTTTACTTCATTTTTCGTTGTCTCTTTTGATGAAGTCTGTGTTCCTGCTGTTCCCGATAAATATCCGGTGATCGCGTTCATCTTGCCTGTAAACATCAGAAGTCCCATAAAGATCATCAGGATTCCTCCGATCTTCACCGTATACTTGACAACATAATTGTACTTTTTGAAAAACCCGAGCACTTTTGCCGTGAACAGTCCCACTGCAAGAAACGGCAGGATAAATCCAAGTGTATACACACCAATCAAAAGGAATCCGGTCAGTTTTGTTCCTGCACTTCCTGCCATCAAAAGCACACTCGCAAGAGCCGGTCCCACGCACGGCGTCCAGGCAAAGCTAAACGTAAACCCAAACACCAGCGCCACGATCGGTGACATCTTCAACTTGTCGAGCTTTAACCAGAAACGGTGCTCTGTACCCAGAAATTTTGATTTTCCAAAAATCCCAAGCTGATACAACCCGAATAAAATCACCAGAATTCCGCCGATTCTCGATACCATTGCCTGATTCTTATTGAGAAAACTTCCGGCTGCCGACACACCAAGTCCCATCATAAAAAATGCGGAGCTGATCCCTATCACAAAACAGATCGTATTGACAAACAGCCGCCCCCGTTTTCCGTACAGTTCTCCCTGCTCTGCGCCTCCTGAGAGATATCCCAGATAAAGCGGTACAAGCGGAAGGACACACGGTGAAAAAAAACTTAAAAGCCCCTGTAAAAACACGGTCACTACAGGAACTCCCACATCCATTGAAAATCCCATTTATTCTCCCCTTTCTTCTTTGATCCGGATCACAAACGCCGGAATCGGCGGGTGATTTTGGCGGTTATAATAAGTACTTACAATCACTAAAAATGTTCTGGAATCCAGTGTCTCAAGATAAGACAACAGTGCCTCTTTCTCTGCGAATCCACTGTCTCCTCCACTATAGATACAAAGGCTCATGATCCCGCCTTTTTTCAGCAGGCGAAGCCCTGCCTCAATTGCCTGAATGCTTGTATCAGCCTGTGTCGCGATCTGATGATCACCGCCCGGCAGATAACCGAAATTAAAGGTGATCGCTGACACGGTTTCCCGGACATAGTTCTCCATATGCTCATGCCCATCCAGAATCACCTTGGCACGCTCTGAGAGTCCCGCCTCTTCCAGACGCTTTTTGGTGTGTTCTACTGCTGCTTTTTGAATATCAAATGCGTAGACCTTTCCGTCTGCCCCTGTCAGACGACAGAGAAATTCTGTATCATTTCCATTGCCGGCCGTTGCGTCCACACAGCAGTCTCCTTCTTTGATATGCTCCCTTATCATCCGATGACAATACTCGGTAATCTGATATCCCGGCATACGCTCTCCTTTCTCATCCCCGGAATAAAGGACGCTGACCGCAGAATCTTCTCCGCAGTCAGCGTATCCTCTTCTTCCCTTGTATTCTTTATCTGGTCTCCAGAAATTTTGCTTCTCTCTGGGCATCTGCATCGTCCGGATAGACCTGAATATACTCTGCGATCTTGGTTTTTGCATTCTCCCAGTCACCCAGCTTTTCATAACATACGATCTGATTGAACAGCATCTCCTGAAGCACTTCGCTGAAACTTTCTGCATCTTCCATGGACGTACCGCTGTTCTGAGACAGGCTGATTCCCTGATTAAACTGCTCCAGTGCATAATTGTAATCATTCAGCTTCATCCCGCAGATTCCGAGGAAATTATAAATGGCCTGATTCTTTCCTCCGCCTGCTGAAATTGCTTTCTCAAATGCATCTTTTGCAGATTCATAATCCTCCAGCTCATAATATGCCATTCCCAGACCGCGGTATGCCTCCGCCGTCTTCTTCCCTTCATCCACCGCTTTCTGAAATGCGGTCACTGCTTCTTTATAATTTCCGTCTTCCAGATACCCTGTTCCGTCTTTGAGTGCATTGGTACATCCTGTCAAAAGACAGGCAGATACTGCCAATGCAAGCAATGTTGCTCTTTTCATGTTGTACACCCCTTATTCCGGATATTTCAGCACCCAGAATGAATTCAATAAGTTGATCATCATCACTGCCATATCCGCTAAAATTGCGTTTTTCATTGTTACATAGCCAAAGGATGCCAGCACCAGAAGAAGGACTTTCATCCCAATAGCAAAGATCAGATTCTGCTTCACCGCACGAATCGTTCCTCTGGAAATCCGGATCGCATTCACGATCCTGGAAAGATCATCCTCCATCAAAATGATATCCGCTGCCTCCAGAGCTGCATCCGAGCCCAGGCCCCCCATGGCAATCCCGATATCCGCATGTGCAAGAACCGGCGCATCATTGATTCCATCCCCTACAAACGCCAGCTTCTCATCCTCCATATGGCTTTCCATAAATTCTCTGACCTGCTCTACCTTTTCCTCCGGCATCAGGCCTGCATATACATAATCCAGCTTTAACTGCCGGGCCACATCTTCTGCCACCCGTTCATTATCTCCGGTTATCATCACCGCTTCAATCTGCTGTTCTTTCAGCCATTTCAGAAGTCTGCCGGCCTCCTTTCTTACCACATCCGTAATCAGGATATAACCCGCATACTCTCCGTCCACAGCTACGTGGACTGCTGTTCCGATATCAGCCACCCGTTGATAAAAATATCCCTGCTGGTTCATAAACTTGGAATTTCCAATCTCCAGTTGTTTTCCGTCCACAACAGCCTCAAGACCAAATCCCGGAAATTCTTTGACTGCCCCGATCCTTGCTTTGTCGATCGGTCTGCCGTAAGCCTCCCTTAAAGATCCGGAGATCGGATGACTGGAGTATGCTTCCCCATATGCTGTCAGTTCCAGAAGTTCCTCCGGCGTCATCGACTTCGGACACACTTCTTTTACCCGGAATACTCCCTCTGTCAGAGTACCGGTCTTATCAAATACAAAAGTCTCTGCCTTTGATAATGATTCCAGAAAATTACTTCCCTTGATGAGGACACCCTGTCTGGAAGCTGCTCCGATCCCGCCTAAGAATGCCAGCGGCACGGATACCAGAAGTCCGCACGGACATGCTGCAACCAGCACGATCAGTCCGCGATAGATCCACGCCCCCTGCTGTGCCCCTTCAAACATCATCGGCGGAAGGATCATCACCAGGATTCCGAAAAGCGTTACAAGCGGTGTATAATACCGGGTAAATTTTTCTGCAAAATTCTCTGTCTGCGCCCGTCTGTTGTCCGCATTGGATATCATATCAATGATTCTGGATGCTGTCGAATCTGCAGACGCCTTCAATACCCGTGCTTCCAGCACACCACTTAAGTTGATACTTCCGCTGTAAATATGACTGCCGATCTTCACATGCCTCGGCTCCGATTCTCCTGTCAGCGCCTTGGTATCTAACGTACTGCTCCCCTGTGTCACGATCGCATCCACGGGGATCCTCTCCCCCGGTTTGATAATAATAACCTGCCGCGGATTCAGATCTTCCGGCGGTACCTGCATCTCTCCGCCGCTGATCTTTAAATTGGCATACTGCGGACGGATATCCATAAATTTCTCAATGGATTTTCTCGTCCTGCTCATGGAAATAAGTTCCAGCAACTTTCCAATCTGGAAGAACAGCATCGCTCCCACTGCCTCCGAATAGCGATGGACTGCAAATGCACCTGCTGTGGCAAGCAGGATCAGCAGATTCTCGTCAAACAACTTTCTTTTCTTCAGATTGTTCCAGAGCAGCCTGACCGTCGCAAAAGCCATGATCAGATACGGAAGCAGAAAAATCAGCAGACGCATCTCTCTTTCCAGCTCTGCATACGAGCTTCCCACAATCGCAACAATATACAAAACGGCAGACGCCGCACATTCTATGGCTCTTCGCTTTACTTCTTTCTTCATACCTATTCCCTGATATGTTCCATCCCCTGATTCATGATCGTCTTAATATGACTGTCCGCCAGTGAATAAAACACCGTCTTCCCCTCTCTTCGATTCACTACCAGTTTCATCTGTTTCAACAGCCGGAGCTGATGAGAAATTGCCGACTGCGTCATATCCAGTGTCTGTGCCAGATCACACACACACATCTCAGAACAGGACAGCACACACAGAATCCGGATTCTGGTGGCGTCCGCAAATACCTTAAAAAAATCTGCCAGTCCTCTGATCTCCTGCTCTTCTGGAATCTTTTCCTGTATCTGTCTGACTGTATCACTATGAGAATGTATCAGATCACAATGCTCCACTTCTAATTTTCTCATGTTCTTTCTCCCTTCCGGTTCCCCAAAACCCGTAATCCCGCTCTTGTTTTTGAGACACCGATTGACTTTTATTATACGAAAAAAACAGGTGCCGGTCAACGTCTTATCTGTTTCCATAAGAAAACAGAGCGGCAGAGCCTTTCGACTGTGCCGCCCTGCGGTAATATCATTGATTTTGGATTTACAGTTTCTTATACAGAATGCGGATTGCATTCAGAATACAAAGCACCGCCACGCCGGTATCCGCAAACACAGCCATCCACATATTGGCCAGACCAAGCAGACCAAATACCATGACCAGTGCTTTGATCACCAGCGCAAATGCAACATTTTGTTTTGCAATTCTTCCCGTTGCTCTTGCAATCTTCAAAGACTGCGGGATTGCTTCCATAGAAGAGGTCATAAATACCACGTCTGCAGCTTCAATCGCCGCATCCGCTCCGCTTCCCATCGCAGCTCCCACATCTGCGCCTGCCAGAACCGGCGCATCATTGATTCCGTCTCCGACAAACATCACGCTTCCCTGTTTCTGTCGGATCTTCTGTAATTCTGTTACCTTATCCTGAGGCAGAAGCTTTGCATGCACTTCATCAATTCCGATCTTCTCTGCCACTGCCTGCGCATTCTCTTTTGCATCTCCGGTCAGCATGACTGTCCGGATATTCTGCTGCTTCATGGCTGCCACTGCCTGCGATGCATCCTCTTTGACAGTGTCTGAAATCACAAGATATCCTGCATAGACACCGTCTACTGCCAGTAATACTTCTGTTCCATACGCTTTCGGCTGATATGCAGACAGATCTACCTGATTCTGCTCCAAAAGCCTTCTGTTTCCACAAAGTACAGTTCCTTCTGAGAGTTCTGCTAAAATTCCATTTCCGGAAATTTCTTTTACCTGTTTTGCATGCTCAACAGAAAGTCTTCTCTCGTTTGCCGCTGCCATAATACTGACTGCGATCGGGTGAGAAGATGCTTCTTCACAGGATGCTGCTGTCTTTAGGAGTTCATCCTGACTGTATGATCCTGCCGGAACAATCTCCTGTACAACAAAATTTCCTTTTGTAATCGTTCCCGTCTTATCCATGACAACTGCTTTTACATTCTGAAGCGCCTCGATCGCAACTCCGCCCTTTAACAGGATTCCTTTTTTAGAAGCTGCTCCGATTCCTGAGAAAAATGCCAGCGGAACACTCAACACAAGCGCACATGGACAGCTGATTACCAGGAAGGTAATGGCTGTGTAGATCCAGTAGTTCCAGTCCCCGGTCAGGATCGACGGGATAATTGCTGTTGCCACCGCCAATGCTACCACGACCGGTGTGTATACTTTTGAAAATCTTGTAATAAAACGGTCGATCTTTGGCTTGCTGGCTGCTGCATTTTCTACCGAATTCAAAATCCTTGTAACCATGGAGTCTTCCAAAACCTTTTCTGCACGCATTTTCAGCACACCGGAAAGATTCACACATCCGGAAGTCACACTGCTGCCCGGTACAACGGCAACCGGAACCGGTTCCCCTGTTACCGGTGAAGTATCCAGACGGCTCTCCCTTCCAGTGGAATCCGGTCTCCTGCACGGACCAGAAGCACATCTCCAACTTTTGCCTCCTCTGCCGGAATCTCCCGTATAGTTCCATCCTGCTCTACAAGATTCACAACCTCAGGACGCAGATCAACTGCCTCCATGATCTGACTTCTGCTTCTTGCAACTGCGATATCTTCAAATAACTCCCCTACACGATAGAAGAGCATTACACCCACTGCTTCTTTGTAATCTCCGATTACGATCGCTGCAATTGTAGCAACTCCCATCAGGAAATTCTCATCAAATACACGACCCTTTCCGATATTCTTTGCCGCAGTGATAAGAACATCCTTTCCAAGGATCAGATATCCTATGATCAGTGCGAAAAAGGAAATCCATCCATTCATCTCCTGTGTAGACAGACCCAGAACAAACAGAACAGCTCCGATTCCAATCTCCCACAGATCCTTTTTATTTTCTGAAAATCTGCCTTTTGCAGACTCCCTTTTTCCGGTTGATCCTCCGTCTCTTTTTCGCACAACCACTTCACTCTCAATGGATGCACAGATTTTCTGAAACTCCTCTAACAGCTCCGCATCCGTATTCGTCACAACCTGCAGTTGTTTTGTCGCGAAGGTAATTGCAGCAAACTCTACCTGCGGCAGTGCCTGAATCTTTTCTTCCATCTTAGACGCACAATGTGCACATCCCAGGTTTTCCAGAATATACACCTGCTTCTCTGCATGATCAAAGGTATGATCTGCCTCTTTGTGTTCCTCATGATGATGCTCGTGTCCACAGCCGCATGCATCTTCATGATGGTGATTGTGTCCGCAGCCGCATGTGCCTTCGTGATGATGATCGTGCCCACATCCACATGATTCTTCATGGTGGTGATGATCATTTTTATGTCTTTCTTCTGTCAATACTTCTTTTGCCATGTCCTTTCCCTCCATATATAACATATGAATAACTGTTCATATGTTCATATAATCACAATGCAAGGAATTTGTCAAGGCATTCGACTAAAAAATATATAAAATTTAACCACTTTTGTTACTACGCTTCTTCGATTGCCAGGGAAAGTTTATTCCAACTCTCTTTTGCTTCTCTCACGTGGTATCTCCACGCAGGCCTTAAACTGATCACAGTCGATTTTAATATCAAACTCTCCGCCAAGCGCTTTTACATACGTACTTACGATCGCAAGTCCCAGTCCATTTCCCTCACTGGACCTCTGCTTATCCCCACGAAAAAACCGCTCGATAATATCTTCCTTTGTAAAATCCATTGGATATCCTGCGGTGTTCGTGATCTCCAGACACAGATGATTTGAAGACTCTTTTTGATAAGTTTTCACGAATACTCTCGTATATTTTGCTGAATACTTCAGCGCATTCTCAATCAGATTCTGGCAAATCCTGTAAAAATACATATTATCAGAAATGATTTCTGTATTTTCCTCTGTAAGCTGTTTTACGAACTGCAGCTCACTCTCTTTCACATGATCATCCATATCTGCAAAAATCTGTTCCACCAGACGATTCAGTTCAAACTTTTCCGGATGCAGTTCGATATTTCCGCTGCTTGCTTTTGCAAGAGAAAACAAGCTGTTTATCATCTCTTTTAATTTCTCTGCTCTTTCAGACAGCACATCCACATAATCTCTGACAAGGTCGCTCAATTCTTCCTTTTTGATGAGTTCAATATAACCCACCATGGAAGTCAGCGGCGTTTTCAGATCATGCGACACATTGGTGATCAGATCAATTCGAAGCTGGTCACTGCGTGAAACTTTTGCAAGGCTCTTTTTCTCGTTCTCCAGCGCTTCTGCAATCCGTTTTTGATTGATTTCCTCCAGTTTGCCCATCAGCACTTCTCGTTTCTTCTCATCAAACCGTCGGCGCACAAACTGCCACACCATATACTGGAGCAATACTGTAAAAAGCATCACATAACCGGCAGCATAATTGTAATACCAGCTCCAGTACTCTCGAAATTTACTCTGCAGCACAAAGAAGATACCTGCTGCTGCAAATGCCAGAATACCGATCACTTGAAGAAGATGCTCCATTTTTTTCATTTCTGCTCTCCACTCCCGGTAATAAGCATCTTCTTTTGGGATCCAGTTCTGATATTTTCGGTTCAGTCCCTTTTCTAACAGATATGCAGTCCCGCTTCCTAACAGAATATTCCCGAGTATCCCAAAATACAGGATTTTTTCTGTCGGATAATAGGTTCGATAAGCGATCAGGATATAAAAGACAAAAATTCCACATCCTGCCAACATGACACTTACTAATACCTGCCAATGTTGCTTTAACAAACGTTTTCCTGTCTCAATTATATTTTTCCATTTTGTAGCCAATGCCCCACACCACCTTTACATATCTTGGTTTC
>ERZ1106969.2268-NODE-2268-length-10355-cov-5.290777_pt1 | contig 10355 bp, 5 predicted proteins | sample MGYA00403685_ERZ1106969 | MGnify/ENA primary metagenome ERZ1106969 (study PRJEB35170, sample SAMEA104062416) | human gut metagenome | biome: human gut; feature: human-associated habitat; material: faeces | place: Denmark | collected 2012-05-18 ... | reverse complement strand
TGATTTCTTCATCGGAAGAAATAATCACGCGGCTTGATGCCGCGCAATCATCATAGGAAATACTGCTGACGTTATGCTTTTTTCGCCGTTGTATGCAACATATAGTTAACATCCACCCCCGGCGCCAGCTTGAAGGTATTGGTTAGCGGATTGTAATGAAGACCGGTAATGTGCTGCTCTTTCAGAATTGTCTCATCTACCCAGCCGAGCAGCTCCGCTGGTTTAATGAATTTCTTCACATCGTGGGTTCCCTTCGGCACCATCTTCATGACGTACTCGGCGCCGACAACCGCCATCAGCCAGGCTTTACCGTTACGGTTAATGGTAGAGAAGAATACCTGGCCGCCAGGCTTGACCAGCCGCGCGCAGGCGTGAACGACCGACTGCGGGTCCGGCACGTGCTCCAGCATCTCCATGCAGGTGACGACGTCGTACTCCCCGGCGTGCTTCGCCGCGTGTTCTTCCACGGTTTCCTGGACATAGTCGACCTGAATACCGCTCTCCAGGGCATGCAGTTTCGCGACCTGAAGCGGTTCAAACCCCATATCCAGACCGGTGACCGTAGCGCCTTCCCGGGCCATGCTTTCTGCCAGGATGCCGCCGCCGCAGCCGACATCCAGCACTTTCTTACCAAACAGGCCGCCTGAGCGCTCCGCAATATAGCCAAGACGCAAAGGATTAATGCGATGTAACGGTTTGAATTCGCCCTCTAAATCCCACCAGCGCGATGCGACGGCTTCAAATTTAGCGATTTCATTATGATCAACATTGTGGGCCACCGACGGTTTTTCGGCATTCATGGGCGCTATTACTCCTGTTCAGTTCAGACCGGCAAGTATATCAGGCCTCCGCGATGAATAAACCGTCTATCCCTGTCCCTGTCACAGCGCGAAAATCATTGGGTATAGGTTTACCCGTATCACCGCGGCTGTGTTATAATTTGCGACCTTTGAATCCGGGATACAGTAGAGGGATAGCGGTTAGATGAGCGACCTTGCGAGAGAAATTACACCGGTCAACATTGAGGAAGAGCTTAAGAACTCTTATCTGGATTATGCGATGTCGGTCATTGTTGGCCGTGCGCTGCCGGATGTCCGAGATGGCCTGAAGCCGGTACACCGTCGCGTACTATACGCCATGAACGTATTGGGCAATGACTGGAACAAAGCCTATAAAAAATCTGCCCGTGTCGTGGGTGACGTCATCGGTAAATACCACCCTCATGGTGATACTGCCGTATACGACACCATTGTACGTATGGCGCAGCCATTCTCCCTGCGTTACATGCTGGTAGATGGCCAGGGTAACTTTGGTTCGGTCGACGGCGACTCCGCCGCAGCGATGCGTTATACGGAAATCCGTATGTCGAAGATCGCCCATGAACTGATGGCCGACCTCGAAAAAGAGACGGTGGATTTCGTCGATAACTATGACGGCACGGAGAAAATCCCTGACGTTATGCCGACCAAAATCCCGAACCTGCTAGTCAACGGTTCGTCCGGTATCGCGGTAGGTATGGCGACCAATATTCCGCCGCACAACCTGACCGAAGTGATCAACGGCTGTCTGGCCTACGTTGAAAACGAAGACATCAGCATTGAAGGGCTGATGGAACATATTCCCGGCCCGGACTTCCCGACCGCTGCGATCATCAACGGTCGCCGCGGCATTGAAGAGGCCTATCGTACGGGTCGCGGAAAAGTGTACATTCGCGCCCGCGCGGAAGTGGAAGCTGACGCGAAGACCGGCCGCGAAACCATCATCGTGCATGAAATTCCGTATCAGGTGAACAAAGCGCGCCTGATTGAGAAAATCGCCGAGCTGGTCAAAGACAAACGCGTTGAAGGCATCAGCGCGCTGCGCGACGAGTCTGATAAAGATGGCATGCGCATCGTGATTGAAGTGAAGCGCGATGCGGTGGGTGAGGTGGTGCTTAACAACCTCTATTCGCAGACTCAGCTCCAGGTCTCCTTCGGTATCAACATGGTTGCCCTGCACCATGGTCAGCCGAAGATCATGAACCTGAAAGAAATTATTGCCGCGTTCGTGCGCCACCGCCGCGAAGTGGTGACCCGTCGTACTATTTTTGAACTGCGTAAAGCCCGCGATCGCGCGCATATCCTCGAAGCGCTGGCGATTGCCCTGGCCAACATCGATCCGATTATCGAACTGATTCGCCGCGCGCCGACTCCGGCGGAAGCGAAAGCAGCATTAATCGCGCGTTCATGGGATCTGGGCAACGTTTCCGCTATGCTGGAACGCGCAGGCGATGACGCCGCTCGTCCGGAATGGCTGGAGCCTGAGTTCGGCGTACGCGACGGTCAGTACTACCTGACCGAACAGCAGGCGCAGGCGATTCTGGATCTGCGTTTGCAGAAACTGACCGGTCTTGAGCATGAAAAACTGCTCGATGAATACAAAGAGCTGCTGGAACAGATTGCGGAACTGCTGCACATTCTGGGCAGCGCCGATCGCCTGATGGAAGTTATCCGTGAAGAGCTGGAGCTGGTCCGTGAACAGTTCGGCGACGCGCGTCGTACCGAGATCACCGCTAACAGCGCGGATATCAACATCGAAGACCTGATCAACCAGGAAGATGTTGTCGTGACCCTTTCGCATCAGGGCTACGTGAAGTACCAGCCGTTAACCGATTACGAAGCACAGCGTCGTGGCGGTAAAGGTAAATCTGCGGCGCGTATAAAAGAAGAAGACTTTATCGACCGCCTGCTGGTGGCCAACACCCACGACACGATCCTCTGCTTCTCCAGCCGCGGGCGTCTGTACTGGATGAAGGTTTATCAGCTGCCGGAAGCCAGCCGCGGCGCGCGCGGGCGTCCGATCGTCAACCTGCTGCCGCTTGAAGCCAACGAACGTATCACCGCGATTCTGCCGGTACGTGAGTACGAAGAGGGCGTGAACGTCTTTATGGCTACCGCCAGCGGTACCGTGAAGAAAACGGCGCTGACCGAATTCAGCCGTCCGCGTTCTGCCGGTATTATCGCGGTTAACCTCAACGAAGGCGACGAGCTGATTGGCGTCGATCTGACCTCCGGTCAGGACGAAGTTATGCTGTTCTCCGCCGCCGGTAAAGTGGTGCGCTTTAAAGAGGACGCCGTCCGCGCAATGGGCCGTACCGCTACCGGCGTACGCGGCATCAAGCTGGCCGGCGAAGATAAAGTGGTTTCGTTGATCATTCCGCGCGGTGAAGGGGCCATCCTGACCGTTACGCAGAATGGCTACGGTAAACGTACCGCGGCTGATGAGTATCCAACCAAGTCGCGTGCGACCCAGGGCGTAATCTCAATCAAAGTGACCGAACGCAACGGTTCCGTGGTGGGCGCGGTGCAGGTTGATGACTGCGACCAGATTATGATGATCACCGATGCGGGCACGCTGGTACGAACCCGCGTTTCCGAGGTGAGCATTGTCGGCCGTAACACTCAGGGCGTGATCCTGATTCGTACCGCGGAAGATGAAAACGTGGTCGGTCTGCAGCGCGTTGCTGAGCCGGTTGATGACGAAGAGCTGGATGCCATCGACGGCAGCGCGGCGGAAGGCGATGAAGATATCGCGCCGGAAGCAGATACTGACGATGACATCGCCGAAGATGAAGAGTAATTCTCTGCGGTAATTGTTCTGAAAGGGTCGGGCTCATCCCCGGCCCTTTTTGTTTTCCCGTTGCGGGACCGTAGTTTTATCGTTACCTTAACGCCATTCTGTTGAGCCCCTGACGGCCGAGCATCGCCACATTGAAATATCTAGCTTCTTTCCATAACACGTTAAAAGTTTCACGCTATCTGTTCAGAGCGCTGGCGGTACTGCTGTGGGTGCTGGTCGCTTTTGTTTCGGTGTTTTACATCGTCAACGCTTTGCACGATCGGGAATCGGAAATTCGCCAGGAATTTAACCTCAATGCCGATCAGGCGCAGCGCTATATACAGCGTACGGCCGACGTGATTAAGGAGCTGAAATATGTTGCCGGTAATCGGCCGATAGATGGCGGCGAAGGCGGCGATACGCCGGCCCAGCGCGGCAATATTTCAATTCCTGATTTTGAACCGCTCTATCCGGATTCCGACTGTGCGCTGATGAGTTCCACCTGGCGTAATTCGCTGCAGTCATTGGCGTGGTTTATGCGCTACTGGCGCGACAATTTCTCCACGGCCTACGACCTCAATCGTATTTTTTTGATTGGTAGCGACAATCTGTGCATGGCCAACTTCGGCCTGCGTGACATCCCGCTGGAGCGGGACCAGGCGCTTAAAGTACTGCATCAGCGCATTGAGCAGTATCGCGACGCGCCGCAAAACGAGCGCGGCAATAATCTGTTCTGGATAAGCCAGGGCGTGCGCCCGGGCGTTGGCTATTTCTATGCGCTCACGCCCATCTATGTGGCGAATCGTCTGCAGGCGATGCTTGGCGTAGAGCAAACCATCCGTATGGAAAGTTTCTTTACCCCAGGCAGTTTGCCGATGAACGTGACGATCCTTGACGATAATGGACAGTCGCTGATTTCACTTGCCGGGTCGAATAGCAATATCAAACCGGACGCGAAGTGGATGCAGGAACGTCTGTGGTTTGGCTATACCGCGGGTTTTCGCGAGCTGGCGATGAAAAAAAGCCTGCCGCCGTCATCCTTAAGTATTGTCTATTCGGTGCCGGTAGATCAGGTGCTGGAACGCATTCGGATGCTGATACTGAACGCGGTGGTACTCAATCTGCTCACCGGCGCGCTCCTTTTCGCCCTCGCCCGAATGTATGAACGACGGATTTTTATTCCGGCCGAAAATGATGCCCAGCGCCTGGAAGAGCATGAGCAGTTCAACCGCAAAATCGTTGCCTCCGCGCCGGTGGGGATCTGTATTTTACGTACCCTCGACGGCACCAATATCCTGAGTAACGAGCTGGCGCATAACTATCTCAACATGTTAACTCATGAGGACCGGCAGCGGCTGACGCAAATTATCTGCGGCCAGCAGGTAAACTTTGTCGATGTGCTGACCAGCAATAATACCAACCTGCAAATCAGCTTTGTCCATTCGCGCTATCGCAACGAGAACGTGGCGATCTGCGTACTGGTGGACGTATCGGCGCGCGTCAAAATGGAAGAGTCCCTGCAGGAGATGGCCCAGGCCGCCGAGCAGGCCAGCCAGTCGAAATCGATGTTCCTCGCCACCGTCAGCCACGAACTGCGTACGCCGCTGTACGGGATTATCGGCAACCTCGATCTCTTGCAGACCAAGGAGCTACCGAAGGGCGTCGATCGTCTGGTGACAGCGATGAACAACTCTTCCAGCCTGCTGCTGAAAATCATTAGCGATATTCTCGATTTCTCTAAAATTGAGTCCGAGCAGCTTAAAATTGAGCCGCGGGAGTTTTCGCCGCGTGAGGTAATGAACCATATCTCCGCCAACTATCTGCCGCTGGTGGTGCGTAAACATCTCGGGCTGTACTGCTTTATTGAGCCAGACGTTCCGCAACTGATGTCCGGCGATCCGATGCGCCTGCAGCAGGTTATTTCAAACCTGTTGAGTAATGCGATTAAGTTTACCGATACCGGCTGTATTGTCCTGCACGTAGAGCGGGCGGATGATTATCTGCGCATCAGCGTACGCGACACCGGCGAAGGGATCCCGGCGAAAGAGGTGCTACGCCTGTTCGATCCGTTCTTCCAGGTCGGTACCGGCGTGCAGCGCAACTTCCAGGGAACCGGGCTCGGCCTGGCGATTTGTGAAAAGCTTATCAGCATGATGGATGGCGATATCGCCGTCGAAACCGAACCGGGTATGGGCAGTCGATTCACTATTCGTATCCCGCTTTATGGCGTGCAAAATACGCCGCCGCTGAATATTGATGGCCTGGCTGAAAAATGCTGCTGGCTGGCGATTGATAACAGCTCGCTGGCGGTGTTCGTCGAGCAGTTGCTGACCTTCCACGGCGTTCCTGTCCGTCGTTTTGACGGGCAAACGCCGGGAGCGGAAGATATTCTGTTAACCGATAGCGAGACGCATGAATCCTGGGCTGGCTGCGCGATGGTGATCTTCTCTCGTCGGCATATCGGTATTCCGCAAGAGCGGGTACCCGGCGAGTGGCTGCATAGCGTCGCCACGCCGCACGAGCTACTGCCGCTGCTGGGACGCATCTTCCATATTGCCGTAGCCAGTGCGGATAACGGCCCTGCGCTAGCTGCCGCGGATGCGCAAAACGCCAGCAATGATGACATGATGATTCTGGTGGTTGACGATCATCCGATCAACCGTCGCCTGCTGGCCGATCAGCTTGGATCGCTGGGCTATCAATGCGTGACGGCAAATGATGGGGTCGATGCGCTGAATGTCCTGAGCAAACAGCATATTGATATCGTGCTCAGCGATGTCAACATGCCGAACATGGACGGCTATCGTCTGACTCAGCGTATTCGCCAGCTGGGGCTCACGCTGCCGGTGATTGGCGTCACTGCCAACGCGCTGGCGGAAGAGAAGCAGCGCTGCCTGGAATCCGGTATGGACAGCTGTCTTTCTAAGCCGGTCACGCTGGATATCATTAAGCAGACGTTAACGCTCTATGCTGCGCGGGTACGTAAGGGAAGGGAGTAGAGAAGATTCCCGGATAACGCCGCGCTATCCGGGAAGAAAAGAGTTTAGTCTTTGTCGGTGGAGCTCAGGGAAACGGAAGAAAGGTAGTTCAGCAGGGCGATGTCGTTTTCCACGCCGAGCTTCATCATCGCCGATTTTTTCTGGCTACTGATGGTTTTGATGCTGCGGTTGAGCTTTTTGGCTATCTCGGTGACCAGGAAGCCTTCGGCGAACAGGCGCAGCACTTCACTCTCTTTCGGCGACAAACGTTTGTCGCCGTAACCGCCAGCGCTGATTTTTTCCAGCAGGCGCGAAACGCTCTCGGGAGTGAATTTTTTGCCTTTTTGCAGCGCTGCCAGCGCTTTAGGCAGGTCGGTTGGCGCCCCCTGTTTCAGGACAATCCCTTCTATGTCCAGATCCAGAACCGCGCTAAGGATCGCCGGGTTGTTATTCATCGTCAGTACAATGATTGACAGGTCCGGGAAATGACGCTTGATGTATTTGATAAGCGTAATGCCATCGCCGTATTTATCACCGGGCATGGATAAATCGGTAATCAGGACATGTGCGTCCAGTTTTGGCAGATTGTTGATTAATGCGGTGGAGTCTTCAAACTCGCCGACAACGTTCACCCACTCAATTTGTTCAAGTGACTTACGAATACCGAACAGTACGATCGGATGGTCATCGGCAATAATTACGTTCATATTGTTCATGTATTAGGCTACCTTGCTACAGCAAGCTCTTGACGTAGTCGTCAATGTCGCTGATATATTTTTCTATGCCTTGCGCATCTTTTTCTCGGATCAGATGCTCAAGCGTTTCACATAACTGCTTGCCGGGTACCAGATTTAGCATAGCAAACGCCCCTTTGAGGCGGTGAGCGGTCTGCGCCAGCGCGGCGAAATCGCCCGTTGCCCGTTCATTATACAGCCTCTTAACATCATCTGGTACCGTGTCAGCAAACAGCGTGTAATAGCCGCTGGCATGCAGTTCGGCGTTACTTTCGCTACCGGCAGAGGAAGGCTGCTCCTCTTCCTCTGCAAGCTGCTGCTCAATCAATTGCAGGATAGCTTCCTGCAGCGCAGCGCTGATATTAAAGTTTACGCGGAGCTGACCAGGACCAATCTTATGAACCCGGGCTTCATCATCGCTTAAAAGCAAGCCCGAAGCAGTAAGATTAGACGGATTATCCGTTAAAAAGAGATCATATTGTTGACTTGTGATTCTGTCATCCGGCGTGATGCAGGTGGCCCCCCAGCTCTCCAGCTGGCGAGTCACAATACGGCGGACTTCATTGGCGGTCACATCAAGCAATATCACCACGTCATCCAGCAGATGTTCCCCTGACTCACTCTCCTCTGCGCTGGCGGCCATTTTTAAATGCAGGGAGTAGCGGGTACCCAGCGACTCGCGTGCTTTGATATTGAGCTGCCCGCCGAGCTTGCGCGTCAGGCGATCGCAGAGCCAGAAGGTGAGGGCGTTGGCCTTGCCGTAGAGGTCTGCCTGCGTATCGTTGAGGAACGGGAAGTGCATATTGTCAATTTCGTTTGCGGAAACGCCGTTGCCGGTATCGAGAATACGGAAGGTCAGACGATCGTCCGCTGATTCATCTTTACTCACTTCCAGAGTAATTTTGCCAATAGGCGTGGTGGTAACCGAATACTGGATAAGCAGTAAAAGCGTACGGCGCAGGGCGTCGCGATCGCCGTAGCGTTGCTCATTGGCCGGCAAGGCGTTGTTAATCAGCAGCTGTAGACCCTTACGTTTGATGATAGGTAGCACTTCAGGCACCACTTCATCTATCAGTTCCTGAATCGAGAATAGACCCTGAGCGCTCTTCCAGCTATCGCTCTCCAGCAGGTTTGCCAGCTCGATTTCATCTACCAACTGCACCAGTTCGTCCGCATGCTGGGCCAGCCTGCGGCTTTCTGCCATGCCGAGCGCCGCGGCTTCTTCCGCCAGCGTCTGCGCCGGCTGCCTGAGCGCCGCTCCGATATGCTGCATAAACGCCGTGCGGCCCTGCTGATTTTTCTCATACAGACGCTGGGCCTGCTTAAGTTTCTTATTCACCATCACCTCACGGTCCTGATCGCGAATAATAAAAATTTGCGTTCGTGGCGAAACCTGACTGCGGAACTGACGGATTTCATACAGTTCATTGTTCACCGTCGCCTGGATCACGCCCTGATGCTGATCGGCCATATTAATGATGTTTTGCAGGTTCAGATGCGGCAGCAGATGATCGGCGATCGGATTGCTGATCACCGTACGGTTAGCCTCCAGATCGTGCACCAGCAGCCCGAGCGGCAGCAGGGAAACGATCTCTTCGTGAATGGCGCGCTGAGCGCGTAGTTCACTATTGGCTGCCGAGGAGATAGCCGTTCCCGCGACGCTTTTACGTCCGCTGTAGTGGCGGAAGGTGGTAAATCCGAACAGCGCCAGCGCCAGCAGACCAATATTCAGCAGCAGCGGCAGTAAAATATTTTGCAGCGATTCCAGAATCAGCTCGCTAAAGGGCACCATCCAGACCAGGCGCATACCGGTGGTATTAATGGTCGTGATAATTTCAATCTGCGGGCCGTTAAAGTTAATGCTGACGATGTCGGCAGCTTCTTTATCCGGATTGCTGGTTCCGTTCTGCGAGGGATCGGGCTCCAGACGGAAACTCTCCAGAGACATACTCGGCGGAATGAGATCGTTAATGGGCAGATCGAAGGCCACTACCGTCGCCAGATGACCGGGCTGGTTAAAGGTGGTGCGTAAGGTGAAGTAGTAGCCGTTTTGCCAGGCGAGGTGGCGCAGCGACGAAAACGTCTCGCGTTCATCAAGGGTATTGGCCTGCAGCAGCATCTCAGCCCGGCGTGATTCAACGACGCTGCTGATCGTCGATTCTTTGAAGCTGGAAGAGAGATCTTTTAACGGCAGCGTTGAAACCAGTATCAGGCTGTTATCCAGGCCGTTGAGATAATACATTGACCAGGGAATCGTCTCGGCGCCCCACAGGATATCGAGATAGTTGGAGATTTTTTGCGTCATTTCCAGCGTTGAGCCGTCATGAGAGCCAAAAATCAGCGCTTCGGTTTTGCGCCGGGGTTTCTCCAGATAGTAAACATCCTGCTTTAAACGCGTTTCCTGCAACCCGGTCTCGGAGGCTGAGCTGGCAGAGGTTGCGGCGATGTTGTCATAGATTTGCCAGGTGGCGTAGCGCCAGGTATCGATGCGTTTATGCAAGTCGTAGCTGACATCGACAACCTGGTAGCTTTTATCTTTTAGCCAGGCGTTAACGGCGCTTTGGATCATGACCCCCATCGTCGCCAGCAGGACGATGACCATGAGAATAAAGAAGCGGGTAATGTTGCCGGGTATCAGGGAAAATTTTTTCGGGGTCATCGTGTGAGAGTACGACTCATCAGTGTGTGTAAACGGACTGTTGCACCAAGTTAACCGGGAGCAGCGCAGATGCTACGAACAGTATAAAGGTTAACGTCCAAAATCCATACATCTGAATACCCTACAATGACTTTTTTGCCTTGAGATTTATCTTAAACCAGTAATGCGAGCAAAGATGTACACCGCAGTTGTTTTTGTACAATTATTGACGGATTACCTTAGGGAAATAGCACTAAATAACAAGAAATTATATAAATAGCGTTGAGCTTAGACGTAAGTTGTTTGATTAATAACCGTTATTTTTTTCACGAGTAGCATGGAATAATTAAAGATGTGTAAAGAAGGGTAAAAAAAACCGGATGCGAGGCATCCGGTTGAAATAGGGGT
>ERZ1106969.2259-NODE-2259-length-10385-cov-7.953533_pt1 | contig 10385 bp, 9 predicted proteins | sample MGYA00403685_ERZ1106969 | MGnify/ENA primary metagenome ERZ1106969 (study PRJEB35170, sample SAMEA104062416) | human gut metagenome | biome: human gut; feature: human-associated habitat; material: faeces | place: Denmark | collected 2012-05-18 ... | reverse complement strand
AGGCAGAACTACTAGCCTATGGGATTTCTTCCAGAACAGGAAGAGATGCAAGAAAGCAGCTGGAAAACAGATTGAGCTACGACTGGTGTCAGGGAAGAAAAACAGTTGCGTTCATCACAGAATAAAAGATGACATTGGCAAAAAACTGCTTTGGCATTGGCAGTCTTTATAGATACCTTTGCCAGCCGCCAATGTCAGAGTAATTACGAATAGATGATAGTTAAGGTCTATTTTAATAGGTATTTTCATAGTAATGGACAAAGAGAAAAGGGAGGTGGGAGCACCGCTATGAAGAAACAAAAACTGAATTATCGTTTTCATAATCCGAATACTGCGGAAGTGACCGCCGATTACATATTAAAAGTATTTATTGAGGTGAATGCGAAGAAAGTTGAACGAGTTATGCAGGAGGTAGCTGAGAAGAGTGCAGAAGAGGACAAGCAGGAAGCAAAATAAAATTCTCTATTCTTAATGATGAAAAATGCAGAAAAAGGAATTACAAAGCAATATCTGAGAGAAAATCTCAAATATAGTTTACAAAAACTAAAAATAGAGTATAATAAAGAGTAGATAAGATAAAATCTGAAATGGAGGTAACGATATGTTATGTCAATTTACAGTTAAGAATTTTAAAAGTATACGAGATGAGATGACTTTTGATATGCAGGCGGCGGCTATTTCGGAGCATGAAGATAAAGTGATAATGGATAAAAATGGAGAGCAGTTTTTGCCGGTTTCTGCAATATATGGTCCAAACGGTGGTGGAAAATCAAATGTCTTGGAAGCATTGCATACTGTGGCAGCAAAAGTGTTACGCCCGTTGTATGCAACAGGAGATAACGAGGAACGTGTTTTTCTTCAGAAAAAATTACTGATTGAGCCCTTTGCGTTTTCAGAAGAAATGAAAAGTGAACCGACAGAATTTGAAGTTTTCTTCCGAACAGAACTAGCAGAGTATAGATATATTCTTCATGTGAAAAGAGAGATTGTTGTATATGAATGCCTGGATCGTGTGAAATTGGATACGGGAAGACGTTCAGCTCTTTTTGAGCGAAATGCAGAGGAAACAATATTAAAGGGTGTGTTTGCAAAATTAAAGATTAGTGATGAACTTTCTGAAACATTACCATTATTATCTTATTTAGGAATTACTTATAAGAAAAATGAGGTGGTAAAAGACGTTTTAGAATGGTTTGAATACGGCATTGATTTTCTAAACTATGGGAATCCGATTGAAGAACTTCGTATGGCAGTATCAAATTCAGAGGATGTAAAGCAGTTAATGTTGGATATGATTCAGGAAATGGATTTGGATATTGTGGATTTCCGAGTTGTGAAAGATGAAAACGATCGAATTGATGTGTATACAAAACATATGGTAGAGGGATATGAAGCAGAACTAAATTTGTTTGATGAATCCAGCGGTACGAAGAAATTGTTTGGGTTAATGCCATTTATTGCTGACAGCTTATTATCCGGAGCAACACTGGTAATTGATGAACTAGATGCAAAAATCCATCCTGTGTTATTACGCCATATAATTATGATGTTCAATGACATGAGTATCAATAAGAAAAAGGCACAGCTGATTTTTACATCTCATGATTTATCTACAATGAATAGTGAGGTATTTCGCAGGGATGAAATCTGGTTTGTGGCGAAAGGAAATGCACAGAATTCTCAATTATATTCTCTTGTAGAGTTTAAAAATGAGAAGGGCGAGTCTGTTCGTAAAGATGCCAAATTTGATAAACAGTATCTTGAAGGTAAGTATGGTGCAGATCCATACCTCAGAAGAATTATAGATTGGGGGAAGGTTAATGCCTAAGAAAGCCAGAACAGAAGCGTGGAGAAAGAAGCGCCGCCAAGAGCATTTGGAAATGAAAAAATACAGATATTACATTTTCTGTGAAGGTCAAGAAACGGAACCGAATTATTTCCAAGGGTTCAAAAAATGGATTGAAGAAAATCCGATTTACAAAGACATGGTTTTGATTGAAATAGAGCCTTGTCAGGCGGAGACCATGCGTGTAATCGGAATGGCAGAAGAATATGTGAAAAAGAACCGACTTCAAAAAGGGCAGATATGGTGCGTGTATGATAAAGATAGTTTTCCAGCGCAGCATTTTAATGGCGTGGTTGAACGCGCTGAGAAATTGAATAAACAGAATCCAGAGTTACAATATCATGCGGCATGGAGTAACGAGTGCATAGAGTTTTGGTTTCTTCTGCATTTTGCATATTATACTTCAAACAATCACAGATCTGAGTATAAGAGGTTCCTTAATGAGAAATTTCAAGAACTTGGGATTGGTAAGTATGAGAAAAACATGTATAACATTTTTGAATTGTTAATGGAGTATGGAAGTCCTAAATTAGCGATACGATATGCGAAGCGAATTATAAAAGAGGGACAGGGGAAAACACCAACAGAGATAGCACCGGGAACGAAAGTATATGAGTTAGTGGAGGAATTGGCGAAGTATTTGCCGGAAGAGAAAAAGAATGAATTTATTTAGAGAAGGATAACAAAAGTCATTTCTAATAGCAGAATATGTTAATGAAGAAATTTTGTGGGGCATTTTGTATTGTAAAATGCAGTCAATTATGCAAGAAATACTGTAGAAAGTAAAATTCAAATAACACGTTTAAAAAGGGGAGAATAGGAGAAGAAGTTGGTATTTTAGTAATTACACCAGAAGAAACAAAGTGGCTTCAAAAAACTGAATTAAAGTAAGGGAGAGAATGAATGAAATTACGAAATTTTTTATATTTGAATACAAAAATTATTAATGATTATTTATCATCAATTGAGGGCTGTTTATATGATGAAGAGGACCGGTCAATAGCAACAAGTTCAGAAAAAGCTATTAAAGCAGGAATTGGAATTAAAGCTATTTCTGGTGATGGGTCACGTTTGGGGAAAACTGAAGAGGAAGTAAAAAGATCTGTTCATATTAGTGACGCGGCAAAATTTGATAAGGTGTTTAATTATCTACAAATGGGAGATGAAGATGAGCAAATTAAATATTATGAATGTTTATCAGAGCAAATTTTTAATGATTTGTGCCGTGATGATTTCTTAGAAGTGTTAGTGACTGTTCGTTTTTCAAAGATGAAAGAACTAACCAATACTGTGAAAAAATTAAATGAATTAGCAACAGTGTTTCAAGAAATAACGGATCAGCAACTTTTAGATAAGAAAGCATGTGAAGCGATTGCTGGTTTCACAGCATTAGAGCAGTTACAATCCGGAAAAGCTATTTCATGTGTATTTAATTTTGAAGATGGGAAATACCCATTAGTAGCATATTTGGATGAAAAATATTTTAAATGTGATCAAGATAGTTTTATTGGGGAATCTTATATGGTATGTAAAATTGTAAGGAAAATTCCTAAAGGTAAAAATGTAAAGTTGGATGAAATTTTTGATGATATTAAAAAAATTCCAATGAATCGTCAACAACGAAGAAAGATGCCAAAAAATATGGATAATCCAGATGAGTTGAAAGATGTTGTTAAAGGTCCGGCCTTGGTGGTTGTTCCGATTGCTGTCTATCAATAGTGGGGGGAAGGATGTTTTATTGAGTGTAAAACATCTTTTTTGTTTACGAATCTTTATTTTGATATATAATATAGATGTAACAGAAAATAAATTTAATACAGAGAGGTAACACTATGAAGATAGCAGCATATTGCCGTGTTTCCACAGATAAAGCCGACCAGCTTAACAGCTTAGAGGCACAAAAGGAATTTTTCTCCGAATACACTCAGCGTACCGGAGATGTCTTAGTAAAATTATATGCAGATGAAGGTATTTCCGGAACAAAAATCAAAAACCGCAAGGAATTTCTTCGCATGATGTTGGATGCAGAAAAGGGAATGTTTGATATGGTCGTTGTAAAGGACATTTCTCGTTTTGCAAGAAATACCGTAGATCTTTTACAGAATGTTCGTAAGTTGAAAGCATTAGGAATTGAAACCCAGTTCCTTACAGCGAATATGACAAGTATGGGAAATAGTGAGTTTGTTCTCACCATCTTTGGAGCATTGGCTCAGGAAGAAAGTGCCAATACGTCTAAGCGAGTGAAATTTGGAAAGAAACTGAATGCAGAAAAGGGACGAGTTCCGAACATTGTGTACGGGTACGATAAAACAATCGGAGACTATTTCAATCTTGAGATCAACAAAGAAGAATCGAAGGTTGTAAAGCAAATTTATAAGTGGTATACAGAAGAAGGTTACGGTGCTGCCAAGATTTCTAATATGCTGAATGAAAAGGGATATCGGACAAAGAGAAATTGCAAATGGAGCCAGAATGCTATCTGCCGAATTTTGACCAATGAGATTTATACGGGAAAGATTATCAATGGAAAGCAGGAAATTAGTGATTTTCTGACTGGCCAAAGAAGAGAGAAGGATGAGACGGAATGGCTTGTTGTGGAACGTCCGGAGCTTCGTATTATAGAAGATGAAGTGTTTGAAAAAGCACAGGAAATTCTTCGTGGAAGAAACGATGCATTCAATCTGAATCATGAGCGACAAAGCAACAAATATCTGTTTTCTACATTGATTAAATGTAAAGAATGTGGCTGGTCTTTCCGAAGAACAGTTCGTACTTACAAAAATACGTATGTGCGTTGGGTTTGTTCCGGAAGAAATGGAAAAGGAGCAGATAGCTGTCCAAATAAAACTGCTGTAGATGAAGAAGAATTGATTCAGGTTTTACAGGAATATTTTAATCGGGTTCTTCAGCAAAAAAATAAAGTGATTGACTATGTTGTGAAAGAATTTCAAAGAGTGTACAAAGCAAAAGATGAAAATGCAGAGTATGAGAAGGAACTGAATTTGCAGATTGCCAGATTACAGAGAATGCGACAGAAATATATGGATATGTATACCGATGATTTGATCTCCAGAGAAGAATTGAATGATAAGTTGGGTGGTACTCGCCAAGAACTGGATCGTCTGGAAAATGAATTGAAAATGGTATCTAGCAATTTGACAAAAGGAGATCAGATGGAAAAAATCTTAAACGATACCTTTAAGCAGATTGAGGATATTACGGATGTTCATGAGATGACTAACGTACAATTAAAGAGACTGATTAAGAAAATAGAAGTAGACAAAGATGGAAATGTGGATATTTACCTTCGTTTACTAGGTAATTTGGGATTAAATGAAAGCATTTTAGTGGAAGACGAATGTGAAAATAAAACAGCTCTAAATAGTAACGACCAAACATAAAGATGTAACAGAACGTCTGATCCAGATTCGTCCGATGATGGCAGCTAAAGCAAGAAAAGTGTTGGATATGAACAAATCGGAGCGTCATATACGCGGTGGACTGGCTACAAAAGAGAAGTATTTGCATCAGCATGAAAAGAACGAGGGCTGACGGAAGAACACGCTTATGTTATAATGAAAAAATAATCAGTAGGAACAGGAAATGAGAAGAATAATTAAGGTACAGGAGAAGTGGTTTGAGACAAGAAAAATGTGGACGAAGGAGTACTTTGAAGCGGCGGCTGATGACAAATTTTCTTTTAACAGCCTTGATTCCGGTTTTGATCTTTGCAAGTGTTTCTCAGATTAATATCCAGAGAGGGCTGAAGGAAAATTTGTCTGACAGGATAGAGAGTAATCTGACCAATGCTGAGAAAAATCTGGAAATGGTTCTGGATAAGTATGAGACAATCCTATATGATTTCAGTACAGATGAGACTGTTTTGAAAGATATAAGGATATTGAATGAAGGCGTAGGGAATCTGGAAACCGGTAGTATGGAACTCAAAAAGAAATTGAGTCATATTTGTAATCAGTATACAGGAATTGAAGGAATTACAATTCAGCTAAAAACGGGAAAAATAATATATTATGAAAGTCTTTCTTCATTTTCTGCAAAAGAGACTTGGGCGGATAAAGTTCCGGTGCCTGAAATAGAGCAGGGAACAGTATATTTTGGGGATGGTAAGCCGATCTGGGTCAATGGCAAGGAGCATTATGTGTTCTACATTGCAAGGAATATTGCAGATTATAGGGTTCTGGAAAATTTTCAGGGAACCGTTGTATTCAGTGTGAAGGAAGAGCGGGTTCAACGGGCAATTGCTTCTGATATCGGTTCCAGAGAATATCTGCTGAGTGGGGATGTAATTGTGAGTGCTCCGGATCCAGAGAAAATAGGCAGAAAATTTGATGAGATACAAGATAAGAAAAATTATCGTTATACAACAGTAAAAAATGGAGACAGTGGATTTTCAATCTGCAATGAACAGCCACTTGCATATTATCGAAAGATGGCTGTCAGTCAATGGGGCTATCTTTTTATGACGATCAGTGTAACAAGTGTGATTATATTTTTGCTGCTTCGTATTTTCAGTAGACCATATATCCATGCAGTAGAATCTATTATGAGTGTGATGAATCGGGTAGAAGACGGAGATTTTGGATATCAGGTGCAGGTGGATTCCCACCTTCCAATGGAAATACAACAGATCAGTACAGGGTTTAATGAAATGATTGGGCACTTGGAATTGTTGATCATGAAGGTGAAACAGGCAGTTCTGGATCAGAAGAATGCAGAATTATCAGCGCTGGAGGCGCAGATCGATCCACATTTTCTCTATAATACTCTTGATACGATCAACTGGAAAGCGATTGAGAATGAGCAGTATGAGATCAGTGGAATGGTTGGCGCACTTGCAGATATTCTTCGGTATACAGTTAAAAATGCAGGAGGAACAGCGAGTATTTGTGAAGAAATTGCATGGTTGCGACAATATATTATGCTTCAGAGTGCAAAATTCGGGAGACGTCTGGATGTGAAGATCTATTTAGCAGAAGATGTGAAATCATGTCAGATTCATAAATTGCTGTTACAGCCCTTTGTAGAAAATACGATCAAATATGCATTTACAGAAAAGGAAAAAGAGTGTATGTTAAATATCCGCATAAAGAAAAGCGGGGAACAGGTACATATTTTAATCCAGGATAATGGACATGGGATAGAGCCGGAGCTGGTAGAAAAGCTTAACCAGGAAGAAGGTGTGATGGAAGGGCATTTGGGAATTGCGAATGTAAGAAAACGATTAAAATTGTATTATGAAGGACAGGCAACGCTGTATTTTGAGAGCGAGGTTGGGAACTATACGAAAGTACATTTATTTATACCGATAGAGGAGGAAACTACATGCGTATCGTAGTAGTCGAGGATGAGGCGCCAATCCGTGAAGGCCTGGCAAAGATTTTGAGCAGACTGGATCCAGAATATGAATTGGTTGGAAAAGCGGCAGACGGGGAAGCGGGCTATCAGTTGATTCGGGAACAGAATCCCGATTTGGTCATTATGGACATCCGAATGCCGAAGATGGATGGTCTTGCTATGATGAAGAAACTGCGAGAAGAACAGATAGAATGTAAAGTTATTATACTTTCTGCATATTCGGATTTTCAATATGCACAGAAGGCAATTGAACTAAAGGCAGACAGCTATTTATTAAAACCCATCAAAATTCCAGAATTAAAAAATGCCTTAAAGAAGGCCGCTTTGGAAATTTCGGAAGATCAGGATACAGAGCAAATTTTTTCTGTGAAAAGTATCATATTAGCATGTATGCATGGGCAGATATTCCAGAATTCTCAGTTGGATAAAAGTATACAGCAAAAATATGGGATTTCACTGAAGGATTCGGCAGAATTGTTCTGTGTATGGCTGGGAAGAGACTATGTTCAACAAAAAAATCTGGCAAAGCAGCTTTTGGAAGCGGTGGGAGAGCATACGATTTGTTATAAATCCTGTATTTTAGAATCAGACAGCTGGCAGCTTCTTACAATGGTGATCTATCAGGCGAAAAATGGTGAATCCCAGAAAGAGCGATTTGAAAAGTCGGTAGTTCCGATGTTGGTCAGTCAGTTAGGAGAGCCGATCATCTTTTTTTGGAAATCTTTAGATCAGTTGTTGGATATGCCGGCCGCATTACAAGAAGTTCGTACGCAGAGAGAATGGAATTTGATGTTTCCGAAAGGGACATTGATCTGCAATGAGTTAATCCAACAGCAACACCCAGTACCGATCAAATATCCAATAGAATTGGAAGAAAAGGCAAAACAGGCAATTTTACAGGAAAACAAGGACGAATTAAAAAAATGTTTCTGGAAGTTGGGAAATTGCTATAAAGAAGAATTTCATATGCCGGCAGATATTAAGCAGGCGATTATTCAGTTCAGCTTATTTGTATTTGGAGTGTATAAAGCAAAAGTGTCGGTAGAACTGGACCTGCCAGTGCAGAATATTATGCAGGAAATTACGATTGCTGTAAGTTGGGAACAGTTGGAAACGGCACTGAAAACATTCCTTCGACTTTTTGAATTTGAAACAGAAAAAGAGAGTGAAGAAATCAGTGTCTTGGTCAAGCAGGCGAAAAAGCTGATCCGTAAATATTATGATCAGGGAATTACCTTAGAGGAAATTGCAAACAGACTTTATGTGTCAGAAGAATATTTAAGTGCACAGTTTAAAAAAGAAACAGGAAGTACCTTTACAGAGACTATCCGTAAATACAGAATCGAAAAAGTAAAAGAGCTTCTTTTAAACACGCATTTAAAACTCAATCAGATTGCAGAGTTAGCCGGATATTCAGATCCGAAATATATGAGCAAGGTTTTTAAAGAGAAAGTGGGGATGCTTCCAAATGACTTTAGAAAGTCGGTTCATTAAAAAACTCTCCCTTTTTTAGATATTTCATCCTGTTTGTTTTGGGAGAATATGGTAGTCTCGTAAGGGTGAAACATGGAAGGCATCATAGGAAGACATCAGCATATCACAGAAGAGGAGTATTCATGATGAGTGAAATGTTAATTAGTTTTAAGAACCCAGAGGAAATTCTAAATTTTGTAAATACAGTAACAAAATATCCATTTGATATGGATATGAAGAGAGGAAGATTTGTAGTAGATGCGAAATCTATTTTAGGAATCATGAATCTCGGGCTGAACAACGTAATATCACTGCAGGTTTATGGTGATCATTGCGAAGAACTGAAAAAGGAAATCTCCCGCTACGCTGCCTGACGGCAGCCCTCCTAGATATGATATTCGGATAAAAATCTGAATCCAAATTCCCCAAACTAAGCAAAACAAGGGAGAGAATTCCAAAAGCCAATGTACAAATCTGTGCATTGGCTTTTTCAGTATGCGGAAAGGAAAAATAGTTGAAGTAGACATAGCGAGATATTTATTAATTTTTGTACTCAATCTGCACTCAACTCACATAACAAGAGGGGGTGTCGCAAAATCATCAAATTAGATGATTGAGCGATGCCCTCGCTCTATATGTGTAAAAAAACGCCTTTTTATGCGGTTTCTTTTACTGGGAACAGGTGTCTTCTTGTTCGTTCATTCTGTATTTTTGCGTGCAGTTTATTTAGATTATATCCCATGCACAGCAAAAGAATCTCCAGTTTCACTTTGGTTTTCCCACGGAGCAGAAATCTTTGGAATTTATAGTCATTTTTTAGAACTCCGAATGCTCCCTCCACTTGTATCGAGCGATTCATCCGGTATAAGGTTCCCTTTTCGCTCAGGACATTTTCATAGGATTCCTGACGCTTCTCTAAGAAACATATCCCGAATCCGCAGTCACACTTGGGTAACGGAATCCCACTTTTTTCTCCATTGTCTCCAAAAAGGAAACTAGTGTCTAGACATCATTCCGATCCTGGAAACTGGCTGTATGCCAGTCATAAACAGTCTGGCGTTCCAGAAAACAGCGGAACAACTCCAGATACCTCTGGTTTCGGCTTTTGCGTCTTCCTTTTCCATGTACAAAAACGGTATGCTGTTCTTCACATACTTGTTCTATAAAACAGCATATCTTCTGAATATCTTGTGTTCTGGTTTTTTCCGATACACGGAAAGACTGTAGGTACTCCCGGTTCAGTAGGGTGACTGCCTCCTGTATTTTCAGGAACATCTTTTCTTCCCATTTTCCAACCGATTTCTTCCATACAAACGTATATTTATTGGCGCAGGCTTCCAGTTTCGTACCATCTATAAATACGGTTTCTTTTGATAGTTCACCCATTTGTTCCAAGCGACGTACCATCTGAAAAAACAGGTCTTTAACATTCCCAACACTTTTCTTGCTTTCTGCTCAATTATCTTTGCCGTATGTTCACTGGTCAGCATCAAATGATTTCCGGCAATCGTATATTCACGTTCTATGTATTCCTCTGTAATCGGAAACATATCTTGTATTAAAAATACACTTTCTCGACTATCGTCCAATTTCACAATATGCAGAATATCACAAGGTTTTCCCGCCTGTTCCCTTTTCTCTATTATTTTCCGAAACTTATCTATTCTGCTAGAAAGCGGTATCATCCAAT
>ERZ1106969.2252-NODE-2252-length-10411-cov-8.903631_pt1 | contig 10411 bp, 6 predicted proteins | sample MGYA00403685_ERZ1106969 | MGnify/ENA primary metagenome ERZ1106969 (study PRJEB35170, sample SAMEA104062416) | human gut metagenome | biome: human gut; feature: human-associated habitat; material: faeces | place: Denmark | collected 2012-05-18 ... | reverse complement strand
TTTAATCAAGTTGTCCGGGGTTCGAATCCCCGCACGCTCATTGTAGAACAAGCAGTTGTGCTTGTTTTATTTTTTCTAAAATTGCATATGCGGATGTGGCGGAATTGGCAGACGCGCTGGTTTTAGGGTCCAGTGGGCATCCCGTGCAGGTTCAAGTCCTGTCATCCGCAGTTTATGAACGAGCCTTGATTTTCAGGGCTTTTTTTCATGCAGTTTTGTGCGGGAACATCATTTAATGATTTCTGAGAATATCAAGCACTTCGTTATAGCGTGACTTGCCAATTGGTACTTCTGTTTTATCGGCAAGCGTGACATGATAACGTTTTATTTCTGTTACATAGAATGGATTTACAAGCCAGCTTTTATGTGTTTGTATAAGAAAAGGCATTAATTCCAACAACTGCGATAAACTCTTATATGTTTTAAATGTCATTGAAGTGGTACAAATTGTGGCAATTCGATAGGAAATTGAAATATAGAGTATTTCTGCCGGGACTAAGTAGTGCATTCCACCATTCAAATCTTTTAGAAGAAAGTGTGAATCGCTTTCTGAACATCCTTTTTCTGCGGAGAGCATATAATCATACCAGCTGAGGATTGGCTGCTGCGTGATACCTGTATTCACAGTTCCTTCCAACGGAATATCTCTTGCCATCGTGCAGTGAAGGTGAAGAAGTTTGAATTCTTTTCCTATGTATTTCCAGACATAAGTGGCTCTTTGTTTGGTATATAGAAAGGTGGATTCATCTTTCCAGGCAGAAGCGCAGAAACAACCATAGACAATCCATGTATTCGCATCATGGGATAAAATGTGATATTCTTCATTGTATACTTTTGCGGAGCGTTCGTTTTGCTCTTCTTTGGTGATTTTTAAAAATTCTTCGATTCCTTTGGTAAATTGAAATTCATAAGACCCAATCCACACAAAATCTTTATCAAGCAGTGAGACGAATGTGTCCATATCTCGATTGAAATAGGAATGAAAAACGAGACTGCATTGTTGGATTAAGGATCTTTCTTGTGTCGTTGCTTTTTCGTTCATGAGAACTCCCCCTTTTTGTTTTATTATATTATAAAATAAATTCCTGTAAAGTCCTGTTTTTTCCTGTTGAGGACTTTTTTATTGAAATTAAAAAATTAGGATGCTATATTTATTCTGCTTTATTAGGGGATACTGCCTTTAAATGTAAGAATTCTATGTATTGGAGTATTACCTGGATTCAAGTATATTTTTATATGCTTTTGAAGAATTATTTCAGGGGGAAGGAGAAATGGATATGAGAATGAGGAATATGTCAAAACGATTTTTGACAATCACATTGGCGGCGTCGTTGGTGGTAAGCAATGTTCCATTACAGGTAAATGCAGCAGACGTAGTTTCGGATGAAAATATTGCGGAAAATACTGTGGATGCGTCTGTGGAAGCAGAAACTGGAATAGTTGAAGAAAATGACAATAGTGATCAGATTGCAGAAACGCCGTTAACTGAAGAAAATGATGCGACACAGCAAACTGAGGAAGTACCGGAAGCAGAGGAAGTACCGGCAGCGGAAGAAGTACAGGTACCGGTGACAGAAGAAACACCGGCGGCAGAAACAAGTGAAGTACAGCAGAATCCAGAAACAACGGTATCGAAACAGGCAGAACAAGAAGAAAAGGATGCTGTGGAAATTGTTTTAAAGACAGACGAAGAGAACGAAGTTGTGACGAAGCTGGAAGAAGTTGAAGAACAGCTGAATCAGGCATTTGGAGAGACATTACAGGCAGAGGGAATCACAGTAAATGATTGGAATATTTTTTCGAAAAATATTGCAAATAGATGGGTTCCTCTTGCAGGTGAAAAGTATGGGCTTACATCCTTTAAGGGAATTCTGGAACAAGAGAGCGGAACATATCAGGTAGGAGTGAACCGCTATTTTGGGAAATTGGATTTTACAAAAATAAATCCTATGGTAAAAAAAGAATTTACAATTACGATAACCCGTAAACAGGCCTATGAAACTCGTGATCTGGAGCTGGAACTGGGAGGAAATGGAACGGTAAAAGCAGGAACAGATACATTGGGATCAGGATTCAATGAAATTTCCCAAAATGCGGTGTCTTTGCAGTTTGTACCAGAGGATGGTCAGTATGTCAAAGCAGTTGCATTGAATGGAAAAGACATTACGAATGAAATCCAGTTTAAAGAGTGTATTGGTACATATCAGCTTGCAGCAGGTGAAGACGCAGCATCTTTAAAAGTCGAATTTGCAGAAGCAGGATTGAAGGCGAAAGATATCGTAGAAGATGTTGAATTGTTTTTGAACGAGGATGGAAGTATTGATTATGATCATGTGCGGCAGAACATTATCGGGAAAGTACTCAATTCAGAAACATCTGTTCCGGTAAATCCGGAAGGACTGACTGTGCAATATAATGGTTCGAAAGTAAATTTCCTGCCTGTTTGGGTTGATTTAAATGAAGATAGTATTTTATATGATCCATTTGGACTGGGAAAACAGGAGATTAAGATTTCTTATCCAGGTAATGACAGATATCCGGCTTCTGAGATTGTAAAAGAAATTGTTGTTAAGGAAGCTGGGGAAGAGACTCAGATGACACTGACGGAGGGCTGTACAGTTACATTTGCACCAGAAGAAGAAATGAAACAGGCGCTTTATAATGCGGTACTTCCACAAGTGCAGACAACAGAAGGAAATCTGGTTGTTACAACGATTGATGATTTTGAGATTTCTTTCGAAAATACGACAGGTGATGTAGAAGTTACTTTCCGATATAAAGGAAAAGTGAATGAATACAAAAGCTGCGAAGGAAAAGTTCTGGTACATGTGAAGAAGGGAAAAGTCAGCGTTTCTGTAGATTGCCAAAACATTACGTATGGTGAAAGCTTCACAGATCCAATCGTATCAACGAGCCCGGCAGGTGTCGATTACCTGACAATTATTGGTGGTGTTGACGGGGATGCGGAAGGATTTATCAGTATCAAACTGCCACAGAGTATAAAAGATGTTGGAAGCATTGGCGGTATCAATATTTACAATGAAATTGTTAAAATGTTTGATAAAGGAATTGATCTGAATGCTTTGCCGCAGGTGATCGATAAAATTAATGACCTGCTTGAACTTCTTGATAAGATTCCAAACGCTCCGGAGCTGGAAATTGATTTTGAAGCAATTCAGAAGATTTTAGAGTATTTACCGGATAATATCAATGCCAAAGTATATTTGGAAAAGAATCCGTCTGAAGCAGGAATCTATGCAGTAGGTGCTGTCACAACAGACCAGAATTACACAACAGGTGTAGGAGTTGGATTTCTGACGATCGCTCCACAAACAGCAAATGTAAAACTTACATTCAATCAGGAACTTCCGGAAGGAAATCGGATTCCGATGGGACAAGTTGACGATTTTGTATTTGGCGGGAAACTTGTTGATGCAGAGGGTGCGTATTTAAGTGGAAACGTTCACACATTGTATGCAGGGACATCTATCGATGGAAAATTTCATACAAATACGGAACCAATCAAAGAAGAGGGAATATATACAGAAACAGTTTATATTTCGGGCGGAAATTATTTTGCACTTCCAATCGTAAGAACTTATATCGTTGGAAAAGAACCAACAAGTGTTAAGTTTGATCAAAATCTGAAGTTAGAACAGTACAACGGAAATCCAATTGGAATTACAGCAGGTGTTTATGACAGCAACGGAAATCGGATTGCTGATGCGACTCTGAAATATACAGGAATTGATTTTGGAGGAGATGAATATCAAAGTGGAGAAGCTCCGATAAACGCCGGTGTTTACCAGGTTACGGCTTTCTATGACGGAAATGAGACATATCAGGCTTCTGTACCCAATATTGTAGGTTTGGTAACGATCACAAAGGCTGGTACAGCAACGATAAAAATTGATGATATTACAACAGATGAGGGTATAGAGCCGGATCTCAGCAATCATTCTTATCAGCGCAATGGTTTTGTAGGAGATAATGATAACAATCGAGGGGATCTTTTGACAGAAATAAAATGTAAAGAAGGATCTGATCTTACAAAAGACCATGAAATTGTTGGTGTAGTAAACAGTGATGTTGCTAAGAATTATCAGATGGTAAGGGTAGAACCAGGAATCCACCATATTGCAGCGAAGACAAGGGTTCATGTGACTCTATATTCGAATTCAACTTCTGGAACATTCGCAGACGGATCAGACATTTTGAATTATGACTTTACAGAAGACGAACCGGTTTTGAATTTGCCGGAGGTGAAAGCCAAGGAAGGCTGGGAGTTTATAGGATGGACAGTTGCCGGTCAGAATCCACAGGTAATAGATAAAGCTGTAAAATCTATCAATGTGATGGATTATGCAGACTTTACATATGATAACAAGAACGGAACATTATCAATTTTTGCTACCTATAAACAGGCAGAGAAAACAGTTAATGTATATTTTTCTTTGAATAAAGATATGGGTGAGTTCGAAGGAAATACAGAAGCAGAAAGCTTATCTTATGAGAATCTTACAGAAAACAAGATTGCACTTCCAAAGGTGAATGTCAAAGAAGGCTATGTATTTACAGGCTGGAAAGGATATGGCAAAGAAGAGATTGTACTTGGAGAAGAAGCAGTTGAGCTTGAGAATCTAAAAGATATTGCGAATTTTGATGGTGGCTTTAGTAAGGGAGTAATTTCTCTGGAAGCACAATTTGCAAAAGAAGTGACACCGATCAAAAAATTTGTTACAGCAAACTTCAACACTGGAGATAACGGTGCATTTGAAGATGGAAGTAATACACAGTCTACAACAATACTTGAGGATGAAAGCTGTCAGATTCCGTCAGTAAAAGCCAAAGAAGGTTATGCATTTACAGGCTGGAAAGTAGAAGGAAAAGAAACCACAACATTTGAAGCGGATAAGGCTGAATTTGTACCGGGAGAATTTGCGTTCTTCTATCATGGCGCAGGTAATGTTACATTGACAGCACAATATGAAGCAGTACCGACTGAAGAAAAGACAGTTAATGTATATTTCAACGTAGATCCGGAGAAAGGCTGCTTTACAGAACCGGCAGGAGCAGAAGTCGTAAGTTTTGAAAATATTGCAGCAGATTCTGCAGAACAGTTCTTAGTACCGAAAGTAGCAGCTAAAGAGGGATATGTATTCAAAGGCTGGAAAGGTCAGGGAGCAGAGACAATTGAATGGGATGCAAATGTATCAACGTTTGGAGTAACGGGTCTTGCTCATTTTGCAGAAGGTTCTAATGTTGGATATGCAACAATCGAAGCAGTATTTGAAGAAGCACCGACTGAAATATATCCGGCATCAGCAGATATCGTAACTGATCTTGAAAAAGGTTATTTTGAAGGCTGGGAAGGTGTAGAAGTTCTGGAAAATGAAAATTTACAGGAAAGTGACTATACGTTGGGCTTCCTTCCAGAAGTAAAAGCGAATGATGGTTACAAATTTACAGGCTGGAAAGTGACAAATGAAGCAGGTTCTAATATCTATGAACTGGATACGTCAGCAACTTCTATTGTATTCCCATATGGTGTTGGTGATCACTATATTGTAAGAGCAATATTCGAAGAAGTTGTACCGGAGACGCCGGAAACACCGGAAATACCGGAGACGCCGGAAACACCGGAAATACCGGAAATACCGGAGACGCCGGAAACACCGGAGACACCGGAAACACCGGAGACACCGGAAACATCAGAGACACCGGAAACACCGGAGACACCGGAAACATCAGAGACACCGGAAACTTCACATAAAGCACCAGAGTCAAAATCAGCAGAAGCAGAGCAGAAAAATACGGTTAAGACGGGTGATACTGCAAATATAGCAGGACTAATTCTTGTATTATTATGTTCTATTGCGGTGATTTTCGGTATTGTATTTAAAAAGAAGCATCAAAAAGAGTAATAGAAAAAACTGTCAACAGACATACGATTCTGTTGGCAGTTTTTTTGACAGTTTTATTTTCTGTATGCAAATTTTGGAACGCCGTTTTCGGTTGGAACAGTCACTTCACCTTGTATCAGTGGACGTGCGTAGCGGATGAAATCATCGGTTACATCAGAACCGTCTTCTGTGATCCATGCAGCAGGAACGCATTTCTCCTGATTACAGATGATATTCACATCTTTTAGTACATAGTCAATCTGATAAGCATCTCCTTCCAGACGTTCAAAGGCGACCATATTTCCACTTGCTCCGTTTAAGGCCGCTTTTACACCGTAAGCGCCGGCAGCAATGGCTTCTTTCTGGTCTGTCTTGGAAAGCATGGAAGAAGAGCATCTCTGGCATACATTAAGTTCTACAGAACGAACTTTGACACCGAGACGTTCTTTTACGAGGTTCTCCAGATATTTTCCGGAACCAGTCAGCATTTTGTGTCCGAATGTATCTGTGCCGACATCATTGGAATACTCGCAGATAAAAGTTCCGGTGCTGTCATGGATCCCTTCAGAAATACATACTACCAGATTTGGCGTGTTCTCCAGAGATAACCGGACTTTTTCGATAAAGGCATCCTGATCAAAGTCTGTTTCCGGAAGATAAATCAGAACGGGATTGTCATGTTCAAATTTTCTTGCCAGTGCGCTGGCAGCAGTGAGCCATCCGGCATGCCGTCCCATGATCTCGACAATCGTAACCGACTTTTTGTTGTCATAAACAGAAGCATCGACGGCAATCTCACGAACGGTAGAGGCAACATATTTTGCAGCGCTTCCAAATCCCGGAGTGTGATCTGTCTCAACGAGATCATTGTCGATGGTCTTTGGAATTCCGATGACACGGATATCGCTGCAGATCTTCTCGGCATAGCGGGAAAGTTTGCTGACAGTGTCCATAGAGTCATTGCCTCCGATGTAAAAGAAATATCCGATATTGTATGTTTCAAAGCGTTCGAAAAGTTTTGGATAGACCGGATCACTTAAATCTTCTGGAAGCTTATATCGGCAGGAGCCAAGATAAGAGCCGGGTGTGGTACGGATTAGATCCAGTTCACCGGATTCTTCCAGAGGAGCCATATCCATGACCTGGTCATTTAAAAATCCCTCAATTCCGTTTATCATTCCGTAAACAGTGCCAATCTCATCTTCGCGGTTTAAAGCTTCATATACGGTTCCATAAAGACTCGCATTGATAACGGCAGTAGGTCCGCCGGATTGTCCTACAACTGCATTTTTCTTCATAGTGTTCCTCCCATTTACTTTTTTATGAAAATAAGTGTTCTCCATAATACTATAAAGGAAGGAACTGTATTTTACAATAAAATGGTTGGAAAAATAACAAAAGTACAGTATAATTGCTATATTGAAGAAAAGGAGTGTAGACATGAAATATATATCTTTTGCAATTCCATGTTATAATTCAGAAGCATACATGGAAAAAGCAATTCAGTCAATTTTGCCTGGAGGAGAAGATGTGGAGATTATCGTAGTCAATGATGGATCTTCAGATAAAACAAGTGAAATTGCCAGACAGTATGAAGAAAAATATCCGGGTATCGTAAAAGCTATAGATAAAGAAAACGGCGGACATGGGGATGCAGTCAATACAGGTTTGGCACATGCTTCGGGTGTTTATTTTAAGGTGGTAGACAGTGACGACTGGGTAGATGAAGAGGCTCTTCAGAAGATATTGAGTGCAGTGAAGGGATTTGTAGAAGCGAAGTCCAAAGTGGATATGTTGATTTCGAATTATGTATATGAAAAAGTCGGGATGACACATAAAAAAGTAATCCATTATCGTAATGTACTGCCGCAGAATCAGGTTTTCCGGTGGGATGATATTGGAAGCTTTCATTTGGATCAGTACATTTTGATGCATTCTGTAATTTATCGGACAGAGATGTTGAAGCTCTGTCAGCTGAAGCTGCCGAAGCATACTTTTTATGTGGACAATATTTATGTGTACTATCCACTCCCGCATGTACGGACGTTGTATTATATGGATGTGGATTTTTACCGTTATTTTATCGGACGGGAAGATCAGTCGGTCAATGAGAAAGTGATGATCAGCCGGATCGATCAGCAGATTTATGTGACGAAGTCTATGATTTCTATGTATGAACTTCGAATGATAGAAAGCAAAAAGCTCAGGAAATATATGATCAATTATCTTGCGATCATGATGACAGTATCTTCAATTTTGTGTATCCGTTCAAAAGTGAATGAGAATTTAATCAAAAAGAAAGAACTGTGGACATATTTGAAGAAAAAGGATTATCGGACGTATGTAAAGATCCGGTATGGAATTCTCGGTCAGACGATGAATCTGCCAGGGAAATCCGGAAGAAAGGTCTCTTCAATGGCATATAGTGTGGCAAGAAGACTGATCGGATTTAATTGATTTTGTAAAATTTAAAAACCAGAAGCATATTTTGCCAGCCATGAAACATACTACTTTTATGAAATGTAAAAAGGAGTGTGTATCATGACTGGTAATTTTTTTGAAAGTGAAACAAAGGAAAACTTAATGAGAGCATTTGCAGGAGAGAGTCAGGCGAGAAACCGATATACAATTGCTGCTGAAAAAGCCCGGGAAAAGGGAATGTATACAATTGCAGATATATTTTTGTATACAGCAGAGCAGGAACGGGCACATGCAGAGAGGTTTTATGAGCTTTTGAAAGAATTTACAGGCAGTACGATCCGGATTGACGGGACATATCCGGTGGATCAGCAGGAGACGCTTGAAGGTTTGCTACGTGCGGCAGAGCACAATGAAAAAGAGGAGTTTGAAGATGTCTATCCATCCTTTGGGAATACAGCAAAAGCAGAGGGATTTTTAGAGGCAGCATCTGCTTTTTTCCAGATTGCAGAAATCGAACATACCCATCAGGAACGGTTTCGTAAAGTGGCAGAAATGCTGGAAAATAGTACGTATTACAATCGAGAGGAGCCGGGACGATGGATCTGTACAAATTGCGGATACATTCATGATGGAAAGCAGGCACCTGCAATCTGTCCGGTCTGCCGTCATGAGAAAGGGTATTTTCTTCCATATGAATATGCACCTTATAAAGGAGCGGGAAAATAGATGAGTCAAAAAGCAGAAAACCTTTTGAATCTTGCGCTGGATGCTACGAAGGAAGAGCGTGAAAAATCATTGGAGCTGGAGGTTGGATATCAGCCGGTGGATCAGGAGTGGGATCTGATCATCAAATATTCAGGAAATTTGGAGGCGGTTCGAGAAATCGCCTCCTCTGTTACAGAATTGTCCAATGAATATGCAATCCTGACGGTGTCGGAATCCCGAATAGAGCAATTGGCACAGATTCCGGAGATTGAATATATTGAGAAGCCGAAACGTCTGTTTTTTGAGGTGGCCAATGGAAAGAGAGTTTCCTGCATTCTTCCAGTACAAACAGCACCTCTGAATCTGTACGGGGCAGGCATTCTTACGGCAGTGATCGACAGTGGGATTGATTATTCTCATCCGGATTTTCGGAATCCAGATGGAACGACCCGGATCCGTGCATTGTGGGATCAGAGTATTTCGGGCAATCCTCCAGGGGGATATTTTCTGGGAACGGAATATACACAGGAACAGATCAATGCAGCTCTGTCAGAGCCGCTAAAAGCCAGACAGGAGCAGATCGTACCAAGCCGGGATGTATCCGGGCATGGAACATCTGTTGCAGGGATTGCGGCAGGAAATGGAAGAGGCAGTGTGGGCGGCATTTATATGGGAGTGGCGCCCCAAAGCGAGCTTTTGATCGTGAAACTGGGAAATCCGAGACAGGGAGGGTTTCCTCGAACAACGGAGCTGATGCAGGGGGTGGACTATGTTCTGCGAAAATCGCTGGAATATCGAATGCCGGTGGCGATCAATATCAGTTTTGGAAATACATATGGCTCCCATGAACCTTATAATTAAGGGAAAACATAAGAAAACACTGATATTTCCTGTGTTTTCAGGCGATTCAGTGCTTTACTCGGATTCATGTTTGGTTGTCATTTGGATCTTATAATACTCGGTCAGGATCATGTTAATCTGCTGGGAACGTGTACGATAGTTCGCTTTCGCATCCTTATCAATCTCAGCAACCAGTTCTTTGGACAAAGTAGTATAGACCTGAATATTGTTGGAACTGATAGCCATGTGGCACCTCCGATTCAATTTAATAGAATTATTCTATCATACTTCTTCGGGAGGGGCAATGTGAACTGAAAATTGAAGAATTATTGTTACTGTAAAATTGGAACGGTCGGTAAAGAAAATCTATGAATAGAGAACGATAAGAAAGGTAGAACAGACAATGAAGAAAACAATTTTTGAAGAGATGGGCGGTACTTATATCAGACATGGGGATTATCTTATTCCTGCTCTTACATTACCGAAGGATGTAGGACGGATTTTGCGGACATTCAAAATAAAAAAGAATGTGGAGGTAACAG
>ERZ1106969.2247-NODE-2247-length-10428-cov-3.650053_pt1 | contig 10428 bp, 7 predicted proteins | sample MGYA00403685_ERZ1106969 | MGnify/ENA primary metagenome ERZ1106969 (study PRJEB35170, sample SAMEA104062416) | human gut metagenome | biome: human gut; feature: human-associated habitat; material: faeces | place: Denmark | collected 2012-05-18 ... | reverse complement strand
CGCCGAGGTCGAATGCGGCCTCGTGCCGCAGACGGCGCTCAATCCCATCATCGAGAGCTGCCGGCACGAAAAAATCGACTTTGCCGCGCTGGGGCAGGCCGCCGCCAGCGCCGGGAATCTGGCGATCCCGCTGGTCAAACAGCTGACCGCTCGGGTCAAAGAGCGGAATGAGGCGGCAGCGCGCTACGTACACTGGGGGGCCACCAGCCAGGATGCTATCGATACCGGTTTTATTCTACAGCTGCGCGGCGCGCTGGCGGAAACGGAGTCTCTGTTACAGCGTCTGCTCGACGCATTAGCCCGTCAGGCGGAGCGCCATCAGGATACGGTGATGCCTGGCCGTACCTGGATGCAGCATGCGCTGCCGGTCACTTTCGGCCTGAAGCTTGCCGGGACGCTGGATGCGCTGCTGCGCTGGCAGGTGCGTCTGCGAGAGATGCGGGCAAGGGTGCTGGCGCTGCAGTTTGGCGGCGCAGCGGGCACCCTGGATTCCCTAAAAACGCAGGCGCCGCCGATCGCCGCCGCGCTGGCGAAAGCGCTCGACCTGCAGCTTCCGGACGCGCCCTGGCACAGCCAGCGCGACCGGCTGCTGGAAGTCGGGGCATGGTACGCAGGCGTCTGCGGTACGCTGGGTAAATTCGCGAATGATTTTTCTCTACTGATGCAAACCGAAGTGGCAGAGGTGGGTGAACCGGTTGCCGAAGGGCGCGGCGGTTCGTCAACCATGCCGCACAAACGTAACCCGATCTCCTGCGCCGCTATTTTGACCGCCGCTCAGCGAACGCCGGGCCTGGTGGCGACGCTGTATGCTGGCCAGATCCAGCAGCATGAGCGGGCGTTGGGCGGCTGGCAGGTGGAATGGGAAACGCTGCCGGAGCTCATCACCCTCGTCGGCGGCGCGCTGACGCAGAGCGAGGCGCTGGTCAGCGACATGCAGGTCTTCGCGCACAAGATGCGCGCCGACCTTGAGATGACCCACGGCCTGATTATGGCTGAGGCCGTTACCCTGGCGCTGGCGGAATTTATCGGTAAAGCCGAGGCCCATCACCGGGTTGAAGCGCTGTGTCGTCAGGCGCTGGATACGTCTCGCTCATTGCTGAGCGTGCTGGAAAACGATCCGCTGGTCAGCGAGCATCTTTCCGCCAGCCGCTTAACCCAACTGCTGGACCCGGCAACGGCGACCGGCAGCTCAGCACTCTTCGTGCGCCAGGTTGTGGCGCGATATAAGGAGCAACGTCTTGAATGTTGATTATCAGATTGACGGGCCGCAAGACGCGCCGGTCATCGTTCTCTCTAACTCGCTGGGCACCACCCGGGCGATGTGGCAGCCGCAGATCGAGGCGTTGACGCAGCATTTTCGCGTGCTGCGCTACGATACCCACGGTCATGGCGCCACGCGTAAAAATGGTAAAGTGACGCTGGCGCAGCTCGGCGAAGATGTGGTTGCGCTGCTCGATCATCTTAATATTGCCAAAGCCTGGTTTTGCGGAATTTCCATGGGCGGTCTGACCGGTCTGTGGCTGGGACGCTTTGCTCCGGAACGTTTTTACGGGCTGGTCGTCGCCAACACCGCCGCGCGTATTGGTGACCAGGCAAGCTGGCTGTCGCGCGCCCGCGCGGTGCGTCAGGAAGGTATGGAAGTGGTGGCCGCAGGCGCGGCGGATCGCTGGTTTACCCACGCGTTTCGTCAGAAGACGCCGGAAGTGGTGGCAGCGCTCTGTCACCAGTTGACCCATATCGATGCGGAAGGCTATGCGGTCTGCTGTGAAGCGCTGGCCGCCGCCGATCTGCGCGCTGAGGTCGGGCAGATTGCCGTTCCGGTGCTGATCGTTGCCGGTGAAAGTGACCCTGTCACTACAGTGGCCGATGCGAACTTTCTGCATCAGCAGATCGCGACCTCTGAGGTAGTGGTGCTGGCGGCATCGCATTTATCGAATATCGAAGCGCCGCGGGCGTTCAGCTCGGCGCTGCTGGGCTTTATTGAGGGGGAACAACAGCATGGACGATAAACAGCGTTATCAGCAGGGAATGACAGTTCGTCGCAAGGTGCTTGGCGATACGCATGTCGATAAGACGCTGCAAAAGCTGACGCCGCTGAATGAAGAGTTCCAGGACTTCATTACCCGCTACGCCTGGGGAGAAACCTGGACCCGACCGGGGCTCGATCACCATACCCGCAGTATGATTACCATCGCCATGCTGATTGCCCTGAATCGCGAGGCTGAGCTGAAAATGCATCTGCGGGCGGCGTTTAATAACGGTGTTACCCGCGATGAGTTAAAAGAGTTAATTATGCACTCCGCGCTTTACTGCGGCCTGCCCGCAGCCAACGCGACGATGCATCTGGCGCAGCAGGTGTTTGATGAGATGAATGCTGTTTAGCCGCCACCCGGCAGGTTTGTCGCTCATCTCAGGCCGTCACGCGACGGCCTTCGACAGTGACCCGCCGCCAGGGGCGGGTAATATCACCCTCTTTGCTGTGAACAGCCCGCGCACTGCTTATTCTGGATCTGCTGGAAGAAATCGTTGCCTTTGTCATCCACCAGAATAAATGCCGGGAAGTTTTCCACTTCGATTTTCCAGATGGCTTCCATACCCAGTTCCGGCCAGGCCACGCACTCCAGGCTCTTAATACTCTGCTGCGCCAGTACCGCAGCCGGGCCGCCGATGCTGCCGAGGTAAAAACCGCCGTGCTTGCGGCAGGCGTCGGTCACCTGCTGGCTGCGGTTGCCTTTGGCCAGCATGACCATGCTTGCGCCGTGGGATTGCAGCAGATCAACGTAGGAATCCATACGGCCAGCGGTAGTCGGGCCAAGGGAGCCTGACGCATAGCCTTCCGGAGTTTTCGCCGGGCCCGCGTAGTAAATCGGATGATCCTTGACGTACTGCGGCAATTCTTCACCGTTATCGATAAGCTCTTTCAGCTTCGCGTGGGCGATATCGCGGGCCACGATAATGGTGCCGTTGAGCGTCAGGCGCGTTGAAACCGGGTGGGCGGAAAGCTGGGCCAGAATTTCGCTCATCGGCTGATTAAGGTTAATGCTGACGACCCTGCCTTCACCCTGCTGGCGCAGGTGTTCAGGAATATACTGGCCCGGATTGCTCTCCAGTTTCTCAATCCAGATCCCCTCGCGGTTGATCTTCGCTTTGATGTTGCGATCCGCGGAGCAGGAAACGCCCATGCCCACCGGACAGGAGGCGCCGTGGCGCGGCAGGCGGATGACGCGAATATCGTGGGCGAAGTATTTACCGCCGAACTGCGCACCGAGGCCAAGGTTCTGCGCTTCCAGCAACAGCTCGTTTTCGAGCTGAATATCGCGGAAGGCCTGGCCGTGCTCGTTGCCTTCGGTCGGCAGGCCGTCGTAATACTTCGTTGAGGCCAGCTTAACGGTTTTCAGCGTGGCCTCTGCCGAGGTGCCGCCAATCACAAAGGCAATATGGTACGGTGGACAGGCGGCCGTGCCGAGCGTGCGCATTTTCTCGACGAGATAGTTTTTCAGCTTCGCTGGGGTGATTAACGCCTTGGTTTCCTGATACAGATAGGTTTTGTTGGCCGAGCCGCCGCCTTTGGCGATGCAGAGGAATTTGTACTCCTCGCCGTCGGTAGCGTAGAGGTCGATTTGCGCAGGCAGGTTAGTGCCGGTGTTGACCTCTTTATACATATCCAGCGGCGCGTTCTGCGAATAGCGCAGGTTATCCTGGATATAGGTGTTGTACACGCCCTGCGCCAGCGCGGCTTCATCGCCGCCGCCGGTCCACACGCGCTGACCTTTCTTGCCGGTGATAATTGCGGTACCGGTGTCCTGGCAGGTCGGCAGTACGCCTTTGGCGGCAATATCCGAGTTGCGCAAGAACTGTAGCGCCACGTATTTATCGTTGTCGCTGGCTTCCGGGTCGTTGAGAATATCGGCGACCTGCTGCTGGTGCGCCGGGCGAAGCATAAAGGAGGCGTCGTGGAAAGCGTGCTGTGCCAGTAAAGTTAGCGCCTGAGGTTCAACTTTCAGAACTTCCTGGCCGGCGAATTCGGCGACGGAGACGTAATCACTGCTGAGGAGGTAATACTCGGTATCGTCCTTTTTCAGTGGAAAAGGATCCTGATATACAAAGGGTTTATTCGACATTGTACTCTCACTTACTGCTTGGCTGATTATATTTCAGGCAGACACTCCATTTGCCCGTAGAAAAGCGAGTCGATCGATTCTACACAATTTTTTAACAAAAACTGAGACAAGGACGACTTTTTCTTCGCACCGGTTGCTTCTCGGGCGTTTGCTGGTTTAATAGTGCCATTACTATCAAGTGGAAACAGGGATTGAGAATGCAAAAACTCATCAACTCAGTGCAAAATTACGCCTGGGGAAGTCATACCGCCTTAACCGAACTTTATGGCATTGCTAACCCAAACAACCTGCCGATGGCGGAGCTGTGGATGGGCGCGCATCCGAAGAGCAGCTCGCAAATTCTCGATGACGCCGGAACGCCGCGTTCTCTGCGCGATGCAATCGACAGCGATAAAACGACCCTGCTTGGCGCCAAAGTTGCCGAGCGTTTTGGTGAACTGCCGTTCCTGTTTAAAGTGCTGTGCGCCGCCCAGCCGCTCTCTATTCAGGTTCACCCGAACAAACGGGCCTCGGAAATCGGGTTTGCCAAAGAGAATGCCGCCGGGATCCCGCTTGATGCCGCCGAACGTAACTATAAAGATCCGAACCACAAGCCGGAGCTGGTTTTCGCGTTAACGCCGTTCCTTGCCATGAACGCCTTCCGCGAGTTTTCCGAAATCGTGAAGCTGCTGCAGCCGGTAGCTGAAGCGCATCCGGCAATAGCGCAGTTCCTGGCGCAGCCTGACGCCGCCCATCTGAGCCAGCTGTTTGCCAGCCTGCTGAACATGAAAGGCGACGAAAAAGCGCACGCCCTGAGCGTACTGCAGAGAGCGCTGGACAGCGAGCAGGGAGAACCGTGGCAGACTATCCGCCTGATCGCCGAGTTCTATCCGGACGATAGCGGCCTTTTCTCTCCGCTACTGCTCAACGTGGTCAAGCTGAATCCCGGCGAGGCGATGTTCCTGTTTGCGGAAACGCCGCACGCCTACCTGCAGGGCGTGGCGCTGGAGGTGATGGCCAACTCCGATAACGTCCTGCGCGCGGGATTGACGCCGAAGTACATTGATATTCCGGAGCTGGTGGCAAACGTCAAATTTGAACCCAAACCCGCTGGCGAACTCCTGACCCAGCCGGTCATTCACGGCGCGGAGCTGGACTTCCCCATCCCGGTTGACGATTTTGCTTTCTCACTGCACGACCTTTCAGCGCAGGCATCAACCATCGCCCAGGATAGCGCGGCGATCCTGTTCTGCGTCGAGGGTGAAGCAACGATCGTGAAAGGCGAACAGCGTCTGACGCTGAAGCCGGGCGAGTCGGCTTTCGTGGCGCACAACGAATCACCGGTACAGGTCAGCGGCAGCGGTCGCGTGGCGCGCGTGTTTAATAAGCTCCAGTAAGTTACTGAACTTTTTAGCCACAGTTGCTAGACTTTCACTCATCATGACAACACAACCAGGCGGCCCAATCCGCCTGGTTTCATTTATGGACAAATGCTATGAAAAAATCGCTGGTCGCAGCAGGAATTATCATCGCGCTGGGCGTCGTCTGGACGGGCGGCGCCTGGTACACAGGGAAGCAGCTGGAAAGCCGCATTGCCGATATGGTGCAGCAGGCGAATGCTCAGCTGCAAAGCAGCGCGCCGCAGGCTGGCGTAGAGCTCACCTATCAGGACTATCAGCGCGGTCTGTTCAGCAGCCGTTTACAACTGGTCCTGAAACCCATCGCCGGCAAAGCGCCCCGCTGGCTGGCCGCCGGACAGTCGCTGGTGTTTGACGAAGTTGTCGATCACGGCCCCTTCCCGCTGGCTTCACTGAAATCCTTTAACCTCGCCCCGGCGATGGCATCCGTCAAAACCACCTTAGTGAACAACGAGGCCAGCAAGTCGCTGTTTGACATTGCAAAAGGCGAAACGCCGTTTACTATCGATACCCGCATCGCCTACAGCGGCGACAACCAGTCCGCTATCGTGCTGAAACCGCTTGATTACGCGAAAGACGACGAGAAAGTCACTTTTAGCGGCGGCCAGTTCCAGCTTAACGCCGATCGAGAGGGAAAAACCCTCAGCCTGAGCGGCGAAGCGGGCAGCGGGCAAATTAACGCGGTCAACGAATACAATCAGAAGGTACAGCTCACCTTTAATAATCTGAAAACCGACGGTTCCACCGAAATGGCCAGCTTCAACGAGCGTATTGGCAAGCAGGCCATCTCGCTGGAAAAACTGGCGATTGGCGTTGAAGGAAAAGAGCTGGCGCTGTTTGAAGGGATGAAAATCGACGGCAACTCTTCGCTGACCGCAGACGGCAAAGGGATTAACAGCCAGCTGGACTACACCGTCAACAGCCTGAAGCTGCAAAATCAGGATATCGGTAGCGGCAGGCTGACCCTGAAGCTGGACAATATTGATGGTGAAGCTTTCCATCAGTTCAGCCAGAAGTACAATGCCGACGCCCAGGCGCTGATGGCGGACCCTCAGCTGGCGCAGAATCCTGAGCTGTACCAGCAGGCGCTAACGCAAACCTTCTTTAGCTCACTGCCGATGATGCTGAAAGGCAGCCCGTCCCTGACCATTTCTCCGCTGAGCTGGCGCAACGCGAAGGGCGAAACCACCCTGAATCTATCGATTCTGCTCAAAGATCCGTCGCTGACTACCACTCCGCCGCAGACGCTGGCCGAGGAAGTGGATCGTAGCGTCAAATCTCTCGACGGCAAGCTGGTGATCCCGGTCGATATGGCGACGGCGTTTATGACTCAGATTGCCGGGCTGGAAGGCTATCAGCCCGCCGACGCCGCTAAGCTTGCAGAGCAGCAGGTGAAAGGCCTGGCGGCGATGGGACAGATGTTCCGTATTACCACTATGGAAGATAACGCCATCACCTCCAGCCTGCAGTATGCTGACGGCCAGGTGACGCTGAACGGGCAGAAAATGCCGCTGGATGAGTTTGCCGGGATGTTCGGTTTAGCGCTTCCCCCTGTCCCGGCGCCCGCTGAGCCGCAGGAGACGCTGCCGCAAGAAGTGGTACCGCCAGTCGCGCCGCAGCAATAAATGATATATAGCCCCTCACCAGGGGCTATTTACGCGTAATCAGCCGAGGAGAGATGATCTGGTTTCGCGCCGCTCCCTGCCCCTCTTCCATACGCCGTAAAATACACTCCGCCAGGCTTTGCCCCATCTCCCGGGCGGGAGTCGTAACCCAGGTCAGCGGCAGATCATCCAGCGCCTCCTCGGGTAATTCCGCAAATGCCGCCAGCGCGACCCGCTGTTCGAAATAGCTTTCAACGCCATCCTCTCCGCTCTGTCGCCCGGCGCGCATCAGGCCAAACCACGCCCCGGTCGCGATCACGCTGTTATAACAGAGCACGGCGCTAATGGTCGGGTTTTGCCGCAGCAGGGCCGTCATCGCCTCCGCCGCCTGCTTCTGGCTTGAGCCGCACTCCACCACCCACTCGCTATGAAACGGCAGGCCATATTTCAGCAGGGTGGCGCAGTAGCCGCCAACCCGTTCGGCGCGCGTCAGGGATGAACTTTGCCCTCCCAGCCAGGCAATGCGCTGATGACCGCGTCGGATCAGGTGCTCGGTGACAATTTGCGCCGCCTGCATATTATCCGGGCGGATCAGGTCCACATCGTCGAGATAGCTGGCGCGGGAGGCGAAGACCAGCGGCATTCCGGCTTCCGCCGCGCGATCGCGCAGTTCGCCCCCCCGATCGATGGCGCCGGCAATCACTACGCCATCGACCCCCTGTGAAACCAGGGTATCAAAACGCTGGAGCATTTTTTCTCCGCTGTGCCCGCCCTGGGTGAGGAAGACCATTCTGCCCTGCGACTCAAGCGCATCGGTCAATCCGGCGGTCATCTCCGCGTAGAAAGGCTTCGACAAGTCGCTGACGATCAGGCCAATCACCCCGCTCTGGCCGCCGCGCAGGGACGCCGCCTGGCGGTTACGCACAAAGCCCAGCTGTTCAATGGCGTGATTGACGCGCTCGCCGGTTGCCGACGAAATACGCCCCTTGCCGCTCAGTACCAGCGAGACGGTACTGACGGATACCCCCGCCGCCTGCGCGACATCATTAATGGTAATTTTTTTCGCGATAGCCATAACTGCAGGCCGACTCCCTTTGGCTGTCGATAAAACGTTTTATCAGGATGCCCTCTTTATAAACTTTATTATCGCTGGAATATGTGATTTTTATCGCACTAAAGTTTGGTAAAACGTTTTATCTTTTCGTGGCGTTGCATCCTACCGATAACTTTTAGAACCAGGATTCATGTTATGACGGCGAAAACAGCAAACAAAATTACCTTGTGGGAGTTTTTCCAGCAGCTCGGGAAAACCTTCATGTTACCCGTAGCATTACTCTCCTTTTGCGGGATCATGCTGGGGATCGGCAGCTCTCTGAGCAGCCATGATGTCCTGACGCTTCTGCCGTGGCTGGACGTGCCGCTGCTGCAGGCCGTTTTCGTCTGGATGGGCAAAGTCGGCTCCTTTGCCTTCAGCTTTCTGCCGGTGATGTTTTGTATCGCCATTCCACTAGGTCTGGCGCGAGAAAACAAAGGCGTCGCCGCGTTTGCCGGTTTTGTCGGCTACGCGGTAATGAACCTGGCGGTAAACTTCTGGCTGACGGCCAAAGGTATTCTGCCGACCACCGATGCCGCCATCCTCAAAGCCAATAACATCCAGAACATTATCGGTATTCAATCGATCGACACCGGGATCCTCGGCGCGGTGATCGCCGGGATCATCGTCTGGATGCTGCACGAACGTTTCCATAACATCCGCCTGCCCGACGCGCTGGCCTTTTTTGGCGGTACCCGCTTTGTGCCCATTATTACGACCGTGGTTCTCGGCCTGGTCGGTCTGGTGATTCCGCTAATATGGCCCGTTTTCGCCATGGGGATTAATGCACTCGGCCAGGTCATCAATAGCGCAGGTGATTTCGGACCGATGATCTTCGGCACCGGTGAACGCCTGCTGCTGCCTTTTGGCCTGCACCATATTCTGGTGGCGCTGATCCGCTTTACCGAAGCGGGCGGCACCCTGGACGTTTGCGGTCATAGCGTCAGCGGCGCGCTGACGATTTTCCAGGCCCAGCTAAGCTGCCCGACCAGCCACGGCTTCGCCGAGAGCGCGACCCGCTTCCTGTCACAGGGTAAAATGCCGGCATTCCTCGGCGGCCTGCCGGGCGCAGCGCTGGCGATGTATCACTGCGCGCGTCCGGAAAATCGCCATAAGATTAAAGGCCTGCTGATTTCCGGCGTTATCGCCTGCGTGGTAGGCGGCACCACCGAACCGCTGGAATTCCTGTTCCTGTTCGTCGCGCCGGTTCTCTACGTTATCCATGCGTTACTGACCGGCCTGGGCTTTACCGTAATGGCGATCCTCGGCGTGACAATCGGCAACACCGACGGCAACGTTATCGACTTTGTGGTATTCGGCATTCTGCACGGTCTGTCCACCAGGTGGTACATGGTACCGGTGGTTGCGGCCATCTGGTTTGCGGTTTACTACGGTATCTTCCGTTTCGCGATCTCCCGCTTTAACCTGAAAACGCCGGGACGCGATATTGAAACAACGAGCGCATTTGAGAAGGCTGTCACCGGCGTGACCGGCAAATCAGGGTATAACGTTCCGGCGATTCTGGCCGCACTCGGCGGCGCGGAAAATATCGTTTCGCTCGATAACTGCATTACCCGCCTGCGTCTGTCGGTTAACGATATGAGCAAAGTCGACAGCGCCGCGCTGAAAGCGAATCGCGCCATCGGCGTGGTTCAGCTCAACCAGCATAACCTGCAGGTAGTGATTGGCCCGCAGGTGCAGTCGGTAAAAGATGAAATGGCTGTCCTGATGAATACCGTCGAGGCATAAGCTCCGCCCCCGCCTTGCGGCAGGGGGCCAGGATGAAGGAAGTTGCGATGTTTGATTTTTCAAAGCAGATCGACCGTCACGGTAGCTGGTGCACGCAGTGGGATTACGTCGCCGACCGTTTTGGCGTAGCCGACCTGCTGCCCTTTACGATCTCCGACATGGATTTCGCCACCGCCCCCTGTATTCTTGATGCCGTCAGCAAACGTCTGGGGCACGGTGTTTTTGGCTACAGCAGGTGGAAAAATGATGAATTCCTCGGCGCGGTGAGCCACTGGTTCGCCAGCCGTTTTCATAGCCAAATCAACCGCGAAGCGATTGTTTACGGGCCATCGGTGATCTATATGGTCGCGGAGATGATTCGTCAGTGGTCGGCAGTGGGCGACGGCATCGTGGTACACACTCCGGCCTACGATGCCTTTTATAAAACCATTGAAGGCAACCAGCGGCGCGTCGCGGCCGTGCCG
>ERZ1106969.2228-NODE-2228-length-10521-cov-50.919645_pt1 | contig 10521 bp, 10 predicted proteins | sample MGYA00403685_ERZ1106969 | MGnify/ENA primary metagenome ERZ1106969 (study PRJEB35170, sample SAMEA104062416) | human gut metagenome | biome: human gut; feature: human-associated habitat; material: faeces | place: Denmark | collected 2012-05-18 ... | reverse complement strand
AACTCTTGAAATATAAAGAAAAATATAAAAGTGGAGTGTTAGAGTTGACACTACCTAATAATTATGTGAGGTAATAAATATGAAACCAGAAGATTATTTAAGAGAAAAAAACAACAATTTCCTATTAGATTTCACCGGAGTTTACGATGATGAATTTGTAAAAAGCAAAACTGCACTTAAATGGATTGATTGCACAGACATAAGTGGATGCGATATGTATTGTTCAAAACAGGCAGAGCATGAGATAGGCAAAAGAATAGATGCTGTCGGAATACACGGAATACATTTTCTTGATTCCGGCAACTACCACTATGTAACCAAAATAATGACCGACCGCATAAAAAGGCCATTTACATTAGTCGTATTTGACCATCACACAGACATGCAAAAGCCATTGGTTGAGAACATGACAAGCTGTGGTGACTGGGCTTTAAAAGTCCTTAAAGAAAATGCATATTTACAACAGCTTATCCTTATAGGACCCGATGAAAAAGACATAAACGCCATAGAAATTGCAGATAAAAACAACACCAACATATCAGATAAACTGATAACATTTTCTGCCCAGGAAATAAACGGAAACCGGATTAAACAATCCATAGCTTCAACCAACGATTCACTCACTGATGCATCTTATAATCCAAACATTGATACAACACCAGCTTCAATCCCAAACGCAACTCAAAACATCACTTACAAAATCAATAAAATAAAATCCGGCATACCAATATACATCTCAATAGATAAAGATATTTTGGACAAACAAATAAGCGAAACCAACTGGAGTCAGGGAAAAATGCAGCTTGGCACACTTGAAAAAATACTTGATGTATTCCTAAGAAAAAACAAAATAATCGGCGTAGACATATGTGGCGAATGTTCCAAAAACATCCCTCTTCCAGAATACATGGAAGCAGAAGAGAAAAACGAAGAGCTAAACCACGAGCTCTACCAATACCTGACCTACCACATAACATAATCCCCTATACACAACAAACTTCCACCCCTTATGACTATATTCTTGCATTCCTCAGCGTAGGTTCCACACCTTCATTCTCGCACATCCCAGCTGCAGCAGGAGCCACAATGTGGCTCCGAATCTGCGCGTCCCGTTCCACATCTTCATTCTCGCACATCCCAGCGTAGCAGGAGCCACAAGTGTGGCTCCGAACCTACGCGTCCCCTCCCATACCTTCATTCTCGCGCAATCCAGCGCAGCAGGAGGTCTCATAAGAGACCTCCTCATCTGCGCGTCAATTTTCCTCTCCCCACGCGCGAGACGGGTGCCAAGAGGTCCTGCGGACCTCTGCTCTGGCACGACCGAAGAGCACTTTAGTGCTCTGAGAAATCGAACCCATACTGTGTTTCAGTATGGGTTCGGGAAGTGCTCCGCATTTCCCGAGTAACGAAAAGGGCAGTAGCTTTAACGATTCTAATTGTTAAAGCTACTGCCCTTTTTGTTACTATAGAGCGCGAGACGGGGATCGAACCCGCGACCCCCTCCTTGGCAAGGAGGTGCTCCACCACTGAGCCACTCGCGCATACGATATTAAGTTTATCACCTGAATCCGTCAATGACGAACGCAAGTGATACTATACTAGAATTCTTTACATTTGTCAACCGTTATTTAAGAAAAATAATAAGAATAATGAGAAACTAATAAAAATATTGTTAAAAAATGTAAAAAATCTCTTGACCTAAAGTTAGGTTTAGGCAGTATAAATAATCTATATTTATACAAACACATCAACTAATAAAAATCAGGAGGTACTCATGAAATTAAGACGCATTTTTTCAACCTTTATGGCATTATTTACATGCACAAGCCTTGTCGCATGCGGTACAAACAATTCTACAGCCGGTAACAGCGGTTTATCGGGACAGACAGTTGCACAGACAGAATTCAATGGTTCTGATAACGGTAACAGCAAAATATTAATAGCTTACTTTTCTTATTTTGATAACACAGACTCACAGAATATAACTTCAAAAAAATATGCCGATGCCATGTCAAGTGCAAGCGTTACCACTTTAAACGGTCAGAAATATGGTAATAACGACGTTGTAGCAGACATTCTTAAACAGAAGACAGGCGCAGATGTATTTTCAATTATTACTTCACAGCAATATTCACCTGATTATGACGGTGGAATAGTAGAGCAGGCACAGATTGATGCACGAAATAAAACCAGACCTGAGCTTGCCTCACACATATCTAATATTGACCAATACGATACAATTATATTGCTTTATCCAATCTGGTGGTACGATATGCCAATGGCAGTTTACACATTTTTTGATGAGTACGACTTTTCAGGAAAAACAATTGCTCCTATTGTTACATCCGGTGGAAGTGGTCTGTTAAATACTGTTTCTTCAATTAAGAATCTTGAACCGAATGCAAATGTAACAGAAGGTCTCGCAATCTACCAGACCAACGTAGCTAACTCAAGCAATGAGATAAGTGAATGGCTGAATAAAATCGGCATAACAAAATAACAGCACTACTTTTCGAACTCTGCAATTTTCTTAAGAAATTCAGGTATTCTTATATGCTGCGGACAATTTTTCTCACACCTGTGGCAATTAAGGCAGTCAGATGACTTACCTTTATTATATGTAATTCTCTGATGATACATATTAGAGAAATTATTATTTATCTTATAATTATTGTAGAGTCCGAAGAGCTGTGGTATCGAAATATTCTTCGGACAGACCTCCATGCAATATCCACATGATGTACATGGAATTTCTATACATTCATTTATAATCTGAACCACCTTATCAAGCATAACCCTGTCATCATCATTCAGAGGAATAAATTCATCAAACACCGCACAGTTAGAATTCATCTGTGCAAAATCACTCATTCCGCTAAGAACCATCATCACATTATCAAATGAAGCTGCATACCTTAATGCATAAGAAGCGGCAACAGCCTGCTTTGACATACCTGTTATTTTATCTTTAATGTTCTTATCATTTAATGCATAATTATACACCAAATCAAGTGCTTTTGGGGGAAGATTAGCAAGCGTACCGCCTTTAACCGGTTCCATCACAATAACAGGCTTACCATGTCTGCATGCAGTTTCGTAACATTTTTGAGACTGGATTATAGGATTGTTCCAGTCAAGATAATTAATCTGAAGCTGCACAAAATCAACCTCCGGATGCTCTGTAAGAATTCTTTCCAGCGTATCGGCATCATCATGAAAAGAAAATCCAAAATTCTTAATCAGTCCTTTTTCTTTCATCTGCATTGCAAACTCAAAGCCCTTGAATTCCTTTGTTTTATCATATCTGTCTTTTCCCATGTTATGCATGAGATAGTAGTCAAAATATCCAACTCCCGTCTTTTTTAACTGTTCATTAAAATACATTGGATAATCATCAGCAGATTTAACAAGAACTGTCGGCATCTTATCGGCAAAAATATAACTTTTCCTGTCATATCTCTTAACCAGAGCCTCATTTAATGCATTTTCCGATAACTGTTCATGATATGGAAATGCAGTATCAAAATATGTAAAACCTGCTTCGATAAACTTATCAACCATCTTACATAAAGTTTCAGAATCAATTGACTTCTTATCTTCATTATCTATAAGTGGCAGCCTCATTGCGCCAAATCCTAATTTTTTCATATTAATCCTCGTTTCTTTATTCATCTTTCATTATATACCACTCATAATTTATCTTTTATTATTTATCTTACACCATTTATCATTCGTCTTGCACCATTCATTTTTTATCATTTATCTTTCATCTTTTCACAATTTTACCCCATACATTTTAACAATACAACGCAAAAAAATCCCTGAAATCTCATGTAGTACATATTATTTTGTTATGACGATATATCAAAACCTAATATTAAACATGCCTCAATGTTATTACATGTATTATTTGTTAACATTTTTTGTCAAAAATCTACACAAACTTTGATTGTTTTTTTGAACTAATTTGAGCATTTTTTCCAAAATAAATTATTAAATGTTAAAATTATAACAAAAGTTCAAAAAACAGCTTGAATTTGGTATGAAAAGATTTAAAATAACGTGTGATTAGAAAAGCTAATTATAATCTGGAGGTGATAAATCACATGGGCAGTTTAACAGAAAGTCTGTTGGAAGAGCTTAATTGTGAAACAGTATTCACAATTCCTATATTTGGTGGAATTGGAGTATCTGAATCCGTTGTAGTAACATGGATTATCATGGCAGTTATGGTGCTTGTCGCATTTATACTCACACGTAATCTAAAAGTAGACCACATTAGCAAACGACAGGCTGTCGCTGAAACGATTGTAACAAAGCTTATGGGCATGGTAGAAGGTATGACCGGTGAAGAAGGTAAGGCTTATGCTCCTTATCTTGCAACAGTACTTGTCTACATCGGTATAGCCAATATCATTGGTTTGTTTGGATTTAAGTCCCCAACAAAGGATTTGAACGTAACAGCCGCTCTTGCCATAATGAGTATTGTATTAATCGAAGCAGCGGGAATCTATCACAACGGAGTTAAGAAATGGCTGCATAAGTTCGTAGAACCTATCGCAATCATCACACCAATCAATATACTTGAAGTGTTCACAAGGCCACTTTCACTGTGTATGCGATTATTCGGTAACGTTCTTGGCTCATTTGTAATCATGGAACTTTTAAAAATGGTAGTTCCAGTAATTTTGCCGGCTGTATTTTGTCTTTATTTTGATATATTTGACGGATTACTTCAGGCATATGTATTTGTATTCCTTACTTCTCTTTATATAAAGGAAGCAATCGAATAAAATACTGTTTATTTTAGTAATAAGGAAATAAAACAACAATAAACATGCGGTTTTACCGTATAATAAATGGAGGAATTTATATGAGTACATTAATAGCAATTGGTGCAGGTATTGCAGTTTTAGGTGGTCTTGGTGCTGGTATTGGTATCGGTATCGCAACAGGTAAGGCTTCAGAGGCAGTTGCAAGACAGCCTGAAGCAGAAGGTAAGATTAGTAAAACATTGATTCTTGGTTGTGCGCTTGCAGAGGCAACAGCTATTTACGGTTTCGTTATCGCACTTATGATTATCATTATGTTAAAGTAATTATGAAAGGCAGGTTGGTAAAATGCTCCGATTAGACTGGAATTTATTATTTACCGTAATTAATCTTTTACTGCTTTTTGTTCTTATGAAAATATTTTTATTCAAGCCGGTTAAGAATATTATAGCCCAAAGACAGGCTGAAGCTGATAAACAGTTTAACGAAGCCGCTAAGAAACAGGCTGAGGCAGACGGACTTAAAGCTCAGTATGAGACATCAATAGCCAACGCAAAAGCTGAGCAGACAAAGGCTATGCAGGAAACTATGAGACATGCAGATGCTGAATACAACAGAATCGTTGGTGATGCTAAAGATACTGCAAAACAGATAAAAGAAGATGCAATTTCTGAGGCTGAAAGCCAGAAGACTCAGATTTTAAAGAAGGCAGAAAAAGAAATTGCAGATATGGTTGTTGAAGCAACTGTTAAGGTTGTAGGTGAAAAGACGGGAAGTGACGTTGATAATTCCCTTTATAACGAATTTTTAAATAAAGCAGGTGATAGACAGTGACACAAACAGCAATTGACTATGCGTCAGGTTTACGCAAAACAGAAGTTCCAAAGGAATTATTACAGCAGGTATCAGGAATTCTTGAGGCTGTCCCTGAAGTCCGCAGTGAATTTGAGGATCCTACAGTTTCAATAGAAAAGAAACACTTAGTTATCGACCGTGTTTTTCCTAAGGAAATAAGAGATTTCTTGAAAATCTTATGCGATAACCAGAATTTTAATTTATTTGATGAAATATTAAAGGCTTATGATGAGCTTGGAAGAAATCCTCAGTCATCAGAAAATATTGCACATCTTATATATGTTACACCTCCTGATGAAAAGCAGCTTGAAGGAATCAAGGACTTTATCCAGAAGGAATTCCACAATCCTGATATACAGCTTGAATTAAGCGAAGATTCTTCATTAAAAAGCGGATTCATATTAAGAGTCGGAACAAAAGAATATGACTGGAGTGAACGTGGAAGAATTGAACAGTTTGAAAACAGAATTGCAAGAGCTGTCAATTCATCAAGAAACACAACCTTCAGCGAAGAAAGTATCATTTCTATCTTAAAGAGCGGAATCGAGGATTTCCAGTTACAGGCAGCCAATAAGGAAATTGGTGTTGTAACTTGGGTTGGTGACGGTATTGCCAATATTGATGGTATTGACCACGCATTTTACGGTGAAATAGTTGTATTTGACTGCGGCGTAAAAGGTATGGTTCAGGATGTAAGAAGAGATGAAATTGGTGTCATTCTTTTCGGACGTGACACAGATATTAAAGAAGGTTCAAGAGTTGTAAGAACAGGAAAAATGGCAGGTATTCCTGTTGGTGAAGCATTTAAGGGCAGAATTATAGATGCTTTAGGTGCTCCTCTTGACGGACAGGGTGATATTGAAGCAGTTGGTTTCAGACCTGTTGAATTCCCTGCTCCAAGTATTGTTGACAGAAAGTCAGTATCCGTACCTATGGAAACAGGTATCTTATCAATAGATTCAATGTTCCCTATAGGACGTGGACAGCGTGAGCTTATTATCGGCGACAGACAGACTGGTAAGACTTCTATAGCAATGGATACAATTCTTAACCAGAAGGGTAAAGATGTAGTTTGTATTTATGTAGCCATAGGACAAAAGGCATCTACTATTGCGAAGCTTGTTAATACATTAAAGAAAAATGATGCAATGGACTATACAATTATTGTATCTGCTACAGCATCTGATCCGGCTCCGTTACAGTATATAGCTCCTTACTCAGGAACAGCACTTGCAGAATACTTTATGTATCAGGGCAAGGATGTATTAATAGTATATGATGATTTGTCTAAGCATGCCGTTGCTTACAGAGCTATTTCATTACTGCTTGAAAGATCTCCCGGACGTGAAGCTTATCCTGGTGATGTATTCTATCTTCACTCAAGACTTCTTGAGCGTTCAAGCAGACTTACACCGGAAGCAGGTGGTGGTTCAATCACAGCCCTTCCTATTATAGAGACTCAGGCCGGTGATGTATCAGCATACATACCAACAAATGTAATATCTATTACAGACGGACAGATTTTCCTTGAAAGTGAATTGTTCTTCGCAGGACAAAGACCTGCCGTAAATGTTGGTCTTTCCGTATCGCGAGTAGGTGGTGCCGCACAGACTAAGGCAATGAAAAAGGCTGCCGGAAGTATCCGTATTGATCTTGCGCAGTACAGGGAAATGGAAGTGTTTACACAGTTCTCTTCAGACCTTGATGAAAGCACTAAACGACAGCTTGAACATGGTAAGGCTCTTATGGAATTATTAAAGCAGCCTCTTGGACATCCAATGAGCATGGCTGAACAGGTAATAACACTTGTTTCTGCTAATGCACACATTTTCAGCGATATGGAGACTTCTAAGGTAAAGGAATTACAGGCTTTACTGCTTGCTGACTTCCATACAAACCACAACGACTTAATAAATCAGCTTGAAACCACTAAGGCTTTGGGTGATGATGTAAAGGAAGCCATTGTAAATGCTGCTAAGGAATTCAAGACCAATTATATTGCAGAAAATGCAGGAGCACAGACAGAATCAGAAACAGAAGCTTAAGTAACATTGTAGAATTTATGGAGACTAATAATTATGGCAAATGCAAAAGAAATTCAAAACAGAATAAAAAGCATTCAGGATACCATGAAGATTACCAGAGCCATGTATATGATGTCATCAATGAAGCTTCGTAAAGCCAAACAGCAGCTCGAAAATACCGAACCTTATTTCTACGGACTTCAGGAACAGATTTCAAGTATTCTGTTACATTTTCCTGATATGGAACATCTTTATTTTGATAACAGAGGTAAAGATAGTCATGAAACCGTAAAGAAAAAGGGATTTATAGTTCTTACAGGTGATAAGGGTATGGCAGGTGCTTATAACCATAATGTAATTAAAGAGGCAATGAAGTTATGTGAAGCCTCAGAGGATTACCAATTATTTGTTGTAGGCGAGCTTGGAAGGCAGTTCTTTGCAGGACAAAAGCTTCCGGTTGTTGAAAGCTTCCAATTCTCAGCAACTAACCCAAGTGTTCACAGGGCAAGAGTTATAACGGAACAGATTGTTGAACTGTACAAACAGGAGAAACTTGACGAGGTTTACGTCATTTATACTAAAATGCTGAACAGCATTAAAGAAGAAGTCGAAGTAAAACAGCTTCTGCCTTTAAAGACTCATACATTTATCAAACAGGAAATGCTTGAGGCTGCCAAGAAGAAAAAAGGCAATGTTGATGAAACTGATAGTGATTTCTTCATTTATCCTTCTCCTTCAAAGGTACTTAAAAAGCTTGTATACAACTATGTTACAGGTTTCATATATGGCGCACTGGTAGAAGCCTCTGCCAGTGAGGAAAATGCCCGAATGATGGCAATGCAGTCTGCAACCAACAATGCAGATGAAATGTTAAAGGAACTTTCCATTGAGTATAACCGTGTCAGACAGGCAGCCATAACTCAGGAAATTACCGAGGTAATCGGTGGTGCAAAGGCATTAAAGAAAAAAAAGAAAAAACAAGTGAGGTGAGCGCACAACTATGGAAAATATAGGTAAGATTGTACAGGTTTCAGGACCTGTAGTTGACGTAGAATTTGAAGATAACAATCTGCCATCTATAAAAGATGCATTATATGTCATTAACAATGGTAAAAAGTGCGTAATGGAAGTATCTCAGCATATTGGTCATAATACAGTCCGTTGTATAATGCTTGCAGCGAGCGAAGGATTATGCAGGGACATGAAGGTTGTTGCTACAGGAGCCGGTATTCAGGTGCCTGTTGGTGAAAAGACCTTAGGACGACTTTTCAATGTGCTCGGTGATACTATTGATGATGGCGAAAAGCTCGACAATGAAACACATTGGTGCATTCACAGAGAACCACCTACCTTTGAAGACCAGAGTCCTGTTGTAGAAATGCTTGAAACAGGTATTAAAGTTATCGACCTTTTAGCTCCTTATGCAAAAGGTGGTAAGATTGGTTTATTTGGAGGTGCCGGTGTTGGTAAAACCGTACTTATTCAGGAATTAATACATAATATTGCCACAGAACGTGGTGGTTATTCAATATTTACAGGTGTAGGAGAGCGTTCAAGAGAGGGTAATGACTTATGGACAGAAATGAAAGAGTCCGGAGTCCTCGATAAAACAGCTCTGGTATTCGGACAGATGAATGAACCACCTGGAGCTCGTATGAGAGTTGCAGAAACAGGACTTACAATGGCTGAATACTTCCGTGATGTCAAGAAACAGGATGTATTGTTATTTATTGATAACATCTTCCGTTTCGTACAGGCCGGCTCTGAGGTTTCTGCGTTGCTTGGACGTATGCCTTCAGCCGTAGGATACCAGCCTACCCTTGCAAATGATGTAGGTGAATTACAGGAACGTATTGCATCAACAAAAAACGGTTCTGTAACTTCTGTTCAGGCTGTATATGTTCCTGCCGATGACTTAACTGACCCTGCTCCTGCAACAACATTTGCACACCTTGATGCTACAACAGTTCTTTCAAGAAAGATTGTTGAACAGGGTATTTATCCTGCTGTTGATCCTCTTGAATCATCATCAAGAATTCTTGAAGCTGATGTTGTAGGAGAAGAACACTATACAGTAGCAAGACGTGTTCAGGAGATTTTACAGAAATACAGAGAACTTCAGGATATTATCGCAATTCTTGGTATGGAAGAGTTATCAGATGAAGATAAGCTTACTGTTTACAGAGCAAGAAAGATTCAGAGATTCTTATCACAGCCTTTCTTCGTTGCAGAGAACTTTACCGGAACACCGGGACGTTTCGTACCTGTAAGTGAAACTGTTGCCGGATTTAAGGCAATCCTGGATGGTGAAATGGATGATTATCCTGAAGGTGCATTCTTTAATGTCGGAAACATTGATGATGTCAAGAAGAAAGCGGCAGAAATGCAGGCTAAATAAAATGTCTGCGGAATGGAGATTAGTATGAACACATTTTCACTAAAAATAGTAGCCTGCAACAGAGTTTTCTATGATGGCGAATGTGAAATCTTAATATTTCCGGCATATGATGGTGAAATGGCGGTAATGGCCCATCACGAGCAGATGACTTCAACTGTCGAAATCGGTGAAATCCGTTTCAGGCTTCCTGACCAGACATGGATGAAAGCTATTGTATCTGACGGACTTATCAAAGTTGACCATAATAAAGTAGATATATTAGTTTATTCGGCTGAGAAGCCGGAAGAAATCGATGCTTTCCGTGCTGAAGCAGCGCTTGAAAGAGCCAAGGAACAGCTTCAGACTAAACAAAGTATCATGGAATATCATATATCGCAGGCTTCATTATCAAGAGCTATGGCAAGATTAAAAGGTGTCAAGGGGCTGTCGCACTAAGAAATTAGTGCGATGCTCCTTTTTTCTATGTTTAGGT
>ERZ1106969.2227-NODE-2227-length-10526-cov-36.043167_pt1 | contig 10526 bp, 11 predicted proteins | sample MGYA00403685_ERZ1106969 | MGnify/ENA primary metagenome ERZ1106969 (study PRJEB35170, sample SAMEA104062416) | human gut metagenome | biome: human gut; feature: human-associated habitat; material: faeces | place: Denmark | collected 2012-05-18 ... | reverse complement strand
AGCAACGGACTGAAAATCCGTGTGTCGACAGTTCGATTCTGTCCTGAGGCACCATTTGTATTCCATGCGGTTGTGGTGGAATGGCAGACACGCCATCTTGAGGGGGTGGTGAGCGTACGCTCGTGAGGGTTCAAGTCCCTCCAACCGCACCAAAATATATAAGGACCTACAGATTACTGTAGGTCCTTTTTGCTATAACATTAAAAGTTGTAGATGTATATAGGAGAGAGAAATGAATAAGAAATATTTTGTGCTGATGATGTTTTCACTAGCATTATCTAGTCAGTTTAGTTTAGCGGCAACAGTGGATGAGATAAACCCCAATACCAGTTTTGAACTGAAAAATAATGCAAAGTCAAATCAGCCTGTACAAACTAAAGCTCCTGTGAAATTAGAGTTTGTTGAGATTATTCCTGGTGCTTTTAAAGCTGTTATAAAAGATAAATCTATAAACCCTAAAAAGCTTTCGATTGAAGATGAAATTACATTAGAAAGGAAGGAGAAGGAGTACGCTTCTCAACGATTAAAAATATCAGAAAAACCTGATTTTGGAAGTGAATATAAAACGTTTGATCCACTTTATAATGATAAGGATGAAACAGCACTAAAAGAAATTAAACACTATAATACTGAATCAACACGTAATGAAGGCTATTTTATTGGTGGTCGAGAAAAACCCTTACGCATTGTGAGCCCATATATGAAAAAGAATGGTAAAGGGGAAATTAAGCTAACGAATCCCGTTAATACTAAAGATTATCGAACTCGTGCTGATCGGGATGCAGCAAATGAAAGGGAAATTCGAGAATATTTAGATAAAAATAAGGGAAAAGGGCATGATCTATTTACGGCTAGATCTAAAGCTGAAATTAAAGAATCTTTGGAAGAATTTTTTAAACCGATAGAATTGATTCAGTATCCTATCAATAATCCAAAAGATTATAAAAGGATGCCTACGATTCCAGGCTTTCCAAAAAATATGCCAAGTTTTGCCAAAAACATTCATATGCATAGTAATCCAGGCTTTTTACAAGGTAGGGCGTATGTACAATTTGGATTTGGAGGCACACCGGAACAATTAAAGCCATATATTGATGAAGCGCTTTCAAATTCTAAAGTAGTTGTTTTAAAAGCTGATATATCCAATGTGTATGTTAAACGATATATCGATTCGAATATGGCTTATGCAGATTCTCTATATGCATTAATTCCAAGGTCGATATTGACTGTAAAAAATACAACTGTGCCGATGGGTAAATTTATACAAGAGCGACAAGACCATCCAATCGATAAATCTGTAGATGAAATATATGAGTTGGAAAATCAAGTATTAGCAGAATTCAATAAGGTACAGATTGCAGATGAAGACAATAGTGCAAAGTATAAGAGATATTTTGAAACTCGTAAACGAATAGAAGATGCGCGAGACGCATTAAAGCCTAAACCGGATTATGAAAATAAGCGTTCTAAAGATAAAGTGTATCCAATTTATACTGAAAAGGAAAATCAAAAGCTTCAAAAACAATATTTGCATAGATTGTCATATAATGAAGATTCCATAGAAATACCAGACAATTATGTATTGTATGTATTTGATTTTGGCGGAAGTCGGAATCATCCATATTCTCTAGGTGCTGCAGTTAGTCCTGATAAAAACTACATAATATATTTCTGCCAACAAGGTTGATTATAAAACAATAAAAGGTAGCAACATATATGTTGCTACCTTTTTTGCTATATCCATCTAGGCAGAATTTCATATTATATGTACAATCATAGTAATTAATAATATATTGATTTTAGTATGAGAGAATTTTATGAAATTTAAGTACGGCGATACATTGCGAATCCGAAATGATTTATATACAATCCTAGGCAAAATTCGTTACATTGATACTCGTAGGAGAATTTGGTGTAAGTATAAGCTGGTTAAGCATAAGAATAATGCTGAGTTTTGGATCCGGTGGAATAAAAAACGTGGCGCATATCAGTTTACAAAGTTGTGCAGTAAAGCGATACCATCTGACATGAACGTAGTACATCGTGGTTATCAGATGGTTATAGGTACAAGAGGGGATATAGATATAGATTTTGCGGATGTAGTTCGTTATGAAGAGTATGAAGATGCTAATGGCACTCATACATTTATTGTTGAAAAAGGGGTACATACGCCTGAGTATTCAAAAGGCGTTTATGTTGATAAGGAATATGTGTCTCTTGAAAGCGATGTAGAGATACCTAAGCCCATTCTAGATAAAATGGATACCATTAAGAAAATGAGATTCATAGGGCCCATAATTTGGTTCTTGGCGAACTTATTAAATAATAAAAGGTAGTAACAATTTCTTGTTACTACCTTTTTATTTGCTCTAGAATTTAGTTGTTAGCTGTTTGGAGTTGTTCAAGTTCTGCTTCTTTAGCATCTAATTCTTTTGCACCAAAGTGGGCAAGTACACAGAATGTAACACAAAGAATACATGCTGCCATTAGGAGATAGAAACCTGCATTCCAACCGAATTTATCTGCTAAAACACCAAATAGTGTTGTACCAAGGTTGGCACCTACGATGTAACTCATAAAGCCACGAAGGCCAACAGCAGAGCCTACAGCGAATGGAGGTACGATATCCATAGTTTGTACAGAGGCTAAGAATTGAGGAATGTAGATTAGGCAACCTACGACAGCAGCAAAGAATGTAACCCATAAGAGGGATTCACTTTGCCAATAGCCAAAGATACAGAAGAAGATAATACTTACTGCAATGATTGCTGGAGGCATACGATAACCTTTGAAGAATTTATCGGAAATGTAACCTGCAAAAATTGTAGAAGGAATTGCCGCCCACTCAAAGAATAAGAAGGCGATGGACATTTCAGCTTTAGAGAAGCCTTTTACTTGTAATAAGTAAATAGGCAACCATGTAAGCATACCGAAACGAATCATATAAACGAATGTATCAACTAGAGACACATACCAAGCATTTTTATTTTTTAATACATATTGTACAAAGATTTGTCTTGTGCTTAGGTGAGGTGCTTCTGCACTTCTATGTGTTTTATGAGATGTGTCGGCAATGATTTCGCTAGTTGGTGGCAAACCTTCTCGTTCAGGACTTTCTTTGATCAAGAAGCAAATAATAATAGCTACGATAATTGCGATAATTGCAGGGATACCATAGCTACCTAATTGCCAGTGATCGGTAGTAGTGAAGTATAGCGCAGCAGCAACGATTGGTGCTACGATACCACCACCAAGATTGTGAGAGATGTTCCAAATCGCACCAAAGCGACCACGTTCCTGCTTTGGATACCATTTGGCAAGTGTGATGAAGGATGGACCTACACCAAAGCCTTGGAAGAAACCATTAAGAACTACTAATACTAAGAAGAAGGCGAGGCTGTCGGCAAAGCTCATAAAAATGTTGATAATTGCACAGCAAATAAGACCGAAAGCCATAAATTTTGCAGGGCTTGCTTTGTCAGCAAGACTACTCATGAAGCCTTTACTTAGACCGTAGGCGATAAGCATACCACTAGATAGCAAACCGATTTCCGTTTTGCTCATGTGTAAGATATCTGATAAAAAATGAGTTGATAAGGCAAAGTTGTTACGAACGATATAGTACGCTGCGTAACCAATAAATACACCGGCTAAAGATTGAAATCTATATTTATAATATAGATTCATAATCATATTCTGTGGAACCGATGGTTTTGCCTCTTTTGGTTGTAGAAATGAAAACATAGTCATTACCTTTCTTTCATAATAACCAAATTCTAGTGCACTGCTAATACTACCATTTCTAGATGATTTATGTAAATGATTTATGGTACTAAATTAAGAGCTAAAACCATAAAATTAATTGATATATGATTATTTTACAGGAAATTGTTATTTATATGTATATAGTAAGCTTTGGATATAGTAACATGTGACAGAAATACTGTATTCTATAGGCTCTGAAATTTATTGTAATGAAGATTTGTATTTTGGTATAATTATTCTAACACTGAATAGTTCTTAGTTATTGTAATTTTAAGGAGATTGTATATGAAAGGTTTTACTAAACGTGCCATCCTTGCAGCTTGTGTTGGGGCAGCTATGCTTATTACTGTAGGCTGTGGTTCTAATCAAAGTTCCCAATCTACGCAATTGACATATAATGGTTCCTCCACATTGGCACCAGTTATTTCTAAGATCGCTACAGATTTTACAGAGAAAAACAAAACTTGGAATCATGCAGATAGCTCTTTACCAGATAAAGATATTACTATCTACGTGTCCTCTGGTGGTTCTGGTACGGGTATCAAGGCTGTTATCGACGGTACTGCTGACTTCGGTTTGGTGGCACGTGAAGTAAAAGATAGCGAAAAAGCAAAAATTAAAGACTACAATGAAATTAAAGTAGGTATTGATGCCTTAACAATTGCTGTAAATCCTGAAAACCCTTTATATGCTATAAAAGATAATCTTACTAAAGAGGAAATCATTAAAATCTTCTCCGGCGAGTACAAAACATGGAATCAAGTAGACCCTTCCTTGCCTAATCAAGAAATTATCGTAGTCACACGCGATCTTGGTGGTGGTGCTCACGAAGTATTCCAACAAAAAATCATGGGTTCTGTAGAGGTAACTAAAGATGCTATCCAAGCTCCATCTATGGGGGCTCTTGTAACAAAAGTTAAAGAAAATCCATATGCTATTGGTTACGCATCTTATGGTATGTTAGGTCAAAATAAAGGCCAAATCGTTGCTTTCAAAGTTAATGGTGTAGCTCCAACAGATGAAACGATTACTGATGGTTCTTACATGATTCAACGTCCACTTCTTATCGTAGGTAAAGGTAATATGGGCGGCGTAGCAGACGCTTTCACAAAATACTTGAAGTCTGAAGAAGGCCGTAAAGTCATTCATAAAATGGGCTTTGTTCCTGTAAACTAATCAGATAGAATAAAAGCAAGGCTACGGCCTTGCTTTTTTCTTATGAAAGGAGAGTCTATGCATTTATCAGATCGTTTTACATCTGGCATAGTACCGATTATGGCAGTCTCTGTCCTTGCCCTATATATAGGGCTCGTCCTATATATGGCGATAGAGGCTTGGCCCGCTTTGATACATATGTCTTGGACGGATATTATAACTGGTACAGAGTGGAAGCCTATGTCTGAGAGCCCTGTATTAGGTCTGACCTATATTATTTCTGCTAGCCTCTATGTATCGCTATTATCTCTGGTATGGGCGTTGCCTTTGGGACTTGGTACCTCTGTAGGCTTGAGTCTAGGTGTATCGCCGCGCATTCGTCAATTTTGTTTATCAACCATAGATATGATTGCTGGCATACCATCCGTTATTGTTGGTTTTATCGGTCTTGCCGTTGTGGTTCCAGCCATTCAGTCGATGTTTTCTTTATCTACCGGTGAGTCTATTTTGTCGGCTAGTCTCGTATTAGCTTTTATGATTTTGCCTTATATTGTTACACAATGTACAGAATCTATTGAAACCTATCGTCAACGCTATGAAGAACCAGCATTAGGGCTTGGCATATCACCGTGGCATACCATGAAGGCTATTGTATTACCAAGTGCTAAGGGGGCTATCATCCTTAGTTCTGTACTTGCGTTCTCCCGGGCTATAGGGGAAACTATGGCGGTAATGATGGTTGTTGGCAATGCGCCAATTTTGCCTGCTTTACTCGGTAAGGCTGAGCCTATTCCATCTCTTATTGCTCTTGAAATGGGGAGTGTAGAGTATAACAGCTTACATTATAGTGGCTTATATGTAGCGGCTTTAGTATTACTTGTTATCTTGATACTGACAAATGTTCTAGTCTATATGTATTCTTGGAAAACTAGAAAGGACGGTCATCATGAAGCTATCTAATATTGTATTAGCTACTTGGGCTTATGGCAGTCTAGTCCTAGTTATGGGAATGCTCATCGCTGCTTGTGTCTATATTATGTATCATGGGGGGCCATTGATTACCTTTGATTTCCTATGGCTCTATCCGGCAGGCATGCCTCTCGGTGTAGAAGGAGGCATATTCCCGGCCATAATCGGCAGTATGTTAGAGGGCCTATTATCGGCTTCTATGGCGGCTATAATCAGTATTCCTTGTGCTCTATACATGGTGTATGGCAACATTTCTCGTTGGAAATCGGAATGCTTTTTATTTATCTTGCGCTGTATGTCTGGACTACCATCGGTATTGATTGGCCTATTTGGTTATAGTGTGCTCATTTTATATTTAGGCATTGATAAAAGTTTATTATCTGCGTCGATTACCTTAACGGTAATGGTAATCCCCTTTATTATATTGCGTCTTGTGAAAGTTTTCTGCGAGTTCCCAGGCCAGACTTATGATGCGGCTCTCAATATGGGGCTTTCACCTAGTTATATATGGACGCATATGGTCGTACCTAGTACATTGCGCGATGGATTGAGTGCTATAGCCCTGGGGGCCGCTTATGCAATGGGGGCCACCGCACCGATTATGTATACTGGTGCCGTACTATATACAAGGTCCATACCAAATATAACGGATCCGTTTATGGCATTGCCCTATCATTTATATATGTTAGTGAATGAGGGGTATTCTATTGATTTAGCCTATGCTACAGCCTTCGTGTTGATGGTTATATTACTTTTAATTAATATCATTTGTCGCTGGATAGGAGGTCGATCTTGATGAGCACGAAATTAGATATTCAAAATATTGAGGTGTCCATTAATGAGCATCCTATTTTACAACAAATTACATTACCTATTATGGAACATGCTATTACTGCTATTATTGGTCCGTCCGGCTGTGGTAAAAGTACATTACTATCCACGCTTAACGGTAGCTTACAGGCACCTAAAAAAGTCACGAAGGGTCAAATTATATACAATGGTATAGCTATAGATTCTATAAAATCACAATTGCTGCGTCGCCAAATAGGTCTCATAGGGCAACAGCCGACTGTATTTCCAGGCACTATAGAAGACAATATGCTATTTGCTCTTAATTACTATAAAGAGATGCCTTCTACAGATAGAAAGGCTAAAGCTATACAGTGTTTAGAACAGGCTGGGTTATATAGTGAGATTAATGGAGATATGAAACGGTTAGCCAATTCTTTGTCTGGTGGGCAACAACAACGTTTATGTATTGCGCGTAGTTTAACGGTGGATCCTCAAGTAATGCTTTTTGATGAGCCATGCTCTGCTCTTGATATAAAAAATAGCTTGCATATTGAGAACTTGCTAATATCGTTAAAAGTAAAACAAACGATTGTAATAGTGACACATAATCTTCAACAAGCTCGACGTATAGCAGACTATACTATATTTATAAATGAGGGACGGATTGTAGAATGGGGCGCTACAGAGCAAATATTCTCTAATCCAAGAGATGTTTTAACTAAGGATTACTTAGCTTTTTGTGGCTAACAGTAATTTTTATAAGTGTATTAACTAAGCTTATACAATTAAACTATTTATAAAATATTGACAAAGTTATTTTATAATTGTATATTAAAGGTGACATACTGGCGTGTCATTAAAGGGACTTAGAGAGAGTTAGCCAGACTGACATACGATATAGTTCGAGAGTAACTATATACATAAAAAGGCATGCCGCTGAGAGACGAGAGAAGGGTGGTGTGCCTTTTTTGTATGCCTAATTCCTAAAATATAAAATTTTATTAAAATAGTACTGTTTGCAAGTTTAAGGAATAGACTAAAACCTCCCTATGTAATACAATGTATTACATAGGGGGGTGCTTTATATGGCAAATATTTCAGTCCGTTTAAATGAACAAGAAGAAGAGTTATTTAAAACATATGCTGAGTTTATGGATGAAACACTTTCTACTCTCTTTAAGAAGGCTTTACTAGAAAAGATTGAAGATGAATTTGATCTTAAGGTAGGTCAAAAAGCATTAGCAGAATATAAGCAAGATCCTGTTACTTATTCTGTGGCGGAAATGCGTGCAAAATATGGCTTATAAACTTGAGTTTTCTAAACGGTTTGACAAGCAATTTTCTAAACTCGATAAATCAACGCAACGTTATCTCTTTAATTGGCTTATCAAGAATGTAGATAATGTAGAAAATCCTAGATATTCAGGAAAATCATTGACAGGCAATAAGACGGGGCTGTGGCGTTATCGCATTGGTAATTATAGAGTCATTGCTGATATTAATGATGATAGATGTATTATTTTAGCGTTAGAAGTTGGACATCGAAAAGATATTTACAAATAGAGGATGCATTATGAAATACTTACGTCGTGAACTTAATCAAGTAGAAAAAGAATACTTAAAACAATTTGGACAAGACTCTTTGAACCGTGTCGTTCTACACGATCCAAATACAAAGGATAAACAAGAGGTACAAGATACGATTGATATTCTAAAAGAGGCTATGGCTAAGAATAAACCTTTAGAACAAGTTCCAGAGGATATGTGGCGCCTTATTGAGTTTTAAAGGATGAGTTATCTATTTCTTACATACAGCTCAATAAAATAAAAGGCACATTGTTAATCGAATGACCTTCCTGATTTAAGGAGGTAGTTCAAAACAATGTGCCTTTTTGTTATAGGTTATAGAGTTCAGGTTTGCGATCTCTAAAGATATTAATTTTATTACGAATGTCTTCGACTACAGCGAGGTCGATGTCTACGGATGCAATGCCTTCGTTAGTGTCCATTTCGAGTAGGTTGGTGCCCCACGGATCATATACCGCGGAGTGCCCTGTACTTTGAACACGGCCCACCGTGCCACAGCCGTTTACAGCACAGACGAATAATTGGTTTTCAATAGCCCGCACTTCATTGAGTACCTGCCAGTGACGTAGACGCATCGTAGGCCATTGAGCTGGTACAAACAACAATTCAGTACCAGGTAATGCAGCCATTCTTACTAGTTCAGGGAAACGGATGTCGTAACAGATGACCGTGCTACAAGGAATTCCATCTAGCTCAAAATGCGTAGTATGAGTACCGCTAGCAAAGTATTTGTCTTCCTTAGCAGGGCTAAAGCCGTGCATTTTAGAATATTCTCCTACAAGTTCACCGCTTCGGTTGTAAACATAGGATGTATTAAATACGAGATTCTCTTTGGCAACTGCTACAGATCCGCCTACAATATTTATATTATGTTCCTTAGAAAATGCACGTAATAATGCTTTTGTGCGGTCACCATTTGCATCAGCGATATTGATTAAATCTGTAGATGGATAAAAACCAGTATTCCAGGTTTCCGGTAATACGATAATATCTGGACTTTCAGATAGAGATTTAGACAATAATTCTTGAACTCGACTGTAGTTATATTCTACGTCGTTTACGTGGACATCCATTTGTATGAGAGTAAGACGTTTTTTCATGGTAAATCCTCTGTGTATTAAAATAGTATAGTTTACGTTATATAGTATATAATTAGAATATTAAAGCATTATTGAGCGTATTACAATATGACAATGGTAATAGTTTAAATACTATTCTTTTGTAGGAATAGATAGAATAGAATTAGATAACACTAGATGTACAGGCTATCATTGCTATAGGTATTCCAGATGAGCCTATGTATCCTAGACCTAGAAAATCGATTGATGAGGTACTAGTAAAGCGTTAGTTTTTTACTAATCTTCATAGAAATGTTATAATATTCTGTATATAATTGTGTTCTAATAGAGGAGGACCTATGAAACGGATTCCATTGGTAACACTATTAGTTGTCGCATTGGCTGTGGTTTTAGCCGGATGTGGATTGCTTTCACAAAAAACGGAACCACCTAGTCCAACGGCGCCTGTAAAAGAAGTCAAAATGGTACATCCAACGGGCATTCCTGTTCTTATGTATCATAAAATTGGCAATGATAAGGATAACGATGCAGTTATTCGTGAGGATCTATTCAGAGAACAAATGAAGTTCCTCAAAGACAATGGTTATAATCCTTTAACGATGGATCAACTATATGATTATGTCGTAAATGGTACAGCAGTGCCTGAAAAACCTGTTGTATTAACCTTTGATGACGGCTATGCAGATACGTATTCCATCGTATATCCAATTATGAAAGAGTATGGCTTTGCAGCCACTGTGTTTATCAATCCTGGCGATGTAGGCACACGGTTAACTTGGGATCAAATTCGTGAAATGCATAAAAATGGTATCACCATTTCCAATCATGGATTCCAACATATCGAAATGGGCCAATTGTCTGAAGCTAAACAAATAGAAAATATTACAAAGGCTCAAGAAGCCCTTGCAAAAGAAGTAGGCATCAAGGATAATCCTTGGTTCTGCTATCCTTATGGAGATAAAAATGAATTCACCGATGCTGCTACCAAGAAAGCAGGTATCAAAATGAGCATGGCCATGAAATCTGGTTGGGCCCATACCGGTGATAATCCATATAACATATTGCGTGTTTGGGTAGGCAATGCTGTTGATATCAAACATTTTGAAGAACGCATTAGTACCGAACATTTCACTGATTTATAAGGAGAAATACATTGTTCAAAAAGAATTGGGTAAAGTT
>ERZ1106969.2224-NODE-2224-length-10539-cov-2.215280_pt1 | contig 10539 bp, 11 predicted proteins | sample MGYA00403685_ERZ1106969 | MGnify/ENA primary metagenome ERZ1106969 (study PRJEB35170, sample SAMEA104062416) | human gut metagenome | biome: human gut; feature: human-associated habitat; material: faeces | place: Denmark | collected 2012-05-18 ... | reverse complement strand
GTATATCTTCCATTACTAAATTGCCTGTGCAATTAACTTAGCTAATCTAGTAGCATTGATCTTTCCATGACCTTTTAAGTAATCCTGCTTATTTGTACAAAAGAAAAGTTCCAAAAGCACTGCTGTTGACTTTGTACTATTTAAAATATAGAGTTTCTTATCTTTCTTTGCTCCCCTGTTTCGATATACAGTTCTTAGCTGTTTACAAATTCTCTCTGCATATTCTTTGCCTGTATTTGAGTAGTAATAAACCTCTGTCCCATTGACTGACGGTGTTGCAGCATTGAGATGGAGTTCCATTACTAAGCCATAATTACCTGCATTAATTTTCGGAATTTTGTATCCCCGCTCTTCATACTTTGTTTCAAATTTTCTCTCTGGGCAGATAATAAGTGTTACATCATGTCCAGCCTTCCGCAATTCTGGAACTAAATACTTCTTTGCGAAATCTCTACAATACTTATATTCTAACACTCCACCATAAGGACGGCCATCTGCGGATGTGCAGGCGCCACTTTTAAGGATACTATGTCCTACAGTTACGCAAATCTTTAGTTTCTTATTTGCCATAGTTTATTTTCCTTTCTTTATAATAAAATAGAAAAGCTCCCTGCTACTAACAGAGAGCCTAAAACATAATATGTAGCTACACTTAACCCTGTGCTGGGAGATAATCAGATCACCTCCTTCTATTTTTCCGTACCTTCGATTTTAATTCCATTCTCTAGTATTTTCTCCGTAACTGCTAGACCTTTAATTAAAAATACAGGTACATTGTAACCACATTCCACCAAGTTTTCTAAAATGCTACGGATTTCGTTTACCAAGAGTGTTGCAAGGGTAAACCAACCAAGCAAGGTTAAAAATCTAAGATCTACCCCTAACAAGTCTTGCCCAAGGTGGATAAACAAACTTGGAATCAAAAAGGCTACTAGAATAATAACCCAGTAACCTGTCTTTTTTAGAATCCCTTTTAGACCTATTTTGCTAGTTTCTTTGCCTGTCAACCTTGCTTTATACCATCCTGTTAACCAATCGATTACGTTTAACAGCAAGAATCCTGCAAATACATACCAGTATGTACCAAACAACGCAGTTGCTAATGTTACAACAGCACCGATAATACAATTATAAGTGTCAATAAATTTTGTCATTTTTTTGTCCTTCCTGCCGTTTAGGCATAAAAAATACAGCTCTAGGCTGTATGTTCTTCGATATATGTTCTAACCTTTTCTTTTAACTTTGCTGGTACTTCTGTATCCACTCTTTCTAAATCATAATTAATTCTTTCTGCCCAAAATTTTGCCATATCAATTCTCCTTCCTATTATGCGTAAATTGTTTCGCTCATTTCAGCGATTGCATCGTTTTGTGTTGCCTGTTCGGCTTCTAACGCTTCTAAACGCATCAATAACGGATCTTTATCTGCAAGTATTACAGTTACTTTCCAGTTATTTGTTTTTACGATGTTAACCGCATTTACATTTTCTAATATTTTGTTCTCCCAAACAGCACATACAAGACCAGCTTCGTTCTGCATTTCCATATCTGAGAGATTATCTTCTGTTAGGCTATCCAGCAACACTTTTACACCTTCTGTCCCTGCAACAATAGTTGTAAATGTGTTTGTTGTCGTTCCTCCTTCCACTAAGATTTCTGTTTTGTCTTTTAAAACGATTTTTTCCATTTTTGAATCTCCTTTCTTGCCCTTTCGGGCTATAAATTTTGTATTAAAAAAGAGATAGAAATAAATTTCCTACCTCTGATTTAGCTAAAATGTGCCATATTTGGCATATTCGTATTTAACATCTTTTTGGCTCACGCTGCAATAAATGAGCGTTGTTTCAATTTTTTCGTGACCTAAGATCTTTTGTATATGCTCAATCTTCATGCCACGCTCTAGCAATCTAGTTGCGAGTGTTCTTCTGAATTTATGAGGGTGTATATAGCTTCCTGTTTCTTCTTCTAATTCATGAAGAACCCCTCTGATCGCCCCTGGCTTCAACCTGCCATATGGTTTGTTTTTACTTACAAACAATGACGGATTATCATCTGTTCTTGTTTTAAGATATCTTTGAAGAGAAATAAGTGACATTGCATTTAGGTATACAGTCCTTTGTTTATTTCCTTTTCCCGTAACGATCAATTCTTTTCGATTCCAATCAATGTCATTGATATTGACAGAACAAAACTCTGAAATACGCACACCACTTGCACTTAAAAAGTCTACTATCGCCAATGTTCTCACATCCTTGCAGGCATTCCTTATTAACTGCAATTCTTCTTCTGTAAATGCTTTCTTGACTTTTTTATCCATTTTGCTTTTTTCAATCAACGACACAGGATTTTTTCTCACATATCCATTATTCAAAAGCCATGAAAAGAAGCTATTGTAGATTCTTCTTAATGTATCAATCGTAGATGGAGAAACTGGTTTGATTCTTGATTTATCTTGCATTTTATACCACGCAAGATAATACCCAATGTCTTCCGTTGTAATATCTGCTACCTTCTTATTTAGAAAATCTAATAATTTTCTTATTTCAATTTCGTAGTAGTTTAAAGTGCTTTCTTTCCTGTTTCCAATTCGCTTAAATCCTAAGAAAAGATTTAGATACCGCTCGTTGTCCTCATGACTGTATAGAACAACATCTGTACACCGTTCTTTGACTTCATATTCATGCAAAGAGATATAAAGTATATCCTTCAATTTATCTCTTTGTTTTTCATCTAAATACGAGTACATAGAATTCATTATACTTGTTATAAGTTCAGTTTCCAACCCTAGCACCCCTTTTCTGTTTTGTTTGATATATTATATTATAATCTGTTATCCGTGTATATTCAATTGACAAAACACACAAATTAATCATTGAATTCAGTGCTTATATATACAAAATATACATTGATTTCAGTGCTCGGAAATGATATAATTCAAACGAAAGGAGATGTAGGACTTGGGAAAAATAGTTTATACTAAACTTTTAAATCTTATGAAAGAAAAAAACTTGACTACTTATAAAATACGTCAAGAAAATATTATTTCTCAATATACCCTTCAAAGTATCCGAAAAGGTAAATCTATTACTCTTGATTCGGTAGCATCTTTATGTAAGGCATTAGATTGCCAGCCGGGGGATATTTTGGAGTATGTTCCAGACGAAACTGAAAATTAGTCAAGAAAAGAACGGCGTGGAATAATCCATTTCCGTTCTTTTTTTATTTAAAAATCTACAATTAATTATCGAAAAATCTATAACTAATATAGCTATTAAGCCAAAAATCCAAAGGTATTTCCATTATACCAACTTGCAGAGTAAGATATGCTTCCCCATGCTCGAACTGTACCATCGGTGTTTATAGCAACACAACCTTGATTTACTCCATTTAGAATTGGAATCAGAATCCTGTCTTTTGGTCTAATAGACTCTGGAATTGTAAATAATATAGTTGAATCTGGAATATCTTTTAAAATTTCAGTATCCATTGTATAGCATACTAAATTGCTAGCTTTATATGCAAAAAAGAAAGCGTGTTCTGGTTTTATATATTCTAAATTATATGTGGTCGCTTCGATTTTTTGTGGTTGTAAATCGTTGTTTGTAACAAGTGAATACCAATCAGACCAAACGCTTCCCCACCAACTTCTTATAGCAGGTTTAGGATGACCACCTCTACCATCGGATGTAACACTGAATTGACTTCTAAAATGATATGTGTCAAATTGCACTATATTTTGCCAGGATTTATTTGGGAATGTACCTTCTGTTACATCATTAGTAAATCCTGCCACAAAGTTTCCAGAAGCATCGTCAATATTGATAGTATTAAGGTCTGTACCATTAAAAGGCAAATGTTTCATTATTTCTCTACCATTAATATTATTATTTACATCAGTAATCTGGTCTTGTAATGTTTTACCCATTCGTGCATCTAAGGCAAATCCTTCTTGTGTTGTAGTTACATTATTTGCTAACCTTCCAGTGTGCAATACATACTTCATTCCAGCCTTAAAATCACGATAAAATTGGAAAATATTCATCTTGCTCTTTACTTTTTCCATGAAATCTGTAAAAGAATTAATCCCTTCTGTAGTGCCACTGTCATCAAAGGTTGGATTCTGAATACTGTTGATTTGGTCTTGAAAATCTTCTGGTGCAGGAGTCCAGTCAGTTGGTTTAGTTCCTCGTTCTACTTTAAACATTTTCCATGTTGAAGTACCACTTGCGATATTGTCGTGTCTAAGGGTAATGTTCCAGTATTCATTTTTTAAATGATTTTCGTTAATCTTAAAAGAATATAAAAATTCATATTCACCATTACTTTCGGCAAATTGAAAGTATTTGGAACAGAAACTACCATTACCCCATCCTGTCACATCCCCAGAGCCTTGAAGTCCAACTGTACCAGTTTGTTCAGTCTCTATTACAATATCTGAATATTTATATAGTAATCGCACTGTAAGAGTATCTCCAAATTTTAAACCGCTAGTGTATACTCTTCCTAATCGTGCAACTACATTAGTTCCGCCAGAATGGTTCATACTTTTTACATATTCAATAGAAGTCTCTCTAGCTAAGTTCCTTCCGCCGATAGTTAAATTATCAAATTCTGTTTTATCTAGTTTGTTATTCTTTATAGAATCAATTTCATCTTGAATATTCTCTGGCACACCCCTAGCAAGATATTTCCAGTTCTCTCCTTCACCTGGCTCAACTCCTAATAAATTATCCTTTAAAGCTAGCCAAGTTGAACCCTCATAAAAAACAAAATCGCCAGAGTTATAAATTTCCTTTGACGAATAATTTCCTTTATTTACAATTCCGACCTTTCCAAGACTTGTTGCCATTATGCCATACCTCCTTGATCTATAAATTCAAACCTTAGTTCTCCATTTTCTAGTGTAAATTCTATTCCTTTTCCTGTATTTTCTTGTATCAATTCCATTGTGTTCCAATCAATATGAAAAGTCGGAACTATTATATTTGAATATTGAGAGGCTCTATCTGCTTCCTGTTTTGCCTTCTCATACTCTATTTTTGCTTGTTCTGAATAATATTTACTATTATCAGTCAACGATTCTTGCATATCCTCTCGACCAATAGCCCAACGTTCTGCAAGTTTTACATTCTCTCCTGTCTGTTCTAAGTACCTCTCTATTTTAGGAATTAAAGTTTCTTTTAACTCTGTTTCAAAACTACTTATATAAGCATGGGAAGTGTCCACAGATTCTTTGGCAATCATTATCTCTTGTTTTAAAGCATTCATATCCGCATCAAATTGCTGAATTAATATAGTTAAATCTTGAATTGCCTGTTGACGAATCTGCTCAGCTTGGTTGAGAGTATCTGTCTTTATCTGCGTAAGTTCAGAAACTGCTTCCGATTTTATTTGAGTTAACTGAGCAATAGCTTCATTTCTTATTCTATTTGTTTCCGAAATTGCTGAATCTTTTATTATGTTTAATGCGTTTTTATATTCTTCTAAAATAGAATCAGTTACTTCTCGTATCTGTTCTTCAAAATCCTCTAAAGTTCCCATTCGTTTTACAATTCCGGGAGAAAAACACATCCAAACCACTTGCTTGTCCGTTTCAGTATCAATGCTGACCGCCCACTCACCAGCTGTCATTTTAGCTGGATTAAAGTCTGCCATTAGTCCTCGGCGCATTTGTATTCTTGCTGTTGTAATAGCCATATTATAATCCTCCTGCTGATAATCTTGCTTCAATATTAGCAAATCTTGTATTATTCGCCTCAGTAATGGCCGAAATCATATTTCCTAAACCAGCTATCTGTGAATTTAGCGAATCCCTTGTCGCATAATTCATTAATGTATAATCTGTTACAACAGGTCTTCCATTAATAGTTGATACGGATATATTCCCTTGATCTGTAAAAATATCCCCTTTACAGATAATATCACCCGTGCAAGTCATTTGACCTGTTTTCGCATCAAAAACAAAAGAATTATTACTTCCTGATATGAGTATATATCCAGGCTGTAAAAGTCCACCATTTCCTAATACAACTCTATTTGTATACAAAAATCCATTTACAATTTGCGTATAATCTCCCGCATTTCCACCTTGTCCACTAACATCTCCTACCTTAGAAATAAATTGACTACCTTCTATAAGCGAACCTTTAATATTAATTGCATTTAATTCGCCAACATTAATCCAGTCCGCATTTATTCCAATAACAGATAAAATATTAGCAATAATATTTCCCTCTTTAGTGATTCCACTTGTCCAATTCTTACCACCATCTAAAGACACGCCAAAGCCATCTATTGATTGTTTCCAAATTGTCTTTGAATTTGACAACTCTGGTTTGTCGTGAAGATATGTTATTGTGCTTCCATCTTCTTGCTCTTCTTTAGTCGAATAAAATCCCATGGAACTGGTCATAACATCATTGAATTGATTAACTTCTTGTTCATAGTTGCTTAGTTTTTGATTGAACTCTTTTTTTGCTGCTATGATATTTTTTGTTATGACATTGTAACGAACAGACTCATTTTCGCTCGTTGTCTTTGCAGAACAAGAAAGCGATTCATATGAGCCAATTTGGAAATCCAATGAAGTAACATATGAATAATAGGTATTTCCTTTTAGGTCACTGATCATTACCGGATCTCCCGCTTCGATTGATGGATCATCCAGTGTTGACACTTCAAAAGTCCTAAACTTTAACCCTATAAGCTGTCCTGCAATAGATGAAACAAGACTTTCTACATTGTCCTGTGCTAAAGGATTATTCTCTATTCCGATCACATAGCCTTCTCGTCCAGAAAAATATTCCTTTGTTTCTTCACCCTCAACCATGGACAAACTGAATCCAGTTATCTCAATTTCATCTGTTCCGACTTTAACAGAGCTATTTGCATATAAATGATGATATTTGTTTGAATCATCAAATGTACCACCATCTATGACATTTACAGCATCTGTATAGGTAAAATTTCCACCATCTACATTCTGTTCTAGCTCATATTCTTTAAAATCACCACCATCAAGACGATCAAAGTCAAAGACCTCTTTGTCATACCACTTGAATTCCAATTGGCCTTCACTGTCAAATCTGGCGTAGCTAGCTGACAATTGAGCGATATAAGCAATAATCTCTCGATATGTGATTTCCTCATCTGCTGGTCGAGAAGTAACTATATACGAACTGTTGTAAAAACTAGCTGATTTTAATGGAACATTACAATTTTTGCAAGTATCATAAGCAATCTGTCCAAGTGTTGCTGGATAAGACAATGTGCTATCGTATTTTCTTTCAAAAAATGCCATTCTATCTAGGCATTCCAACGTAATAGTCACTCCATCATAAGATGGAGCATCAACTGTATAAACACCTTTTTTTATTTTCTCAATTCTTCCAGATGGCAATTCCATTCCTATGTACACTCGAACTTCTGCCCCTTCAAAGTCATACAGAGAGTATTGATCCTTAATATTCTCAATTGTAACCGTGAACTTATTAATGATCGCTGAGCCAATATTGAAACCATCTGTATCACTTGTTGCATCCTCGATTTTGAAAGAGTTTCCCCAAATCTCATCATTTGTGAAGTTTAAAATTGTCTTATCCTTTAAAGTGACATCCACATAAAGCAAATAATCACGATTCCCATTATAAAGTTCTTGTTGAAATTCTTTTGAAATTGCTAACATACACATCACTTCCTTAAATTTTCACATAAAAATAAGGCATCCATTTGATACCTTTATCTCTCTATAATGTCAAACGAAACAGAGCTGAATATCTTCTTTCTAACAGTCCACATTTTAAATGGTGCTGTTCTATCTCCTGCGTAAAATTCCTTTGTTACAAATCCGTTTTGCATTGGATCAAAATAACGAACATTAAAATATTCTGGGTTGAACGCTTTTAAGATAGCTGATGCACTATCGGGATCCGGATTATTCCATGACAGTTTTAATGTTCTTTTCTGTGCAACTCTCAACTTCTGCATTTGTCCATTTTGTGTACGACCAGCATTAGAGGCGGACACATCCTGCAAGCCCCATTCCATTTCAGACGGAGTTTCTATCTCCTTTCCATCTACTGTCAACATTCCATAATGCTCGCTCATTTAATCGCTCCTTTCGGCACTCTAGGCGCTCATATAGATTTTACGTTGCTACTGGTGACATTCTTCTGTTAAGTTTTCGCTGTCCTTTGGCTACTGCCCTAGCAATTGCTTCTTCCCCAACTTTTACCTCAACCACGATAGGACTATCATCTCGTGTATTCGTTGAGTTGCTATTTTTCATAGCTGCCGTCACTGCTTCATAAACAGCTGGTGCCACCGCATCGGCAATACCATCCGTAATTTGCATATTATTAGCAACTACATTTCTCTTTCCTAATTTTCCGACAAGTTCTGGACCTGCTTCATTTGCAATAAACATCTGTCCCGTATTCGGGAAACCTCCAGTTGCAAACGCTTCTACACTAGGTTTTCCTACTGACTTAACAAACATATTCGGATTACTAGAGGAAGAACCAATTGAAGTGGTTTTGGTTTTAACATTTAAAGTTGGCATAGAAACCGATTTTAAACCTTTTACAAATTTATCAGCTAAATTTTTACCTACATCAAATAAACTTCCTATTCCACTTGCAATTAAATTTGGAATTCCAGATAGCCATTTATTAAGGTCTTCTTTCTTTTCATTCCAGCCAGATTTTAATGCTGTTACGATTTGTCCACCTTTTGATTTAATACTTTCGTTCTTTGAAATACTTCCTATGCCACTAGAGAGCTTGTTTGGAATGCTAGATAACCATTTTGAAAAACTTTCCCATGTGCTACTCCAACCAGATTTTATACCAGATGCAATTTGCTTTCCTTTCGTTTCAAAGAAACTTTTAACAGTTGAAAATGCACCACTGATATCATCCCATCGATCTTCTGCCCATTTTTTCGAATCTTTAAAGGCACCAGTTAAATTGCTATATGCAGTCTCGAACTTTGTTTTAAACCATTTTCCAACGTCTTTAAACGAACTCGAAATGTCTTTCCAACGTTCTCCTGCCCATGTACCTAAATTCTTAAATGCAGTTGTTAGATTAGTGTATGCTGTCTCAAATTTCGTTTTAAACCATTTTCCAATATCTTTAAATACGTTAGAGATATCTGACCAACGTTCACTTGCCCATGTACCAATATTTTTAAAAGCATTTGTCAACTTTGTATACGCTATATCAAATTTAGATTTAAACCATGTATTTGCATTTTTAAAAGCATCAGAAATATTTTTCCATTTGCCAGATGCCCATTTGCCCATATCTTTAAAAGCATTTGTAATTTTTGCATATGCTGATTCAAACTTAGACTTAAACCATGAGCCAATATTTTTAAATACATCCTGTATGTCTCCCCATAAATCTGAAAAAACTTTTAAAACATCGGAAATCTTATCGCTAACACCATTAAGTAAGCCATCTGTTATGTAACCGCCTAAATCTTTCATAACTTTTGAAGGCGAATGAATTCCAAATAACTCCTTGAAAAAGTTCACAAAAGGCTCAACTAACGTCTTATTGATCCAGTCTTTAAAATTTCCCAGTCCTTCAACGATACCATCAAACAAGCCTTTTACTAAATCTAAGCCAGCATCCAAAAATATGGTGTATAATCCTTTAATGACTTCTCCAGCTCCGCTAAAAATATCAGAGAATCCTTTTAATATTTTTTCGCTATCTAGATCACATAAACCACTGAATATTTCTAATAAACCTGAAAATATTTGAATAGCTCCACTAATAACATCTATTGAGCCTGAAAACATATTTCCGATTTGTGTAATGAAATTATTAGATATAAATCCGCCTATTTTTAAGCCTAAATCAACTATTGATTTCGTAAAACTTTTTAAATCTTCTACATTCTCTTTAATACCACTAGACTTATAGAAATCCGAAAGTGATGATTTTAATTTTGATATATTTTTCGACAAACCTGAAAATCATGTTTTTAGTTTTTGAAATACCTTAGAAAGAGTTTCCTTAATACTATCCCAATTAGAAATAATTATTGCTGCTCCTGCAACAACTGCCAATATAATAGGTGATTTTGAACCTAATTGGGTCAATATGCCTTTGAATTTACCAAGCAGACTAAAAACTTTTGGGAAGGCTGTTGCTAAACGAGAAGAAAACGACCCTGTTCCTTTGACTAAAGCGGTAAAGCCCGAACTAAATCCACTAACAAAAGTTTTTATATTTTTTGTTGCACTACTCAACCACGGCAAACTTAGCGCTGTTTTCAAAACAGTCATTCCGCTTTTAACAAGACTCGCTACTGTCGTTATCGCCTTAAATCCTAAAAATATGCCAATGAAATATCCTATTTCATCTGCAAACGGTGTAAGTATTTCTATAACTTTTGTTAAGGCTTCTATAAAACTAACTCCAATTGTATTTATAAATGGAGCTACCAATTGGGATGCGTCTTCTATAAAATTTAAAAAACCTCTACCAATTTCAGTTGCAAATGGTGCTAATGCGCTCCATAAATCAGC
>ERZ1106969.2219-NODE-2219-length-10550-cov-4.259362_pt1 | contig 10550 bp, 10 predicted proteins | sample MGYA00403685_ERZ1106969 | MGnify/ENA primary metagenome ERZ1106969 (study PRJEB35170, sample SAMEA104062416) | human gut metagenome | biome: human gut; feature: human-associated habitat; material: faeces | place: Denmark | collected 2012-05-18 ... | reverse complement strand
AATAGCTGATCGGCATGGACTGGTTGATCAGACGGGCGTCACCGGGACATATTACTCACTCCCATGCATAAGTAATGTTGTTCTGAAGTTCTGGAGGAACATTGCGCATATCCCCCCCATATTCACCCCAAACGATTACCTTTCCGTCATTGCGAAGGGCGCAGAATCCATAAGTAGAACTATAGATTGCTCTAATATTATATAGCTCATCCGCAACAGGAGAAGTATCACCGCCCTGATCGGGATGGCCCCAGGCAACTACGCTGCCATCTCTTTTGAGTGCGGCTATACAGTCTGCTCCTGCGCAAATATATATTACCTCTGATAGATTTTCTGGTTGCTGTATAAAATAAGGGTTCGACAATTCACCCCATGAGAAGACTTTGCCTCCCGGAAGAAGTACTGCGGCAGCCTGGTTTCTTCCAACCTGAACATCGATTATATCTGAGCGCGAGGCTATTTCGGCTGGGATAGGTTCAGCATACTCACCCCATGAGACCAGCATGTTATTTTCCCGCAATGCAATAAAACCACCATAAAAGGGGTAAATATTTTTGATGTCGCTGAGAGTGGTAATGTATTCTGGCGCTATGCTGTTATATTCAGCTTCACTCCATGTGGAGATCTTTCCACTTTGGTGCAGAACAAGAAAGGTATCGTGATTGCCGAATATCTTTGTGGCATCAGATATATCATTTAAATGTTCCGGTAGTCTGCCACCAGATTTTGGATCTCCCCATGCAACGACATGGCCATTTTCTCTTATCGCAGCGAATGCACCATTGGTGGATTCTATGGCAATAAAATCTTTCATTTCTGCAATATGTTCAGGCATTGTCCAAGGGAACCCAACATCGTTCCATTGCACAATTTGTTTGTTTTTTCTTATGGCCAGGAAAGCACTATACTCATATTCACCCCATTTTTTAAAAGTTTTCACAAAACTTATATCGTTAAGGGCTGCAATATCTTCGGGGATAGGCTCATCAGAGGTTCGTCCCCATACAAAAATCTGATTAAGTTTATTAATACCTACTGAGGTTTCTTCTGAGCCACAGACAACTTGAACATCATGGTTACGATCACTGGTTGGGGTAGTATCCGCTTCTCCCGGCAATCCCCATGCGACGACCATACCATTATCCTTAATAGCAGCGAAGGAAGCACCTGCTCCACCTATATTGCTTATATTAACCAGGCTGCCACGCACGTATATATCAGAGTTGACTAAAAGCCGTTTTGTTGGCTCCGTATCGGTAAATCGACTACCAGTAAAAATTTTTTCAGGAGTATCCTCGTAGCTCCAGTCAACAATGACTGGAGCTAGAGTTATTTTATCAAGCGCGACGAGTTTATGCTCGTTATTACCCCATCCTGATCCAATTTGAGTTCGGCCACCCATTATTTTTAAATCGTAGCTTTGCATGTTATCCCCTTTGGTAATGTATCCTTTTATGATTTTTTCATTTGCGAGTTGCTAGTTATAGTTAATTGTTCTTAAATATAATTGTTAAAATAATTAATCTTTAAAATTGAACATAATCACACTCACGCAGTCTATAATCAGTTGAATTTTTATCTGAGCAAAGGAGTGAACAGATGCTAGGATTGGTGATCACCTGCCACGATGAAGAGGCACAGGAAATGCTGCTTAAGCTGGCGGCCCGATTTGGCCCCCTGGCGCAATGTCGTGCGGTAAATTACTGGCGAGGGCTGAGCACCAATATGCTCAGCCGGATGATGTGTGACGCGCTGCATGAAACCGACACCGGCGATGGCGTGATTTTTCTCACTGACAGATCCGGCGCGGCGCCATACCGTGCGGCTGCCCTAATGAGCCATAAGCACGATAACTGTGAAGTAATCTCCGGTATCAGCCTGCCTTTACTCGAAGCGATGTATCCGCTGCGCGCAACGTTGAGCAGCGCTGAGTTTCGTCACGCCATTGTGGCGCAGGGCTCGCCGGGCGTGAGCAGCTTGTGGCACCAGCAGCAGAAGAACCCGCCTTTTGTTCTGCTTCACGATCTGTATAAGCATTAAACATTGGTATTGATGCCGCTTTTGTTACAATGGCGGCTGATTTTCTGTGTCGATTTATATTCCATGCTCAAGCGCGTTATCTTTGTCCTTCTGCTCGTGGTTTCCGGTGGTGCGTCTGCCAGCCTGACCAGCCAGCAAGGCCTTCCTGCTCAGTATATGCAAACCACCGAAGATGCGGCCATCTGGGCGCAGGTGGGAAATGCCGTTGTGAATGTGGGGAATGTCCGCGCCGGGCAGATCCTCGCTGTCTTTCCGGCCGCGGCGGATTACTATGAATTTCGTTTCGGATTCGGTACGGGGTTTATTGATAAAGACCACCTTGAAAAAGTTCAGGGCAAACAACGCGTTGAGGATAGTTTGGGTGACTTGAACAAGCCGCTCAGTAATCAAAACCTCATTACCTGGAAAGACACGCCGGTGTATAACGCCCCCAGCATCGGAAGCGCGCCCTTTGGCACCTTAAGCGCTAATCTTCGCTATCCGATTCTGAATAAGCTGAAAGACCGCCTGAACCAGACCTGGTTCCAGATCCGTATCGGTAATCGTCTGGCATGGGTAAGCAGCCTGGATGCGCAGGAAGATAACGGGCTACCGGTTCTGACCTACCATCATATTTTGCGTGATGAAGAGAACACCCGTTTTCGACATACCTCCACGACGACCAGCGTACGTGCGTTTAATAATCAGATGGCCTGGTTACGCGATCAGGGCTATACCACGCTGACGATGTACCAGCTTGAAGGGTACGTACGTAACAAGATGAACCTGCCCGCGAAAGCGGTGGTGATCACTTTTGATGATGGCCTGAAATCGGTGAGCCGCTATGCGTATCCGGTGCTAAAAGAGTATGGCTTCAACGCGACGGCGTTTATAATTTCATCCCGAATCAAAGGCCACCCGCAGAAGTGGGATCCAAAATCGCTGCAGTTTATGAGCGTTCAGGAAATTAAGGGCATCCAGGATGTGTTCGACATTCAGTCTCACACTCATTTCCTGCATCGCGTGGATGGCTATAAACACCCCATCCTGTTGAGCCGTAGCTATCACGTGATCCTGTTTGATTTTGAACGCTCACGTCGTGCACTGGCTCAGTTCAACCCGCGCGTATTGTATGTGTCGTATCCATTTGGCGGCTATGACAATAAAGCGATAAAGGCAGCGAATGACGCTGGTTTTCATCTGGCAGTGACGACGATGAAAGGGAAGGTGAAGCCGGGGGATAATCCGTTCCTGTTGAAGCGTTTGTATATCTTAAGAACGGATTCACTGGAGACGATGTCGCGGCTGATCAGTAATCAGCCGCAGGGATAGCGGTTAGTCGTATGAAAGGGTGAATACGCCGGTGGCTTTAAACGACCCCGGTTTCACTGTGTTTCCGTTTGCTACCAGTTGAGCAACATAATTAATTTGCTTGGATTCAGGGGTTTGGTAGTCCGTTATGACATAGGATGAGTCAGGATTATTCGGCAGAAGTTGAGAGGTTCCGTTATACATGATTTTCACGCCTGCGCCCTCAGCTCCGGACGAAAGCGTATTACCAAGAAGATCATTATTTTTTCCGGTTAGCTTTGAGGTGGTGAGTTTGGTTGTGATATTTGCCACACCGGTACAATTGCTTAAGCTAATGGAAAAAGGGATATCCTTAACCCGATTGTTTTTAATGTCTGAAACATAATATTCTCCCAGGTTAACATTATTAGTACCATCCGATAGCATGGCCATGTCGCAGGTTGGAAGAACGATCGGGATCTGGAATGAGTCCTCGTTGACCATAAATGTCCATGGTTGGTTGTCACTATCATCTGGATTACCAATAGCCATTTTACCCAGAGTGCCGGGTTTGGGTCTGATTGAGGTTTCTTTGTTCGGGTTGCCTCTGTAACCTTCATCAATATAAATTTGAACTGAGGTGTTTATCCTTTTTTCATCCCACGGGTCAGATTTTCCGGAGGAGGCAACGGTAGTCCAGCCAGTAGTATTCATAGCGAAGTAACCACCCATGCCTCCAGTGCTTTCTGCGGTGTGCACCCTTACGGAATAATAAATCCCCGGAATATTTGTTTCAAACATAGCCCTGCCATAACTACTCCCCATTAGCAAGGTCGGGTTTGTTTGTGACACGAGGTTAAAACCATCGTCCCCCGGACCACATTTGGCCTGAATGCCTGGTGTCAGGTTAACGTTAAAAAGAGTACTGGCGTAGTTACCCGGAGGGGGAAGACGTACGGTGCCACCTGAGTAGTCAGAATTGATTAGCGTGGTTGTGCCGCCTTTTCCATTATTCATTTGGCACTCCCCTGCCCAGCAGGAGTGGCTGAGGGTAAATAACGCGCTCGCCATGGCAAACGTCATTGTGCCTTTCACGTTGAAACCCTGTCTTATAAAGTTGAACATTCTCATCCTTTTTCCTGTTCTGATTATTATTCGTAAGTGACGTCAACCAATACTTTACTGGTAACGACACCACCAGCCACTACGCCAATATTTTGATATCGGGCATAGAACTGATAATCCGTTAAAAATGCAGTATCCTGACCGCTTACGTCAAAAGTGATTTTTGACGTGCCGTCGTTGTTTAAAACATTCTTTTTATATTTTTCAGAGAAAACGACGACGCCGACATTTTTTGCCGCGCCTGCGGCGGTATCATCACTTTTGAAAACCTGATTTTGTCCTGGCCAGAAACCCGACTGCGGCGAAAAGCTAAAACTCAGCTTTTTAGCCGTACCGCTGTCTCCATAGCAATCATCTACATGGATCTTAAAAGGCGTACCGCCTGCATCATCGGTTGCAGTAAAACGATCGCTACCATCCGGGTTATAAAACCAACTGCGCATCGCATTGGGGAGATAAATTTCGCCGTCATTTTCCACGGTCATCTTACAGGTGCTATTAACAATGTTAGCGGTAATATTTACGTCTAATCCTGAGCTTGCCTGGCTTACGCCAGGCAAGATGCCACCAGCCAAGCCCATAAGCAACACAAGACCGGGCTGGTATAAAATAAACGGTGATTGTTGCATACTGGTTCCTGGTATTATGGATAAGCGATAGTAAACGTGACTGGCGCAGTAACCGCCCCCGCGCCTACATCAGCAATGGTTTGGCCTTGCCCGATAACGATACGGGAATTCATCGGGAATTCACCGGTACCATCAGTAATGGTGACATCCTTAGCAGCCGGAGGCGTGTTACAGCTCATAAGCTCGCCAGTATCGACAACACCCGACCAGATCTCAAAGCCCGTTGCTAAGCCGCCAGAGTAAGAATCACCCGTCTTGTTGACGCCACTGCATTCACCACCAGCGCCTTTCGCAGCGGACACCGTTGCCTTGGTTACTCCAGAACAGTTGGTGAAACTAATCTTGAGCGGCTCGACACGGGTTTTGTTCACCAGATCGGATTTGTATACGTCGCCGAACGCAATTTCAGTGGAGGCTGTGCCTGCATCGTTAAGTACTTTTGCGGTACATGTGCCTGATACAATTTTTGATTTAATCGTTAATTCGACACTAGGGGTGCCTGTAATTGCTGCGCTTGCCATTCCCGAGAACAGAAGAGCAGAAACGGACAGGGCGATAAAAGTAGAATTGAATTTCATAATGTTGCTCCGTTTTCCTGCACTAATCACTCGTAGCTAAATTCAAAGGTCGCCACGGCCTGAAAATCACCAATGGTCATGCTGTTTTCTTTTGTTTCACGTAAGGTGGCCACCAGAGCAACTTCCTTATTCTGGATTTCTGTCGGACTCCAGACCAGGCGCTCTGAATCCAGGGTTGAGTTAATGATAAAAGGAGTATTTGGTGCATCGGCTCTGGCGATTTCAGCCGCAGAGTAATCAGCGCCACCGTTAGTTTTTGCAATCTGGTTAACAAGGCCGCTAGCTAAATAACCTGATTTGGTTCCTTTTACGGTTGTTTTTAACGAGGTCAGCGACGCCGGGCATTCAACGAGCACAATTTTGAAATTGGCATTTGCCGTTCCGGCTTTGACATCATCTAAACGTACCTGACCGTTATTACCGATAGTCAGCGTTTGCTGCGTATCTGAACCCGTACCGCCGACCAGTTTCATATCGCAGGTGGTTTCGCGGATATTGGCAGTGAAGTTAACATTGAGATCGGCTGCCGCAGCAGAACCTGACATCGCTAACATTGCTAATGCGATTAATGAATAACCGCAATGATTTTTCTTCATATTATTTCCCATGGGTGTGATTCCCTGTTTTAACATCATTACATTTGGCACTGTTGATTACTCAGAATCGTGGTTAAGCCTGCTTTCTTCGCATTTTCAGGAATCTGATAATGCACCGTGCAAGAGCTGGATCCATCGCTTCCCCATACCACCCGGAGAGCGCCTTTGTCTTCCACACCGCGTACATAAGCTTGTCCTGCCTGGCCTACCGTTCCGATAGATTCGTTTTTCTCATTCAGAACGTCTGCACCTAACGGAATAAAGCCGTTATCAGAACGTTGTAATTCCAGAACAAGCGAACGACCTTCATCCGTTTCAAAATTCACTAATACAACGGAGCCATTGCGAGGTACGGCAACAGCGCTGGTATTTTTGATTTCAACGTCTGCTTCGAGAGTGCTGATATCGAGCGATACTCGGTTTTCTCTGTAGGCTGACATATACGGCATAATCCCGTACCCGGAGCTGTTAATGCGGCTTTGGCCGTAACCCAGCCGAGCACCCGTTGCGCCACTTGCTTTTACCAGCGCAAGTGAATCCGTTTCGCCGATACTGCCGGATGTAAATACAACGCCACCCGAGTGAACAACCATTCCGCCGTTATAACTCGCGGAATACTGTTTACTATTGTCATCGCCAAAGGACGCTGAGACACCGAGCGGCCCGTAAGGACTGTTCCATGAGCTATAGCCACTGACCTGGTTCAGGTTGCCGTAGTTGCCCCCGCTTGATGAGGCGCTAACGGAATAGCTCACTTCACTGTTTTTGGAGTTGCCGCTTGCCGTAGAGTTAAAACTGGTACCGCCTTTTAAATCAGTGCGCAGGCTCATGTTGACGTTATTAAATCCGCCTGACTGCGCGCTATCTTTATTGAATATGCTGAATGGAATACTGACGTTTAAATAAACGCTGTCATCCTTTTCCCCTGTTTCGTTGTACGTGCGTTGCACAGAAACGCTATAGCTACCGTAAGCAAAACTATTGTTGTAACCCACGCTGTAGTCGGAGGTGGAGCTAGAGTCATTCCAGTAATCCTGCCAGGTACCGCTAATATAGAGTGAGCCGTATTCATCACCGTTAACATTCAATGGCTGATTCAGGCTGACCTGTATCTGGTTTTTGGTACGCTGATAATCAGCATAAAGCTCGGCATTGCTGTCATAAGATCGATTGCCATATTCCTCGTGATGAATACTGTCCTGCAATGAGGCGGCATCGTTAAGGCTGAGATAATCTTCTGTAGAGAAGCGATAAGCTGCCACGTTAAGAGATGTGTTAGTGGCTTCAAGCATTTTGCTGTAGGTCAGCCGATAACTTTGCCCTTTAAGCGTGTCCAGCCCGTCGATATCGGCATAGGACCCGGTAACATCTAATGCGAATGCACCAATACGGGTATTCATAGCCAGACCAAGCAGGCCGGCGTAGAAATCCATATCCGTATATTGCGCACCCACGTAACCGGTAAAGGTATTATTCAGACCATACGCGTAAGTTGCGTAGCCAACGTTTGGCTTATCGTGCAATGAATCATCATTCAGCTCACCTAAACCCACATCCCAGCGGCTGGAGCCTGGGCGGAGCATTTGTGTAACTGAGGAGAACGGAACGGTAAACGTCCGTTTACTTCCATCGGCTTCCTCTACAGTGACAATCAAATCATTGCCATAGCCTGTTGTACTGAGGTCATTGATCTCGAAAGCACCGGGTGGAACGGTGGTTTCATAAATTTTATTGCCGCTTTGCGTTACGCTAACTTTGGCGTTACTGTTTGCCACACCACGAATTACTGGCGCGTAGCCAGAGGTGCCTTCCGGGAGCATGCGGTCATCGTTATACATACGCGCACCACGCAGGCTCACCGAGTCAAAGACATCACCGCGTGTGTAGGAATCACCCATTACCATCTGTGCGTTAAGTGGTGTGATGTCTCGCTGGAGGTAGATATCCTGGCTGGAATAATGTGTGCCATTATCGCTGTCCCAGTTCAGACTGCCGCGAGAACGTAAACGCCACGGCCCCACGTTCAGGCCATAATGCAAGCCCGCATAAGCGGTATCTGAATTGGTGCCGTTTGACTCGCTGTGCCAGGTATTAAGATCGTATGAGAGTAATCCGGCCGGAACACCATTATCCCATAATGAAGGATCGACATACCCTGCTGGAAGCTTAAGCACGTAGATTTGCGGGAAATTAAGATCCATTTCCTGCTTGCTACTATCAAAATTTTCAGAAGCACCGGGATAATATTTTTTGATATCTACGCAAGACGTTTCGTCGTTTTTGACATCATCGCCTAATATGCTGGTATCAACGCCTGCCTGTGTCAGCGTGAGTTTAGTCAGACATGCTGAGGCACGTGGCGTTTTGTTATCAATGAATGTCATCTCGACCGTGGATTTTGAATTGCCATTCAAATTCACTTTTACACGGTAAGTACCTGGCAGAACTGGGTTGCCATAAGCATAACGATCGACATTGATACCTCCACCATTATCGATAAGGAACTGGTCATTAAATTCAATGGCCGATTCTGTTTCGGATGAGGTGTCTACAGCTTTTTTTTCAGTCTCGCTGGCATGCAGAGGAAATGCTGCACAGATTGCGAGACATAAAATTGATCGTTGAAATAGCATGCTTCATCCAGACAAGTCGTCGTATGAATGCTATGAATCATTCATACGTGTTATATTTATAATGTGGCGGTGGTGCGGTTATTAATTTACTTTGCTTTCAAAAGTATCAGAGCCGCCATTGTCATTAATGGTTTCGTAAGCAACAGTGCCGGTGGCAGTACTACCTAAACCTTTTACCTGCATAATTTGAGTACTAAACGGTAAAATAGATTTATGCTCAACCTGGTACTCTTTATTTGCTGATTTCAGCTTTACATTTGAAATAGAAACGTTGTAAGGGGAATCATTGTGTGCGATCAGGTTTAGCGTATTACCTTGTTTTTGTTGTGACCACGTTACTTTGGCTGCTGCATCTCCTGGCGTACCTTTCAGGCCGTCAGGTCGGAAAAAGAGTTTAATACGTGTGCGGAATGCCAGCTGGAGCTGGTTAGGATTTTCACCGTCTTTCACTTTTGACTTCGGTGGAATCTCGAGCACATTGAACCAGAATAGGGATTCGCGATCTTGCGGCAATGAACCACCCAGGTACGAGATCCGAACGGATTGACCTTTTTGCGGATCAATTCGGGATACTGGTGGAGTAATAATAAACGGTAGTTTTAATTCCTGTGGATTGGTGTCATCGCGACCGTCATCGAGCCATGATTGAACTAATAGGGGTTTTTTGCCACGGTTGTCTAAAGAAACGATGACATCTTTTTGCGACTGCTGATAAACAATACGTGTTCCCGAAATAACGATATCTGCGCTTGCCTGGAATGACGCGACAGCAGCAGCTGTAAAGCAGGCAGCTTTAAATCCTTTATAAAATGATGTGCTTAACATTTTTCCACTTCCTGTTGGAATGATATCAATAGTCCCCTGACGTACGTCAGGGGATAATATGAGCATTTTATTTATGCGCTTAAAATTACTCGTAGATCATGGTGAATGCAGCTTGTGCCTGAACCACACCAGCTGACACTGGGTTGTTGGCCGCATCCCAGTTCTGACCCTGGGTATACGCTACACGGTAGTAAAGTGCGCCTGCGCCTGTGGTATCAATCGTTGCTTTCTGGGTATTGTTGGTCTGATCCAGTTTGATCTGATCGGTAGCGGAGTTGCCATCGTTTGACAGTACCAGATTGACGTTTTTAGCGGCGCCTTGAGTATTTGATGGTGGAACCAGCAGACCGCCGGAAGTTGAAGAAGAACCCGCCCAGGAATCAAACTGAGCAGATGCCTGGTTGACGGTAGCAGAATCACAACCTGTCAGGGTGAGGGAGAATTTCTTTTCTCCCAGGGTGCTGGTGGTACCCAGCGCATTAGCGAAGTCTTTTACAAACACGGTATCCAGGTTAACGTCAAAATCATTACCATCCTGGTCAATCTTCTGATCCAGGGATACTTTACAGGTGTTATTAGAAACCATACCGTGGAAAGTAATAGTGCCTGTATCTGAAGGAATATCAGCTGCCATTGCAGAACCCGCACTCAGAACCATTGCTACTACAGTTGCCAGACCTAATTTATTAAAAGACATTTTTTATATCCATATTTAAATGCTAGAAAAGTGAACATAAGCAAGGCTTATGTTCGTTCCGAACAGATGCTTCGGGAAAAGGATTCTAAGTGATGAGTAATGGTTGTGGGTAATGATACCAACGTGTTGATTTCGTATTTTCACTGACACCAGGATCA